>Ga0209083_1003638_pt1 | contig 12666 bp, 10 predicted proteins | sample AM7aDNAmetaG_FD_184132 | JGI IMG/M metagenome (GOLD analysis project Ga0209083, IMG submission 184132) | Freshwater microbial communities from Finland to study Microbial Dark Matter (Phase II) - AM7a DNA metaG (SPAdes) (version 3) | ecosystem: Environmental > Aquatic > Freshwater > Lake ...
AATTTGCTTACAAACTAAATAGGAGAAACTTCGCTGATCTATTCAAAAGGGTAATCATAGCTGCTGTTTTTCCTTACTGGTACAAAAGTGCTTAATCAATTTTTGTTTTTAGAATTATAAAAGGAGGAATGAAAATGAGAAAAATTATCATTTCTGTTTTATTGGTTTTTGTCGCCGTTTCAATGATCCAGGCACAGAAGTTTGCTTATGTTGACAGCCAGTATATTCTTGATAATCTTCCTGAATTTACAGAAGCCCAGGCCCAGCTTGATGAGTTGTCTACACAATGGACAACTGAAATCGAAACCAAGTTCACGGAAGTAGACAAGATGCGGCAGGATTTCCAGGCGCAGGCGGTGTTGTTGCCAGAAGACATGAAGAAAAAGAAGGAGCAGGAAATCCTTGACAAGGAAAAGGATGCGAAGAATTTACAGCGTCAGCGGTTTGGTAAAGACGGAGACCTGATGAAAAAGAGACAGGAACTGGTTAAACCAATCCAGGAAAAGGTATACAATGCCATCCAGGAAATATCGACGAGCAGCAACTATGCTGTTATCTTTGACAAATCCGGCGCTCTCACGATCATGTTTGCCAATCCCAAGTATGATATCAGCGATGAAGTTCTTGACAACCTGGGAGCCGCGCAGAGCGGAAGGAAGGGCAAAAATCAGCCTGCAGCAGGCAAAACAGCAACAGGAGGAAAAGATCAGCAGGGAACCGGTAAACAACAACCCGGTGGCGACCAGAACCCGACCACTCCGGGTAATAAGGGCACGGATTCTGCACCCAGACCTCAAAAAAAATAATCCCCAGATGAAAAAACTTGGGATTCAATCAGAAATTCATAATTTTGTGCACGTTTAATTATTAACCCATTATCTAAGAAGTATGAAAAAAGTATTCGGAATTGTTGGCTTATTATTGGTTTTTGCTTTCCCTTCCTTTTCACAAGCCCAGAACCCATTAAAAATTGGTTATATTGAATTCAACACACTTATTGCTGCCATGCCAGGTGTCGATTCTGTAAAGATCAAGTTACAGAAATACCAGGGTACACTCTCAAACACACTGGATGCAATGCGTTCTGAATTCGAAAACAAATACCAGGAATATCAGCAGGGATCAGCAGGAATGTCAGACCTGATCAAACAAACCAAGGAAAAAGAATTACAGGATCTGAAAGACAGGATCGATGCATTTTCTCAAAAAGCTCAGACCGACCTCCAGGCCAAACAGCAGGAGCTTCTGCAACCTGTAATCGACAAAGCAAAAGCTGCTGTCAAGGAAGTTGCCAAGGAAAACAAATTCACATACATCATCAATGGAATTGAAGATGTTGTTCTTTATTCAGAATCATCTGATGATATTATGCCTTTGGTAAAGAAAAAACTAGGACTTCAATAATACCGAAATCCTGAAATAGCAAGAGGGCGTCCCAAAAGGTCGCCTTTTTTTTTACTTTAATTGACTCGTCCGGGGTAATCAGTTTCAGATATCAGATCTCAGATTTGATATTTTGGATTTTGGATTTGAGATATCGCACTTCACACTTCACAGTTTGGACTTGTCTTTCGCCCTCAGACCGGGCGGTATAGTGTTCGTTTCTTTTGCTCGTCCAAAAGAAACGAACCAAAAGGAAATGACGGCCTGGGTTATTTGTCGACCCACTAATGGCTCGATCCCTAAGCCAGTCGAGCCGTTCGGCGATAAACATTGATCATTATCAATGATATTTTCGGGGCCTCACTTTTGCGCCTGGCTTTTAACGGGATCTTCGCCAAGTGGGTCCCCGCCGAATAACCATATGGCGAAGGGTTGTTTTTCAAGGCAGGAGCGATTTCAAACATGGCAGGAGTCTTTTCAAACAAGGCAGGAGCAAATTCAAACATGGCAGGAGCGAATCCAAACATGGCAGGAGCGATTTCAAACTTGGCAGGAGCGATTTCAAACTTGGCAGGAGCGATTTCAAACATGGCAGGAGCAAATTCAAACTTGGCAGGAGCAAATTCAAACATGGCAGGAGCAAATTCAAACCTGGCAGGAGCAAATTCAAACTTGGCAGGAGCGATTTCAAACAAGGCAGGAGCGATTTCAAACAAGGCAGGAGCGATTTCAAACAAGGCAGGAGCGATTTCAAACAAGGCAGTCACCTGTTCACAAAATGCAGTCGCCATTTAGCACTTTTCAGTCACCGTTTAGCACTTTTCAGTCACCTATTCTAAAAACAAAGTCACTTGTTTGTAAAATAACTTAGGATTTTAAGATCATTCATTTTACTTTATCCATAAATGTGATACTGCTCATGATACTAATCAGTATCATCCCGATAAAGAAGATGAATAATCCTAATTTACGTCCTGAATTTAACCTGCTTACCCGAAAAAGCAGGTATCCGGCAAGCACATTAAATAATGCCCATAAAACATTTGTCAGGGGCGATGACAGGCCCTGACCCGGTGGAGTTGCAAATGGGGTAGGGAATCCATTTCCTGAAATTCCATTAACAAAATGAGGAACCGCATTCGTTAAAAACGCCCCTGCAAAAAATGCTGCAATATAATGATACCACTTCATTGGTTCTTCTATCTGTTTGTCTGTTTTTGTCATAATTGTGATTGTTAACCTGTTTTCCTTCCTGTATGTTTTTTGTTTGTCCGTCATTAATAATTCAATCAGCGGCGTGAATTCATTTTATTTATGCTGAATTACAAATTCAGCGATATTCCGAGCGGCATTACAAATGCCGCTCAGCGGAGAATTTAATTCTTTATGAACTTCTCCACTTTTACTCCTTGCTCTCCGACCACCTTCAACACATAAAGCCCGTTTGGCAGGTTGCTGACATCGATTGTGGTGGTTGGTTTTGAAATTTCCTGATGCAGAAGAAGCACGCCATTGAGATTAAAAACAAAGAGTTCGCCTTTTTCAAGATTTTCAATGGTAAGACTTTTGGAAGTTGGATCCGGGTAAAGTTTGAGTGATTTTGAATCAGGTTTCTTTTCAATGACTCCGACCGGACCGCCGCCATTGTCAGTTTTTAATATTGTTCCTCCAAGACCTACCGTATAACCTGTAAAGGCATCAGGAAAGAATACCGATTCCAGATAATAACTTGATTCACATTTTAAAATATTCCAGTCTGTGCCGCCATTGATCGTTTTCATGATTAGTCCGGAGTTAGGCGAAGTACCAACCGCATACCCCGTATCGGCATCAGTGAAGTAGACAGAGAAGTAATCATATCCTGGTACAAGCGATACAGTATCCCAGTGAACACCCCCATCGATCGTTTTTATCATAAGGCCGGGATCCCAACCCGTCGGATCATAGCCCACTACATATCCTGTATTCGGATCTGTAAAGAAGACTGAAGTCAAAATATCTATGGTCTGAATCATTAAAACTGTCCATGTAGTGCCCCCATCGGTGGTTTTTACAAAGGTTCCGTAATCACCAACGGCATATCCTGTAATTGCATCGGGAAAGAAGACAGCATTTAAACCTTCCATTGCTCCACTTGATACAGAAATCCAAATTAGACCCGCATTGGTTGTTTTTATGATTGTTCCATTGCTCCCCACCGCATACCCGGTATTGGCATCAGTAAAATAAACTGACGTTAACCAATTTATTGTTCCGCTTGTTAGAACTGTCCAGGAGGCGCCTCCATCGGTTGTTTTTAAGATTATTCCGCTATCGCCCACAGCATATCCGGTACTGGAATCGGTAAAGTAGTCAGAGGACAGACATTCTGTCGTTCCACTGGACAAATCAATCCAGGTTGCCCCCCCGTTGGTTGTTTTCAAAATGGTTCCGCCATCACCTACCACATATCCCGTATTGGCATCTGTAAAGTAAACTGAGCCTAACCAATCTCTTGTTCCGCTTACCAAAGATGTCCAGCTGACACCTCCGTCAATTGTTTTAAGGAAAATTCCAAATTGCCCCACTGCATATCCCGTGTTGGCATCGGTAAAACAAATTGAGTGTAACATATCAGTTGTTCCGGATGACAAAGCAGTCCAGTTTGTACCCCCATCGGTTGTTTTTATTATGTCTCCACTGTTACTCGCTGCATATCCAGTATTGGCGTCGGTAAAGTAAATGGATGTTAAACTACCTGTCAATCCACATGACAAAGTATCCCAGTTCGTTCCGCTGTCAGTTGTTTTTAATATCGTTCCGTTATAGGATGGATAGCTGAACCCCGCGGCATAACCCGTATTTTCGTTGGTAAAGTAGACCGAATATAAACCACCCAATGTTCCGGCTGAAATAGCAGTCCAACTGGCGCCTCCATTGGTTGTTTTTAAGATGGTTTGATTATTATTTGCATAATTGCAGCAAACTACATATCCTGTGAGGGAATCAGTAAAAAAGACTGACCACAAATCAGATGTTGTTCCACTTGACAATGCAGTCCAGCTTGTTCCCCCATTGGTTGTTTTTAAGATTGTTCCGGCGCCGCCCACAACATATCCTGTATTTGCATCTGTAAAATAAACTGACGATAACCAATCTGTTGTTCCACTAAACAAAATAATCCAGTTGATGCCGCCATTGGTTGTTTTGATAATGGTACCGGCTTCCCCTACTGCGTACCCTGTATAAGGAGAAGGGAAGCAAACTGAAGCTAAATTATTTGGAGTTCCACTTGGTAATATAGTCCAATTTGCGCCTCCATCAGAGGTTTTTATTACGGTTCCAACGGATCCAACCGCATAGCCAATGTTGGAACTGGGGAAACAAATTGAGTTTAAAGAATTCCCCTGTGGCAACGGATTCTGCCAGTGCCATTGAGCCATTGCAGCGTTCACAAAGAGCAGCATAATGATGAAAGGGTAGAGCTTTTTCATCCGGATAATATTAAATTAAAAATTTCATTCATAAATGCCATACAATGCCAGGCCTGGTTTTTTTCATGTTGAATTACAAATTCAGCGGTATTGCTGCAATCAGTTTTCTCATACTATTTTGTTTAAATCAATTGCCGGTTTTTATGACGGATAGTTGAAGGTTGTATTCTAAGACATTGCGGATGACAGCATCCCGGGTGCCGTTTTTTAGTTCGTTTTTGTGCCATGAACATCATTTGTCCATCCACCTCCAAGACCCTGGGGACCAAAGCTGAAATCAATATTTCCATTATTATCGAATTTACCCCAAAAATTATACAGGCTTTGTAAGGGTGCTGGCTGTGATAATACTCCATATACGTTTACCGATGCCATGATGGTTCCTGTAATATTAATTTGTGGCTGGGGGGTGTTTGGGTGGTAAACGTACGGCCCATAAACAATCTTTAAATATGTTGTCGATGAATCAGTGATTGTACCTGTATAATGGACAATCGAGTCTGTCGTCCCTACAGTTGCAAACCATGCCGTTGCTTTAATTGTGAAATTATAAGTTCCGGCATATTTTTGATTTATATTCTTGTCTTTTTTACAGGAACAAAAGAGGGATAAAGCAATACATAAGAAACAAATGATGTGGGTTGGTTTCATAGCCTTACTGCTTTAATATTTTAGAAGTAATGACTTTTCTATCACTAACTATCCGAAGTATATAAACACCGGAAGAGAAATTCTTCATATCAACCTGTGTTTCTTTACCAGAGATTACCTGGCTCATCAGCTTCTGACCATTTATTGTAAAGAGTGAAAGGGCTATTGTCCCTGAAACCCCTGACAAATCTATAGTCAATAGATCATCTACCGGGTTGGGATAGATCTTCAGAAGTTCACCCGGGAGGGGTCTTTCATTCATACCAACAACTCCTCCGTTTGTCGTTTTAAGGATGGTTCCATTCATTCCCACAGCGTAGCCGGTGTTTTGGTCTGTGAAACAGATGGAGCTGAGGTAACCGGCAGATGAATACTGAGCATCCCAGTTTGCGCCCGAGTCAGTTGTTTTTAGAATGATTCCATTCCCCGATCCGACAGCATACCCGATACCCGGCGCCGGGAATGTGACCTCCATCATGTAAAAAATACCAGTAGACTGGCTGGTCCAGGTTAATCCTGCATCGGTTGTACTCATAATAATACCCTGGTAACCCGCATCCGGATCCGAACCAACCGCATACCCAGTGTGCGGATCCGTAAAACAGACCGAGTTAAGGTTATTGCCGACCGGGGTCTCGTTCCAGGTTGTGCCCCCATCGGTGGTTTTCAGAATAATTTTATCACCAACAACAAAGCCTGTGGTATTATCCGTGAAATAAATTCCATAGAGACCATAATACAGGTAAGTCGTCATGAGTGACCAGGTATGTCCGGCATCCAGGGTTTTCATCACAAATGACCAGTTATTGGAAATATCATAGCCAACTGCATACCCTGTATTGACATCCGTGAAAAAGACTGAATTCAGTGAAGTCCAGGGGGCCGAGTACTGTTTTTGCCAGGTCAATCCTCCGTCAGTAGTTCTGAAAAGGTAACTGGTGTCGAGGTCCATTCCATTCGTATGATAACCGATAACATACCCTGAAGATGAGTTGGGGAAGAAAAGAGATGCAAATCTCAGGTGGTTGTCAATGATGATGTTGTTCCATGTTGATCCGCCGTTTGACGTTCTCAACAATGTACCATTACTGCCTGCAGCAAAACCTGTTGAATCACTCGTGAACCTGATGGAGTACAGATTCTCACGCATGCCTGACGTAAGATCATTCCAGGTACTTCCGCCGTCTGTTGTTTTAAACAGGGAGCCGTACTCACCGGCAATATAGCCCCTGTTATTTGCAGTCAACGTGACCGCGTCAAGAGATTTCTGAGCGGCGGAAGCCTGGTAATACCAGTTTATTCCTCCATCTGTCGTGTTCAGCATTACACCTTTCATTGAAAACATATTCCGGCCCACAGCACAACCTGTATCAGAATTTAAAAAATCCACTGACTGGAACGCAAGATCTGCAGTTCCGAAGGATTGGCTGTTCCATGTGGTTCCTCCATCCGTCGTCTTAAGGATTGTACTGTCACCAACCGCGTAACCCAGACTGGCTGTAGTAAATTTTACCGAATTCAAACCCCTGACACCGGAAGAGGATTGGGTTATCCAATGCAGTCCTCCGTCAATGGTTTTAAGGATTATTCCATGAAGTGATCCATTACTGCCGACAACCCAGCCGGTATCGGGGTTTATGAAGAAGACCGATCTAAGAAGATAGTTTGTCCCCGAGGACTGGGCAATCCAGGTGTCGCCCCCGTTTATAGTTTTTAGTATCAATCCATTCATGCCCACACTGTACCCTGTAGAGATATCCGGGAAACAAGCCGCAAACAATGAACCAGGAACAATCTTTTTTGTCCATGTTTCCCCGCCATCAATTGTTTTCAGGATTTCCGACATTGTGTCCGAAAGAATATAGCCTGAACAATATCCCGTAAAGGAATCAGGGAAGCAAACGGATGTCAGCATTGCGTCGGAGCATGAATTCTGCTGAACCCAAGTTGTTCCGCCGTCACTTGTTTTTATTATGATCCCATAATCTCCAACTGCATACCCGGTGTTTTCATCCAGAAAAAATACAGATGCCAGGTTATTTCCTTCCGGTTTAGGATTAAGCCATTTCCAGCCCTGTGCATGTGCTGCAGTTGCCAGCAACAATACTAATAACAGTTGGATGTAAATCCTCTTCATGGTTTTGAATTTTTAGATGTTTTACCTCTCAATTCCTGCCACTTTTACCAGAAGAGCTCCCATTATGTGCTATCCGGTTCAATTCCAGTTGTTGAATAATCGGTCAGATGTTCATCACCTTACACCAAACATACAAATATTATTGTTTATACACAAGGAAGACAGATCCGAGATGCGGGAAGACAAATTAATGTGGTTACAGCATTTCTTTCGTATATTGCATACGTATTTCCCGATATGAATTTCTCATTCCAACAATAGAAAACTACCATGACAAAAAAACTACCTGGTGATGATAATACGATGGATCAGGTTTATCGTTTGATGCACGACTCGGCCGGATCAGGGATCGGGTTATTTACACCTGATGGTGTCATCATTTCTCTCAATAGCACAGCGGCCGGGTTAATGAATGGAAAGCCTGAAGACTTTGCCGGAAAGTCAATTTATGATTTCTTTCCAAAAGAAGAAGCCGATATTAATATTTCCCATTTAAGGGTGGCTGCCGAATCATCGGCACCCAGTGTTAATGAAGCAAAGATCAACCTGCCTGAGGGAGCAAAATGGTTCCAGAGTGATTATAACCGCATTGTTGATGAGAAGGGAAACCTGATTGGCATTCAGGTTATCGCCACAGATATAACCGAGCGTAAAACTGCAGAGGACAAACTCCGGAAAGCCGAGAACCGGTTCCGTGCACTGATCGAAAATGCACCGGATGGCGTGGTCCTGGTAAGTGCTGAAAGAAAGTTCACATTTGCCAGTCCTGCCGCACTCAGGATGTTTGGATATACGGCTGATGAACTGAGCAATTTGCTTCCCGATGAACTCACATATCCTGAAGATCTGCCATTGGTGCATGCAGAGTTGTTCAAAGTTTTTTCCGACCCTTCATACATTCCTACCATACGTTACCGGTTCACAGGCAAAGATGGCACCCTGAAATGGATTGAGAGTACATTTACCAACATGACCGGCAACAAGGATATCCATGCTATCGTCATCAACTTCAGGGATATCACGGAACAAAAAGAAAGTGAAGAAGCATTGCGGATCTCTCAGAACAAGTTCCAGGCAATTTTCGTGAACAATTCTGCTGCCATTGCCATCATTGAACCGGATACAACCATCTCCATGGTCAATGATGCATACTGCAAGATGAGCGGGTATACCGAGGAGGAGGTCGTGGGTATGAGCTGGACTAAGCAGATTTATCCGGACGATCTTGAACGGTTAAAAGAGTATAACCGGCAACGGTTGTCGAATGCAGATGGAATTCCAAGTAATTATGAATTTCGCTTCTACCGGAGAAATGGCCAGCTAAGGCATGCCCTCATTTATGTTTCCCTGATTGAGAGCACACGTAAGATCATTGCGGCATTTAATGATATCACTGAATCCAAGAAGGCGGAAGAGGAGATGAAGGAGAGCGAATCACGACTGAATCGTGCAGAACTTGCATCCAGATCCGGCAATTGGGAACTCCATCTTGATACACAAATGATGATAGCATCAGAGGGTGCAACACTGATCTATGGGGTCAATAAAACCATTTTGCAGTATTCTGATATCAAAGAACACGCGCTTCCGGAATATCGTAAGATGCTGGATGATGCAATGAAAAAACTGGTAGAGAACGATGTTCCATATAATGTGGAATTCAGGATAAAAGCGACTGATACAGGAGAAGTAAAGGATATTCATTCCATTGCACGGTTTGATAAAAAGAAGAATGTATTGTTCGGAATCATCCAGGATATCACAGCCAAGAAAGCGGTTGAAAACAAAGTAAACCTCCTGGCTCATTCACTCGAAAGTGTAAGCGAATGTGTCTCTATTACTGATCATGATGACATTATCATATACATCAACGAATCGTTTTGTAATACGTATGGCTACAATGAAGATGAATTGATTGGAAAACACATAGGAATGCTTCGTCCAACAGAGTTGCCTCAGGAGCAGGTAAAAAACATTCTTATCAACACATTGAAGACAGGCGGCTGGAAGGGTGAAATAATGAACAAAAGAAAAGATGGTTCTGTTTTTCCAATTTTGCTTTCGACTTCAATCGTAAGAGACGAACAGGATATGCCCATTGCCATGATCGGTGTGGCAATTGACATGACCGAGATGAATAAGAACCGGTATGAACTTATTATTGCAAAAGAGAAAGCAGAGGAGAGCGACCGGCTGAAATCGGTTTTCCTGGCCAATCTTTCCCATGAGATCCGAACTCCCATGAATGGGATTGTGGGATTTGCCAACCTTCTTAAAGACAGTTCACTTACCAACGAGAAAAGGGAAAATTTCATCCAGGTGATCAATTCGAGCAGCACGCAATTGCTGGCGATCATCAGCGACATCGTGGAAATCTCCAAAATAGAGACCAGGCAGGTAAAGGTCATTAAAAACCGGGCCGATATTCACCACATCATCGATAATGTCTTCAATAATCTCAGCATTCTTGCACAAAAGAAGGAGCACGTCAAACTGACTTCGAAAAAAGAGATTCCGGCAAAAGTGTATTTCATCAATACCGATGAGGTCAAGCTGCAGCAGGTACTGTCAAACCTGGTAGAGAATTCAATCAAGTTCACAGATGCTGGCCAGGTTAATTTTGGTTACTATATCAACAAGACAAATGAGATTGAGTTTTATGTCAGGGATACGGGTATTGGAATCGGAAAAGAGAATTTCAGCCTGATCTTCGACCGGTTCCGAAAAATCGAGAACAAGGATCTGCAGTTCAAAGGGGGTTCAGGGCTGGGACTGGCAATATCAAAATCCTATGTGGAACTGCTTGGAGGCAGGATCTGGCTTGAATCAGAATTGGGGAAAGGAACCACATTTTATTTTACTATACCCAATGAGACTGTGGAAGTGCTTCACACAAACCCGGAGAAACCCGTTGAGACAACCATTGACCTTTCGGAGGTTGTACTGCTTATTGCAGAAGATGATCCGGCCAACTTCTATTTTATAAACGAGCTGCTTTCCAAAACCTCCGTTAAGATACTCCATGCATGGGATGGGCAGGAAGCGTTAGAAATATTCAGGTCCAACAACTCAATAGACCTGATCCTGATGGATATTAAAATGCCAAAGATGAACGGCAATGAAGCAACCCTCGAGATCAGAAAGGTAAATAAACAGATACCGATCATTGCACACACGGGTTATGTATTAGAAGAAGACAAGCAACGGGCAAAGAAAATGGGGTTCGATGATTATCTCTGCAAGCCAGTTAATGAGGAGGAATTACTAACCGCCATTGGCAGGTTCGTTGGTAAAAAGAAGAAAACCTGATCAAAACTTCCCCAAAAAACAAAGATGCCTCAAAAGTCTTACGGCTCCTGAGGCATCCTCAATTTCCGACTATCTGTAACATCACCACAGCCAGGAATTTGATCCTCGAATCTGGTGGTGATTGTATTGCAAGATTCGGCCAATGAATGACCCCGCAGCAAGCGGCGGGGTATCACGGGAATTATTTCTATTCGCTGCAAGCAGCGGAGAATTAAACCCAAAAGAGATTAAAGGAATGGCGATGACTGCTTTAATTATGCTTCTTTCTCTTTCTTGTTGCGCAGGTACAATGTAAATCCTGCATAGCCAAGGCTCAGCACCATTGCCAGCACGATCCCCTGCCTGCGATCCAGCGGGCAACCTGTGGCTCCGCCCGGGCTCGTCTGGTTCCCGTTCTGTCCATGCGCTGGTGGTGGTGGCGCCTGGCCGCTTACCGGCAAAACACTTACCATGGTAAACAAGGTTACCAGAACCATCACTAATCTCAATTGTCTTTTCATAATCGTATGTATTGTTTTATGTTGGATTTCATTGCTCTTTGTATATGCGTTTTCTTCATTCGTCATTCGCATATTCGTCATTCCTGTCATTCTTTAATTGATGAACACCCTGGATGTCCTCACTGCATTATCCGACTGTACCTTCACGATGTAATAGCCACTCACTGAACCCATGTTCACCTGGTTCAGAACCTGGTCATTGAGCTTCTGTGAAAGAACCTGCTGGCCAAGCATGTTGGTCACGATGATCTGCCCGTTCTGCAGTCCTGCTGCACAATAAACATTGATCGTCTTTTCAGTGGAATAGATCTTCAACGGGTTGCTGTCATCCGTACTGCTGATCGTTCCGTCAAAATGAAGCAGAAAACGTCCTGCATCTTCATTGCCCGTGGCCGTGAAGCTGTATACCGGGTTCAGAAGCAGGTTCTGCGTATGATGCATCTTCACATCCTCCAGCGTCAGACTGGTCAGCAAGCTGAAGTTCTCAACTCCTGTTACATTGATGCTGTAAGTTCCTTCTGCCGGCGCAACAATTCCCACGGGAACCGTTAACGGATTTGTGATGTACGGCATCGAGTTGATCTGGGTCTTCTTATCACCCTCAACCATCGTATAGATCTGGGGTATCTCTTTGTTAAAGCTCAGCATCTTGGTGGCATCATACCAGTCGCTGCCTGCCTGTCCATCGGATTCAAACTGGATGTAAGCCTCATCGTAATGGGTCCCGTTACTTATCTTTAACGAGATCCTGTTTGACGGGGTCTCTTTCGTGCTCTTCAACCAGCTGTCACTGGCGTGGGTCCTGGCCGAGTTTGGTATGGAAATCGATGCACCCAGGGCCCGGACAAAGAAGCCCTGCATGGCTGCTATCTTTCCATTCACCCCATCGGTCTTGTGTGTTGCATCCAGGTAGCTTTCGTACCCCGGTCCGCCTGCCTTGTTCTCATTATACACGTAGTAATAACCATCCAGCAAATTGGATTTATCGGTTACCAGGTCCCAGTTGATGGCTGATGCGTAAGGATTGCCCAGCAAATTCCACGGACAATATAACGGGGCCGTGGTCAGTGTAAAGGTCTGATCCCCCGTATTGGGTGTTCCTGCAAAGATCTTTGTGGTTGGAAAGTCCGGGCTATAGGCTACAAGGTAACCTGTCTTTACATCAAACTGCGGGGTGGCTCCAAAGTCTGTCGTATTCAGACTCAGATCCGAA
>Ga0209083_1003641_pt1 | contig 12649 bp, 15 predicted proteins | sample AM7aDNAmetaG_FD_184132 | JGI IMG/M metagenome (GOLD analysis project Ga0209083, IMG submission 184132) | Freshwater microbial communities from Finland to study Microbial Dark Matter (Phase II) - AM7a DNA metaG (SPAdes) (version 3) | ecosystem: Environmental > Aquatic > Freshwater > Lake ...
AGTACTACCATCATAATAATTCGTAGTAAAATTTAAAAAATTTGGACTATCTGTATTTTGATTTATACCCAAAAAATTAACATTTAAAGTATTCTCCAATCCAGTTTTTTCTGTTGTAAAATTATTACCCTCAATAGAAACTATTACACTTCTTCCCTTTCTTTTTGCAGTTAATTCTGCGAATATATGCATATCCTGATATTGAGGTATTGCATTGATTAGGTTATTATTTATGTTAACACTATTAGGGTCTTCGATGTACACAACATTATTGGTAGCCATTTTATTGATTTTTTAATATAAATACAATATAACGAAAAATATGAAAACTGCAAGAGTATTTCAAAGTTTTTCAACTATTTATTGAGAAAGACAATAATGACGTTTTTACAAGCACTCAATCTGAATTACCAAACGCCACAAATGAATTATTATAACGCACTTTTTTACATTACAATTGGTTTGCTAGTCTCTACAATCTTTATTATAATCTTGTTATTAAGGCAAGTAAATAAAAAAATAATAGAAAATAAATTATCAGAGCTTAAGCATGTTGCCGAAATAAGTATTATACGAAAAGATCACAGTGAAGCACTTGAGAAAATAAGAATAGAGATGCTTAAACGTGAAGAAGATAAAAGTCGTCAATGGATTGAATCTGAAAAGGAAACGTTGCATATATTGGGTGGTGTTTCTACATTATTAGACTTAAGCGATAAATTTGGTAGAATTGAGTCAGAAAAAATTATGACGATGCTTGAGCAAATTCAAGATAATATTGAAAAAATAATTAAAGCAGAAGAAAGCTAAAATCATGTCAAAAAAAATAGAAAAACTCAAGGAAATAAATATATTAATTAATAATATTTTATGTGATTTAGAGATCAAACTATTCATTGAAGGTAATGACACTAAAAATAAAAAAGATCGTGTTAATCCGTTGTGTGGATAAAATGATAAACAATACTATTTATTATGTGGGAACACTATAAAATATAATTTGAAATGGAAAAATATATAAATAATAATAGTATAAATAGATTTGGGGAATTAATGATTCTTATTGAGTCAGATGCAGGTTATGTGGGTGCTGATCTAAACCCCTCAATAATTACAGAAGGTTTTGTATTAAAACCAAATGAACCAGTTCTAATTAATTGTATTCTACAAAAATGGGGGGTTAAAAATAAAAATGGTCGTATCTACCCTAAAGACGTTTTAATTCCACAAGCCAACGAATATCAGAAATTAATCGATACAAATAGTGCGGTATCTGAAGCTGATCACCCGGAATCCTCCGTAATTTCACTACAAAACATCTCTCACATGGTCACAAAAATGTGGTGGGGCACTGGTGAGCAAGAAAATGTTTTATATGGGCAACTAAAAATAATTGTATCACAAGGCTTCATTAAATATGGCGTTTGTTCTGTTATTGGTGACAAAATCGTTCTTTATCTACAAAACAAAATACGCTTAGGAATTTCATCACGTGGTGTTGGAACATTGAAAGAAGTAAATGGTGAAAACTTGGTTCAAGCTGATTTTGAGTTAATTGGATTCGATTTGGTTTCATCCCCAAGTACATTGGGTGCTTTTTTATTTCCTGAACAGAGTGGAGAAAGTAAATTTGGTGAAGCGCATACAAAGAAGAGTAATCTTTATCTCAAAGAAGATGAATTAAAAATAATAAATGCAACCAATAATTTTTTATTGTTGTAAAAGAGACAAATTTAACCATAATCCAATAAATAAGCAAGTATTTTATAAAAAAAAATACTTTTTCACAAAGATTATGTATTTATATTAAAATTATAGTATTAGCACGATAATATGATAACATGAAAGACGAGAAAAAAACATCAATAATTAAAGAAGCCATAATTGATTATGATGCAATTAAGGAAGCCGCAAAAATAGACGCTAAAAATAAATTAGCGAACGAATTTCCAGAAAGTTTCAATAAATTATTAAAAGAAGAATTAAATAAAAATAAAGCTAAAGAGTCTTATAAAAAAGTAGACGAAGCACAAGAATCTGAGAAATCAGATGCATCAAATAAAGAAGAGTCTGATATGAAAAACGAAGTAAAAGAGACTGTAAAGGTCGTAAAAAATGAGGATGTTAAAGTAACATCAAAAGGCGTTCAAGTAACTAATACTGTTGGTAAAGGCTTGCCTTTCGGAGCAAAACCAAAACATGTTGAGGAAGATGTAAAAATCACTGATACTGTGGGTAAAGGCGATCCTTTCAAAAGTAAGGCAAAAATCGAAGAAGATAAGGAAAATGATTTTATGGGTGATGTGGAGACTAAAACCCCCAATCAAGCTAAAGGTGTAACGGCAAAAGGCGTTGCATTTCAAGAAAAACCAAAAAAATCTAAAAATATAACCGAAGACTTTGATATTAGCGAACTTAACATAGAAGAAGCTTTGGATAACGCAGATGACGATGATGTAATCACCGTAGAGGACATCGAAAATGAAATATCGGAAATGGAAGGTTTGGGTGAAGAACTTCAAGACATGAGTGGATTACCTAGACAAAAGGGTGGTTCTGCTCTTGGTAGAGGTGGAGATGCTTACACTAAACTCATTAACATGAGAAATGAAATTGATGAAATGATTAACGGCATGAAACCTGAAGAAGAAGAAACATATACTCCTGAAGAAGAAGTTTACACACCTGAAGAAGAGGAAACATATCTTCATGAAGACGATGTAATTACGGATGAAGATATTGATGCTGTTTTGGGTGGTTCTAGAGAAGAAGAGGGTGTTGATGAAGCATTGGGAATTTCTCACGCAGCAAATAAAATTGAATCAAGCGCACATCTCCCGGGCAATAATTACGTTAGTCCACAACAATTAAGCAGAAGACGTGAAGGATTACAAGAAAGTAAGAAAATTAGTAATTTGATTGAGGAAAACAAAAAATTGACCAAAAAATTAAACGAAACTAAAAAACAAAGCCAAAATGTAAATACTCTGGTTGAAAATTACAAATCTGCATTAGAGAAGTATCGTAATCAGTTAAAAGAAATGGCTGTATTCAATACCAATTTAGCACATGTAAATAATCTTCTCGTCAATGAAAGCTTGGCATTAACTCAAGACGATAAAATTAAAATTATCAATGAATTCAAAAAAATTGATAACATCACCGATTCACAGAGCAAGTATAAGTCTTTTTTATCGGAAATGAAGGAAGGTAAAAAAACTTTAACCGAAAACATGGAGAATAAAGTATCTGCTTCTATACAACCTTCTTCAAAACAAATGATCGATGAAGTGGTGGAAAAAACTGCCTACGCAAACGATAAACATATTCAAAAAATGAGAAATCTAATCGAATACGTAGAAAACAGAGGCAAAAAAATAATTAAATAAAAACCTAAAATTTAATAAAATGGGATTTTTAACAGAAAGCGCAGAAGTTGGTAATATTGGATTAAAACAACTTCGTGAACAAAGAGAAATTACAACAAACCGTTGGGAAAAGATTGGTTTGTTAGAAGGATTGGATGGTAACGTGAAAGAGAATTGTGCACAACTTTTCGAAAATCAGTTATCTTACATGATCAATGAATCTTCAGATTCGGCTAACTCAGGTCAGTTCGAAACTGTTGCATTCCCTGTTATTCGTAGAGTATTTGCTAAACTTTTAGCAAACGACATCGTATCGGTACAGGCACTTAATTTACCTATTGGTAAATTGTACTACATCAACCCCAAAGCAAGTGTTAGAGTTCAAGATGGAACACATACACTTAATGCAGGTTTTGATCACACATCACCTAACGGTGCATACGGAAATTCTGCAGCAAAACCAACTAACGAAAGAACACAGTTCGAAACCCGTTCATTATATGATGCATTTTATGCAACAGAATATGCAAACGAAGGAACTTCATTGTTTGATCGTTCAAAAGGTGAAATGTATGCCCATACTGGAGCAACAACTGGTACATCTTGGCAAGCAGGGGATAAATTCCTTTCAATCACTATTCATGGCTTCTTGGTAGCCGACTCAGGTAAATTGGTAGGTCCTGCAGGTGTTCAAATGGACACAGAATCCTTCCTTGCAAGTTTGAAAATCTCATCTAACGCTAATTTCGTTGCTCCTGCTGGTTTCACAGAACAAAACGTACTTGCTGGTGGCTCACTTCCTTTCAACGTAAAAGTTCAGAAATACGGACAAGCAATCGTTGACAAATCTGGTAACATCACTCTTGTTGTTGATTTACAGTATGCTGGAACTAATGGTTACCAAGCAATGAGTGCTTCAACAGCCCCTACATTCTTCTTTGAATATAGAAGCTATTCCGACCTTGAAGAAGATTCAAGAATGGCTGAAGTTACTTTCCAACTTGACCAAGTTACCGTTTCTGTTGAAACACGTAAAATGCGTGCAATGTGGACACCTGAATTAGCACAAGACGTTTCTGCTTTCCATAACATTGATGCTGAAGCTGAATTAACAGCATTGCTTTCTGAGCAAATGGCTGCAGAAATTGACCGTGAAATCTTACGTGACTTACGTAGAGGTGCTGCTTGGACTGCTCGTTGGGACTATAATGGTCTTCGTAGACAATCTAATACATATTACGGAACTCAAAAAGACTGGAATCAAACATTGATCACAAAGATCAATCAGATTTCAGCTCAAATCCACAAAGCAACTCTTCGTGGTGGCGCATCTTGGGTAGTAGTATCTCCTGAAGTTTCTGCAGTATTCGATGACTTGGAATATTTCCACGTCTCAAACGCAGGACCTGAGCAAGATAAATATAACATGGGTATCGAGAAAATCGGAACTCTTAGTGGTCGTTATATCGTTTATCGTGACCCATATTCTCCAGCTAATACAGTATTGGTTGGTCATAAAGGAACAAGTATCCTTGAAACTGGGTATATTTACGCTCCATACGTTCCAATGCAATTGACTCCAGTGATGTATAATCCATTCGATTTCACACCAATTAGGGGTATCATGACCAGATATGCAAAGAAAATGGTTCTTAACCGTTATTATGGTAGAATTTTCTGCGATGGTCTTCAGACTTTTGGGATCGGTGACTTACAGTAAACAGTAATGTTTGAATAATAAATAAAAAGGCTTGCAAATTTGCAAGCCTTTTGTTATTTTTATAGTTTTATTTACACATATTAAGCATATGAACGAATTTGGGATTATATATAAATTATTAAACAAAATTAATAATAAAGTCTATATCGGACAAACGATAAGAACGTTGAACGAAAGAATTGGTGAACATAGACGTGATTTTAAAAATAATAAGTCTGCAAATCAATACCTACTAAATGCTTTCAATAAATATGGGTGGGATAATTTTGAATTTACAGTAATTGATACCGTACAAACCATAGAAGAGTTAAACGAGAAAGAAATCTCCTACATTAATCAATATAAATCAAACAACAGAACTTTTGGGTACAATATTGAATCTGGTGGTAGAAATTCAATTCCAAGTGCAGAAACATTATTAAAAATGTCAATTGCACATTCAGGAATTGCACAAAATAAAGATTGGGTTGGAAAACGTATTCATAAAGCAGGTTCAGAAGAAGCGAAAAAATATGGTAAAGAAAAAACCGAAGAAGAGAAGGCTTATTTAAGTAAAAACTCTCCAAAATATTGGTTAAATAAAACAAGAGACGAAGAAACCAAAAGAAAAATTAGTGAAACAAAATTAAGACAAGGTTTTTCTTTAACACAAAAAGAGATTATTAATAAAAAGGTATATAAATTAAATTCAAGTACAAATAAACTCATTAGTATTTTCGAATCAACCATAGAAGCAGGTAAATTTGAAAATGTACACCAATCAACCATATCAAGATGGTGTTCCAAAGATAAAATAATTAATAATATCCAATGGACGTATAATGAACACATATTTAATTAAAAAACATAATATCATTGTAAATCTATATGATGACATTGATTTAACTGAATTTGGTCATGTTTATTTATTAAGAAATATGATTAATAATAAGTGTTATATTGGTCAAAGCGTTAGAATTAAAAATAGATTATCTGAACATATTCAAAATGTTATAAACAATAAAAATAACGCATTGTGTAACGCAATTAACAAACACGGAATTAATAATTTTGAATTTAATGTAATTGATTTCGCTAACGATATAAACTCCCTGAACGAAAAAGAAGTTAACCATATAAAAATTAATAACTCAAACAATCGGCTTTTTGGATACAATATTGAAGAAGGTGGGAAAAACGCATTGGCAAGTGACAGTACTAAACGAATATTATCCAACCAAAGAAAAGGTAGAGAGCAAAATAGTGAATGGATTCAAAAAAGAATTCTAGAGATTTCCAAACCAGTATTGAAAATAAACAAAATAAATAATGTTATTTTAGAGAGATATGCATCATTGGCTGATGCTGGAAGAAATAATATGAATAATTTGACTTATGAGCAAATATTGAGAAAATGCTTGGGTTATTCAAAAAACAGTAAAAATACTTGTTGGTGTTATGAAGAAAACTTTTATCAAAATAACTTTAATGTTTATAAACAAAAAACATATAAACCACTAACCGAATTTAGTGTAGAAGAGTTGGATAATATTTATAAGGAACATGGAAACAACAAAACATCAATCAGACAACTATCCGAAAAATATTCAATACATTTTTCAACATTAAGCAAATATATTGATAAAAAGAATTCTCCTGAATCACAATTTAAACCAAACACTAATTATATTTCTGTTTGTAAAATAACAAATAAAAGGTTTTCAGATTACATAAATAAATCAGGTTCACTTACTGTTCACATATCTAAAATAAATCCAGATTTTGTGTTAGATTCAAAATTTAAAAGAAAACAAATTGAAATCAAAACAGGTAAGCCTTGGTATTATAATTATTTTGATTTCATTGAAAATTAATTCTCTTCAATTGCAATTTCTTTAATCACTGCAAACCCTTCCGCAATGTTCTCATATGCATCAAGTCTGATTTTCATTGTAGAATAAGCTTTACCCAGTAATTGTTGAATTTCTGCTAGATTAATATTCATCAAATGTTTTTCTTCAGCAAACACAACCCATTCTTTGTTATGGGGTTTAAATTGACCAGTAAAAACAATTTGTTCGTTTAGCGGATCAAAAGTAACAATGATTCTTTGATTATCTATTGATTTCCCATCCTTATCTTCAATATCAACTTTCCATCTCATGTTTTAATGTTTTAATTTTTTCTTCTAATAATTCTTCGTCTTTAACCATATTGCCTGCACAGAGTTCACTACCATAATCTTCCCACATTAACTTATGGGCAATTTTCATTAATATCAATTCTGCTTCGAGTTGTTTAATTTTTTCTTTCATATGTCATTCAATTTTTTATTTCATATTCTAATTGAGCATTATAATCAATACATTCAAAGTTCTTCAAATCTTCAATCATTTGTTTTGAATAAATTAGAAGAAAGGTTGTGTATTGATCAGGATTAAATAAATCTTGACTAACAAAAGAATTATCAGCCAAAACAACATCATTCTTTATTTCAATTTCTTGATATGCTTTTTTTCGTCTTTCCTCTAGAAATAACTTTGCTTCTTCAATTATGCTAAAACTATTCTTTTTCATCTGACCAATCTTTATCAATTATTAATTCCAATTTAGCTCTCGTTATCGCAACATATTTTAAGTTCATTTCCTGTAAATACTGCCAGCTTCTTACATTTGGTAATGGTAATAAGTCTGGTCTTACTATAAATACACGGTTGCTCTCCAATCCTTTAATTTTATGTATAGTACTAAGGCAAATGCCCTGTATTTCATCTGTAAATATTGCACTAATCTTTGCCTTCAAATCGGGAATACTATTGCTTAAACGGGCTAAAAACAGCAACGTAGTGACTTTATCTTCAAGTGCTGTGTATGCACTATGTTCATTTGGATTTATAACACCATCTGACTTTAAATCCTTTCTAAATGATACAAGTTCATGTTCCCAAAATGTTTTAAGTTTATCAATATTATTTATTTTCCCAATTAATTCAATTAAATGTACACCAATATCACTTCCCTTAATAATTGCTTTCTTGTGTTGGGTTAAGAACTCGAAGAATAGTTTAACCAATGGCATTGTTGTTCTACAAACAATAAAATCACCGCTTTCTGCTTCATTTAATGCGCTGCCTTCTCTAACCAAACCATCTGGTGCATCATCCAATGCTTTAATGTCTGGAACTATTTCTTGTGCTTTTAAGATTACGTTTTTTGAACATCTGAAAGATACTGTTAATGGCAAAATCTTTGTGTTTGGGAATTTTTCAAACCATTCAAACGATTTATCATCTGCAGCATTAAAACCATAAATACCTTGAAAGTTATCACCAAAGGCAAATAGTCTTCCAGTAATCTTTCCACTTAATTTATCTTTCTTTAATATCTTCTCCAATATTTTTATTTGACAACGATTAAAATCCTGTGCTTCATCCACAATGACATAGTCTTGTGGAAACATCCAAATACTGTTATCAATGGCTGGAAGATATATCATATCGGTATAATCATACAATTTCCTATCGTTTGTTGCATCATCCAATACTTTAAGTACTCTCTTTATATCACTAGCTTTTTTGATGTTAATATCATATCTCTCTGCAACATATGGTACAAATTCGGGTTTAACTGTTAGTGTTAGTCTACAAAGATTAACCAACTTTTTTATATTGTTCAAATAAATTGATATTTCTTCCTCATCATCAAATTCTTCTGTTAATTTCCAAGACTTTGCTTTTGCTTGAAGTATTTTATCAATTTTAAACTCATCAAACTGAATCTTATCACCATATTTTCTCTTTACTGCAGCATTGCCTAAACCATATGTAGTATACACACGTACATTATCACCCAGTTTACTTTTTAACTCTTCTTGGATATGTTTATTGAAAGCAAGAAACATTATATTTTTATCCTTTGGGAGCAATTTAGAACATTCAATAGCAGTAAAAGTTTTTCCTGTACCTGCCCGGGCTTTAATTAACAGATTTTCATGTCTCTTTTTAGTAAACATGTAAATTCTTTCTTGCTCTGATGTTGGCTTATATTGCATTTTTAATTAATTTTCTACATGTAACATAACCGAAATAATAATCACATAAAGGTAATCCCATTATTTTAGTTTCACTCCATCTAATGCTTGGATTACCATGTAAATCAGAAGCATAAGTTCCAATTACAATATCGTCTCCAACCATTAAATTCCCCTCATTTGGCGTATAATAATTGGGATTGTAATCAAGTCTTTGAAGATGACGTGGGTTAATGTGTCCCTCCTCTGGTTTTATCTGTGGAGCATTTAATCTCCAATCTTCATCTATCATTTTAACTCCTCCCAAACATCATTTTTATATTCATAAATTTTTTGTTCATCAATTACAAATATTTTTAAACCCTCAGACTTATAAAATATCTTACCGTCTTGGACGATTGGTTTATCTTCAATTAAATCTCTTTCTTCAAGAGTTTTAACGATAATATGATATTTTTTATCCAACATCAAATCTAACTCACCCATTGCTTTCATATTGTTGAACAATATCTCAGCCATTTCATCACCAATTTGACCTAATAGACGAACTGCAATATCAATCGTTTCTGCAGTATGGTTGTCAAATTGCTGACTTTTACGTGCATATACACTTTGTAGAAAATACCTCGATAGTTCTAACGCAAAGAACTTATCCTCAGCTTTATCTACGTAATCTTCTGATAATTCAACACATGGTCTACCATTATCATTTAATTTAATTTCATAATCAATTTTAAGCATGGTGAAGTGTATTATATTTATAATAGATTACAAATATATATAATTATGGCATTAATTACAACAGTTGATAAAAATAAATTATTGGCGTTTATTTAAATCGGTTTATTTTGAAAAGCAAATCTAACCACATATTTTTTCTTGCTGAATTATACGCACCGCTAGAATATTTTTTAAAATCTTCCTTTATTCGATAATTTAATGATTCATTATAACAATTTTCAAAATTCCAATAACCTTTTGCTTTTCTTCCCACAATCATATGTGACGTAATTTCATCCATCCAACCATTTTTTCTTGCCGAATTGTATGCACTATGACATTTTTCAATAAACTCTATTTTAGTATTATATTTTAATGCCTCACATTTACATCTATCTTTATTCCATTTATTTTTAGATCCTAAACCACCAGTTTTGGCTTTATTTAATAACGTCCAACCATTTTTTTTATATTCAATTGAAAAATACTCTTCTTTGGAAATCGCTTCTTTTTCTGTAATGGAATCAATTGTTAATATTTTAAATTCGGGCAATAATGCGGATTCTTCAATGTGTTTCAAAACTGCTGTTTTTTTAAGTTTATTTCCACTCAACCCCAAATGTTCCAATTCTCTTCTCTCCAAACTACACGTTAAGCCAATATATGCACAATTATCGGAAAATTCAAAAGCATAAATATATCTATTTTTTAAATTTCCAAGTGGTTTCATATGTGTACAAATTTCATCCAACCATTTATTTTTTCTTGCTGAATTATAACAACTCACTGATTTTTTTATAAAATCTTTTTTATGTTCATGTTTTAATGCTTCAATATAACAATTTTCATAATTCCAATACCCGTTTGGTTTTTTTATTTCCTCCATATGTAAACAATTAGAATTCAATAATTTATTATCTAACAAATATCTATATGCACCATAAGAATATTTTTGTAGTTCTGCTTTTGTGTTATATTTTAAAGCCTCTTCTTTAGAATTTTCATAATTCCAATAATTTCTTGGTTTAATTATTTCTGTCATATTTGAAAATATTTCAATTAACCAACCATTTTTTTTCGCTGCCTTATATGCACCATAAGAATATTTTTGAAACTCTGTTTTTGTTTTATATTTATTAGATTCATTAATACATCTTTCGTAATTCCAATAGCCAGAATGTTTTCTTTTTTCGTTCATTTTATAAATAATTTAGTATTTATAATAAATACAACAACATGGCATTAATTACAACGGTTGATAAAAATAAATTATACCTACACGTAAGACACGAATTGGGCCATCCACTTCGACCCTTCGAACTAAAAGATGAAATGATGGATTCTTATCTTGAAATGGTTGTAGAAGACTATTCTTCACTAGTCAATAATTGGCTAATCCAACAGCAATGGATTGGTTTAGAGGGAATGAACAAGGAAACAGGCGACTTTCTGTCTGCATTCACCAATAAATCGAACCACTATATGGAATCATTCACATATGCATATTCAAAACAGGTTGGTTTGGGCACTAATGCACCTGCCTCAACAGAATTTGAGTTGAAAAGGGACTTTATTACCACAGTTGAAAATACGCAGCACTACATAATCCCTGCTGGTAGAGAGGTTAATGAAGTGTTATGGGAAACGCCACCTTCAATTGATGGTGGATTAGTTGACCCATTTGCCATGAATGCTTGGTCAAGCGGTATTATGGGAATGTCATATTTGGGAAGACCATCTATGTATGTTCAACCAACATATTCTACGCTTTTGGCAGCACAGGATAGAAGAATGAAGCAAAGAATATTACAATCAATATTAACTTATAGAATAACTGGAACTGCAAATGGTGAAAAAATATTACATTTATACCCAATCCCGGGGGATCGTCATGAAATCGGCAATACATGGGGAAAACATTATGCTGGAAGGCACGTGTATTATTGGTATTATGACACAAACGTAGATAATAGAGATAAATGCCTTGAAGAAAATTCTGACATCGTAAGACTTCCATCAGACCCACCAACAAAAACTTTGGAATGGGGTAAAATGAATGATGTTGCACATCAACAAATTCGTAACTTACTTATTGGAAAAGTAAAAATGGTTATTGGTTCAGTAAGAGGGTTTTACAGTGGGGAACTTGGGGTTGCGGAAAAAACTCTCACACTCGATTATCGTCATCTTCTAGATGAAGGAGCTAAATTGAAAGAGGATACCGAAAAAACAATTGTTGATCAATTATCACAATTAACACAGGTGACATTAACAGAAAATCGTGCGAAAATAGCTGAAAATGTAAATAATCATTTACAATATGTTCCCCCAAAATTTCCAATTATAGCTATTTAACCTGCAATTAATTTTAATATCTCATTAACATATTTAATTGTGTTATTATCAATATCCTTTAAAAACTCATTTTGATTGATTTTGATAATAATACATTTAAAATTTTCTTTAATAAATGTTTCTTTTTTAACGTCTCTTTCTCGTTGCCTTGTTCCATTATGATGTTTTTCATCCCATTCAATACAGATATTATATTCTTTAATATATCCATCTACCCAATATTTAACAAACTTCTTTTCACCGCCATTTAATGCGTGTTGAATTTTTATTCCAATTTTTTCACTGATGACATCTAAGTAAATAATTGAATTAACATTATATTTGGGAGCATAGTTACGCCAAATTTCACCATATCTTTTAATCATAGTATCCACCATTTTATTTTTAAATTCTTCGACTTGCATACAATGTTCCACCCCATATTTTTTAATATAATATTTTTTCATTTTTTCTTTATATTCATCGGTTTTTGTGTAC
>Ga0209083_1003644_pt1 | contig 12634 bp, 6 predicted proteins | sample AM7aDNAmetaG_FD_184132 | JGI IMG/M metagenome (GOLD analysis project Ga0209083, IMG submission 184132) | Freshwater microbial communities from Finland to study Microbial Dark Matter (Phase II) - AM7a DNA metaG (SPAdes) (version 3) | ecosystem: Environmental > Aquatic > Freshwater > Lake ...
AGTTGAACAGGAAAATTTTAGTAAATATAAGGCGGATACCCATAAAATAGTAAAGTTTTACTATTAAATGAAAAGACACTCGAAATGAAAGAGACAATGGAGAAATAGATGGAAAAGGTCCGCCGGTTATCGGATTTCACACATAAGCTGAATAAAACAGCCTTAAGCGGAAAGCGGGGAAAGGGATTGACTGATTTGGAAATTACTCTGGACGGTAATTGTCCTCAAAATATCTCCGAAGAGCTGGAGTATGCTTACTGCATAAAGCTCATAGCAGAAAATGCACCGATTCGGATACTTCCGGGCGAGAAAATAATAGGTTCAGCGACCTTAAAGCAGTCTGCGTATCACAAAATTCCGGTTATGAAAGACGGGAAGATCAGGTTTCCGAGCGTGAGCCACCTGACCCTGGGTTTTGATTTTGCCTTAAAGATGGGATACAACGGGTTGCTGAAAGATATAGAAGAGAGAAAGCTAAAAAATGATCTTGATGAAAAAGGCTCAAACCTTCTAAATGCAATGAAAATGTGTATTGAGGCCGCGAACACCTGGCATCAAAGGCATGTAGAAGCACTGCAAGAGCTGATCAAGAACTCCCGGGCGGTCGAAAAGTGTAATTATGAAGCTGTTTTGAAAAACATTGAACATATTCCGGAAAAACCTCCGTCAAGCTTCTATGAAGCTGCGCAATCTTTATACTTTATGTTCTCTTTCCAGAGGCTTTGCGGTAACTGGTCCGGAATAGGGCGTATCGACGAGATGCTCGGGGGTTTTTTAAAGAAAGACCTGAAAGAAGGAAAAGTGTCCCTTTCTGAAGCGAGGGAGATTCTTGCCCATTTCTGGATCAAGGGGTGCGACTGGCTAGGTTTCGAAGGTTCACAGGGCGGCAGCGGTGACGCTATGTTCTACCAGAATATTATTTTGGGAGGAATTAACGCCGAAGGAAAGGATATTACCAACGAAGTCACCTATCTCATCCTGGATGTGGTTGAAGAACTCAAAATAAACGAGTTTCCTATCGCTGTAAGACTAAGTTCAAAATCTCCTGAAAAATTAATAAGGCGCGTCGCGGAAGTGCAGAGCCTCGGCGGCGGTATCCTTGCAGTATATAATGAGGAGACCGTGATCAAGGCGCTTGTGAAGTTCGGTTACCCGTTAAAAATAGCCCGCAGTTTTGCCAATGACGGCTGCTGGGAGATTTTAATACCCGGCAAAACCGCTTTTATATATTTTCCGATAGATGTCTTCTTGATTTTACAGAAAACTCTCGGTGTGGCGGAAAAAACTACTGCAAAAAAATACGGTTCTTTCGAGAAATTGTACGGGGCATATAAGAAAAATCTTTCCATAGCAATAGACAGTTTCAATAGGATCGCGGACAAAGATTTTGCTTCCGGAAAGCCGGCGACTCTGATATCCCTTCTCATCAAGGACTGTATCAGGAAAGGCCGCGGGTATAATGAGCGCGGAGCGCGCTATACCGTATTTTCTCCGCATGCGGGTGGACTACAGGATGCCGGAAACAGCCTCCATGTAATAAAATCTCTGGTTTACGATAAGAAAACAGTTAAACTTTCCGGTCTTGTAAGGGCGCTCAAGAACAACTGGGAAGGCGAAGAGCAGTTAAGACAGCACATTTTGAACTCTATGGAATTATACGGGAATGATTCCAAGCCCGCGGATACTATGGTGAAAAGGGTATTGGATGATTTCCTTCAACTCACAGGGAAGGTGAAAGAAAGAAAAGGCGTTCTTCGTCCTCCGGGAATAAGCACTTTTGGGAGAGAGATAGAGTGGAGGGAAAAACGGAAAGCAAGCGCGCACGGATACAGGCAAGAAACCCCGCTTGCCATCAATTTTTCACCGACGCCGGGTTCGGATAAAAATAGCATAACCGCAGTAATAAAATCCTACTGCTTCATGGACCTTAAACGGCTTCCGAACGGGACGGCTCTCGACTTAAAACTTCATCCGACCTCCGTGAAAGGAAAGAACGGGGTGGCGGCGCTTGAGGGAGTACTGAAAGCCTTTGTAAAACTTAAAGGATTTTTCATGCATATCAATGTGATAGATAACAAAACCCTCCTGGACGCGCAAAAACATCCTGAAAAGTATCGCGGTCTTTCGGTCCGTATCTCCGGGTGGTCCGCGCGTTTTGTAACCCTGAACAAAGAGTGGCAGCAGATGATAATCAACCGGACCCTGCATAAATGAAAAAAGGTTTAGTTTTCGATATACAAAAATATTGCACCCACGACGGTCCCGGTATAAGAACGACAGTGTTCTTGAAGGGCTGCAATCTTAACTGCGCCTGGTGCCACAATCCTGAGTCCATAAAAAAAATAATAGAAATATATTTTACCCCGGAAAAATGTATTAACTGCGGCAACTGTGTCGCCGTCTGCGAAAACGGCGCGCATTTAATAAAAAAAGGCAAACACTTTTACAGCCGAAAAAAGTGCACCCTCTGTCTGAAATGCGCCGGCGTGTGCGATTCCAAAGCCGTTGAGTGTGTAGGGAAAGAGATGACCTCGAATGAAGTGATAAAAAAAGTAAAAGAAGACTTTGAATTTTATGAAGCCTCCGGCGGCGGCCTCACCCTCTCCGGCGGCGAACCCTTCTCTCAGTTCGAGTTCACCCTTGAACTCCTAAAGAAAGCGCATGCGGAAAGAATAAACACCTGCGTGGAAACAAACGGCGCCGTGGAAAAAAGCCGACTGGCGGCGGTTCTCCCGTATGTTGACCTCTTCCTTTACGACATCAAAGACACCGGCACCAAAAGACATAAATATTTCACCGGCGCCGCATGCGACCGGATACTTGAAAACCTGAAGTTCGTAGATTCCAAAGGAAAGCAAACAATCCTCCGCTGTTTAATGATAAAGGGAGTTAATCTTACGGCAAAACATCTGGCAAACATAGCAAACATCTATATGCATCTCAAGCACTGCAAAGGCGTAGAGTTGCTCCCCTACCACCCCTACGGCACCTCCAAAGCCGAGAAATTAGGCGCCTCCCGCAAAAAAAACACCCGCTGGATTCCGTCAGAAACAAAACTTCAAAGAGCAAAACAATTATTACTGAAGAAAAAAGTCGAAATGATAGAGTAGGTATTTCCAATAATATATTTTCAAATTTAAAAATCTTTCACTATTCCATTTGTTAATCCTTTATAAAAAATACTCCGGATCGAATACTCTGCCTTATCCCGGTCCCTAACGGTTAATGGACTTGCTCTTAAACCTTTAATAATGCTATAAACTGGTATGGTTTAATATGTGTTATACAATGATAGTCAAATAGAGTTAGAGATCGGATTAAATTATGGAGGATCGAATGAAAGACGATTTCAATCCAAAGAGAAATAATGAAGAATGCGAGAAAATGATAACAAATACATTTCATGGTGTCCTCGTGCTTGCAAATGACAACGAGCCCTACGCAATACCTATAAACCATGGCTACAAAGATGGTTCATTCTATTTCCATTGTGGTGTATCCGGAAAAAAACTGGACTTTATAAGAAAGAATCCCGGGGTATCGTATGTAATAAGTAAGTATTTCGGAAAGCCGGAAGACCATGCTAAGAGCATGAAATGCCATGGCTGTTGGGAGAGCCTGATAGTTTATGGAACGGCAAAGATAATCGAAGAACGGGAGGAACAAAGGAAAGCGTTTAAGATTTTTATGGAATATTATGGAAATTTTAAATTTGAACCCTCGGCAGATGTGCATGCAACGACGCGGATAATAAAAGTTACAGTAGAAAAAATGACAGCACGAAGGGAAGGCAATGATAAGAAAACCGAATATTTCCTTTGGGAAAAATGAGTCAAATTGACCTGCCCCAAAACATTGTAGCCGTATCCAAGTAACCGGCCTACTGGACTTGCGCTTAAACCTTAAATAATGCTATAAATTGGTATGGTTTCAGCTGACAATTAGAAATAGGTTAGTCGGTTTTGATATGGTAGAAAAAAAGGCAGGAGGCAATAAGATGGTTTTCCGGTTAACCCCCTCTATAAGCAAGAAAAATATATGCATGGCAGTTTTCATTTCAGTCTTTTTCATTTTCACAGCAGGGATTCCACTCTCTAAGTGCTTTGCTCAAAACAAGACGGACGAACCGGGTATCGTGATTCTCGACACGGCCGGTTTCTGGCGGATGCATCACACCTTCAAACTGCCTGTAATTCAAACCGAAGACGGGTTGAAACCGGTAATGGTCAAGCGGGATTTTTCCAAGTTTAATAATCCCGAGCCGCCCAGGACCTGGACCGAACCTGACTTTGACGATGGCGCCTGGGGCCGGTTTCCGGTGCGCCGTGAAGAAAGTGTTCCGATTCTGTCACGCCTTTGCCTGCGGGGCAAGTTTAAGGTGACCAATCCCGCCGGAGTCCGGGAGCTTCGGCTCTCTTTGGACTATTATGGCGGAGCCATTGTTTACCTGAATGGCAAAGAAGTGGCGCGGGGTAATCTTCCAAAGGGTCAGAAGGATTTAGCCGATTCCTATTCTTCAGAAGCTTTCGTGGCAGACAAGAATAAGTGCAATTCCCTGCTTCTTCGGACGCTCTCAGATATTAAAATCCCCTCTGAGAATTTACGAGCGGGTGTGAATGTTCTGGCGATTGAGATTATGCGTGCGCCCTACCCCAAGGGATGGCTTCCTAAATCAGCTTCCTACGAATTTGATTGGAGCACCTGCTTCCTGGGTCGGGTGCAACTCGTTACATCAAGCAATGGAATCACCCCCAATGTGACTCGTCCGCAAGGATTTCAAATCTGGAACAGTGATGCCATGGCCGGCGATTTTGATCTGGACTGGGGTGACCCTTGCGAGCCGGTGCGGCCGATTAAACTTGTAGGAGCGCGAAACGGCACCTATTCCGGAAAAGTTGTGGTAGGTTCCACCAAGCCCCTCCAAAAGTTAAAGGCCATCATTTCAGACCTCAGCGGCGAAGGTAAAATCATTCCCGCTGAAGCCGTACGCGTTCGCTATGGCATTCCGTGGGGAGAAGAGCGGCTTGTGGCACAATATCGAGCATTACAAACGCCCTATCCGGCTAATGAAGATCTGCTCGGAGCGCTGGCAGAAGAACCGCCCCGGGAGATTCCGGTTTACCAAAAGCCGTTGGCCAAAGGTCTGAAGATCACGAACCAGTCGCCGGTCTTCGGCGCGGTTTGCCCGGTATGGGTGACCGTACGGGTTCCCAAAGACGCCAAGGCCGGGATTTACCTTGGAGAACTTACACTTACCGCCGCCGGCGAGCAGCCTCTCAAGGTGCCGGTGGAGGTGCGGGTTACTGACTGGACACTTCCGGACCCGCAGGACTACACCACCTGGACCGAGTTGGTCCAGTCGCCGGATACACTGACCGTAGAGTATGGAATGGAGCCGTGGTCAAAGAAGCACTGGGAGCTGATTGCCAAGTCGTTTTCCCATCTGAACGAGGTGGGCAGCCGCATCGTCTATGTTCCGATAATTGCCCGGAGCAATTATGGAAACGAATACGGGATGGTTTATTGGGTAAAAGACGGTGAGAAAAAGTATACATACGATTTCTCCATCATGGATAAGTATCTTGACTGCGCCGAAAAATATATGGGCAAACCTAAAGTGGTTTGCTTTATCGTCTGGGATGTTTACATGGAACAGCGAAAACTGAGAGATTTAAGTGAGGGGGAGCGTATCAGAGTCCTTTGCAATTGGGGATACAATCAGGGTTATGCCGGATTAACCAAGGAAATGCATGCGGCACTTGTGAAGAGTGATTTCGATCCCTCGGTGCTACCTGATGAAAAGCGAAAGGATTTAAAGAAAATGTATGAGAGCTTGAAGGGAGACATCGCTGCCCGTGCAACCCATGGGGGAAGACCTTTGGTGACGACACTCGATCCGGTTACCAAGAAGGTGGAAAACCTGAACCTGCCGTCCTGCATTGAGCCTTCCGGCATGGGGCTCTGGAAGCCGCTCTTCGACCAAATCAAGGAGAGGATGAAAAAACGTAACCTGGAAAGCGCGTCCATGCTCGGCTTCATTACGGATGTCACGCCCAACAAGGAAGAGTTTGAATTTTACAGCGAAGCCTCGGGGGGACTGCCCTGGGTTTCACATAGCCACCATGCAGCTAAAGGAATTATAGGCTACCGCACGCAAGTATTCTCCTCTATTTGGGCTTCAGATACAGGCAAGTTCGGCTGGAAGAATCCAAAGCTCCTTGTTCAAAATACCCGTGATGACTTAGGTTTTGATTCAGCGGTGCGCTGGCGCAATCGCGCTGAAGCTAACATTATGGGAGGACAGCGCGGCATTGGCCGCTTGGGTGCGGACTTCTGGGTAGCGATGAAAAACAAAGATGGAGAGCGGGGGCTGCCCCCGGGTGTTTTAGGATTCGTGATGGGTCAGAGGGTCGGCACGGTTGTCTCGCGATTTCCGGAAAGTTCATGGCGAAGCCTCGAAATCAAGACCTGCTTCTTAGCGCCGGGATCTGACGGTCCGCTTGGCACCAACCGTCTGGAGGCCCTGCGTGAGGGAGTGCAGGAATGTGAGGCTCGAATATTTATTGAGAAGGCTCTGACGGATGAAAAGCTGAAGGCCAAACTTGGTGAAGAACTGGCAAAACGCGCCAAAGACCTGCTCGACAAGAGAATCTGCAACTGGTCCTATTCCCGTGCCGTGGAAGGGGATGCCTGGATTCTCTCGCCCAGCATCTGGCAGGATAGGTCGGAAAAACTCTTTAAACTGGCGGGTGAAGTGGAGAAGAAATTGGGAAAGTGACAGGGGACAAGGTACAAGAATACAAGAAAACAAGAAAACAACCCTCCTGAGGCGGGCTGCTTCGCAGGATAAGAGAGCAGAAAATAAATAGGCTTTTCCTTGTTGCTTGTACTGGGGTAGACCATGAACCATTCAATATTTCAGGTTCATGACCCTGCACCTGAACATAGTGAATGGTACAGGGTCAATGGAACAATAGAAAATAGATAATAGATGGAAGAAAAACAAGATGAATTATGAGAAGTTGAGCCTTGTGAAATCCGCCAAAGCTTTGTGGCGGAGAAACTGATAAGGAGAGAGCTATGCTATTAAAAATAACGGCGAAAACTAAAAATAAAGCTTCCGGAGTTTTTTGCCTGCTTGTGATATTATTGGGAACTTTTCTCTTGAACGGGTTGATAGCTGCAGAAAGCGGAGTTGAAAGTGTCACTTTGGTGGAGAAAGGAAAAGTCAAGTGTGTGATTGTTGCCTCAGAGGGCTTGAGTATTTCAGAAAAAAATGCCATTGTTGAGCTTCAAAAATATATCCAGGAGATGTCGGGAGCGGGCAATATTGAGGTTAAGACCCCGGAAAACCTCGGCTCTGATCCGGAACGGGCGAGGATCGTGGTCGGCAATCAGACGGTTCGGAAACTATATCCTGACGAAAAATTGGATGACCTCGGAACGGATGGCTTCATACTCAAGACTATCGGAAACTCCGTGCTGGTGGCGGGCGGTGAAAAACGGGGTACTTTATATGCGGCTTTTGCGTTGTTGGAAACCTTCGGTTGCCGGTGGTGGGCGACCGATGCCACGCATATTCCCAAACTGGATACTCTGACGGTTCCGCCGGTGAACCGGCGTGAAATTCCAAAAGTTGAATACCGCGACATGCTTTATGGGGACAGAGATTCGTCTTTATATTCGCACAATAAAGTTAATGGTTTCAACTTCTCTAAAAACCCGGAAGAATTTGGCGGCCGTTTCAATTTCACAGGCAATCTGGTTCATTCTCATATGGCTTTGATGGAGCAGGGTGGCTCCTACAAGGAACATCCGGAATACTGGGCGCTGGTAAATGGCAAACGTAACCCGGGGCAGGTTTGCCCGTCGGAACCCGGTACTTTTGAAGTCATGAAGGCGAGCGTGATCAAAATATTAAAAGAACATCCCGAAGATAAGTTTGTCGTGGTGGGGCAAAATGATAATAGCAATTACTGTCGTTGTGATGCCTGCAAAGCTCTGGCCGCAAGTGAGGAGAGCCCGGGCGCGCCTTACCTGGTTCTGGCTAATAAAATCGCGGAAGTGGTGGAAAAGGAATTTCCCGGTAAATGGGTTCAGACACCTGCCTACACCTGGTCGCGCAAACCGCCTAAAAATCTCAAACCGCGCAGTAATGTTGGCATCACCCTTTGCTCTATAGAATGTGATTTCAACCGGCCGCTGGAAGAGATGAGCACGCCGGCAAACAAAGCTTTTGCCGAAGATATAATAAAATGGAGCAAAATCGCACCCAAATTGTATATCTGGGATTACACCACCGACTTCTGGCATTATCTGATGCCCTTTCCGAATCTGGATGCAATTGTTTCCAATATAAAGTTTCTGGTCAGTAATGGAGCGAAAGGAATTTTTGAGCAGGGGAGCCACAATACACAAGGGGCTGAATTTGGGCCGTTACGCGTTTGGGTTATGGCCAGGGCGATGTGGAATCCGGATAAAGCCGACGGCAAAACCTTAATCAAGGAATTTCTTGATGGTTACTATGGTTCTGCGGGCACTTCTATTCAAAAGTATATTGATATTATGCATGCTCCCGGGCGGGCCAATCCCTCAATGGCTGTCCGTTGCGGAACAGCGCTTAATTCAGCCTGGCTTAGTCCCGAGAACATCGCTGACTCTGAAGCAGTCTTTCTGGAAGCTGAACGAGCGGTTGCAAACGACCACGTTTTGCTGACAAGGGTCCGGCATGCGCATATGCCCATTTGGTATATGTTGCTGAAAAGAGGCACGCAGAGTAAAACCTGGGCAACGACTGTCGCAAAAGTCGGGAAACTGGATGTTGTTGATATCGCCGGAAAATTTGCCAAAACAATCGCAGTTTCTAAAGCCAGCTTGATGAACGAACATGATCCGGTTAAACCGTTTGTCGAATGGGCGAAGGATTATGCGGCGAAAGCGGCTCAAACTCCTCCGCTTCCGCCGGAGTTGAAGAATGTGAATCCCGAATCCTATTGTCTGTTCCAGGCCTGTCAGATGGAGGGGCGTTCGTCGGACTGGAGCCGGGACGCGGAGGCGTCGGATGGCTGGGTTTCCGAGATTACCCCGGCATCCTGGGCAACTTCCTTCAGGCGGGGAATTTTTATGGGGCCATTTGACAATCTTGGTGCGGGAAAAATCTATAAACTTTTTGCCCGGGTTAAGGCGCTCGAAAAGAACGGGGTTGCGGTCGTTAGCGGAAAAACCAATAAAAATAGCATCAAAAAAAATATACCCGCCTCGGAACTGGCCGACGGAAAATTCCATACCATTGAAGTGGGGGAGATAGTTTACACCGGGGAGACTCTCTCGTTTGGGCCCCAGCCAACGACGGCCCCCGGGAATATAGTGATGGATTGCTTTTGGCTTCAAGAAAAAAAATGAAAGAAATAATTACTGATCCAAATAGCAGAAAAAAGGGGTAATATATGAAAACATATATATGTATTGCGGCCATACTTTTCTGCATCCGGGCTAATGGACTTGTGCTTAAACCTTAAATAATGATATAAAACGGGTAGGATTTGATCTAACATAACAGAAAAAAGAGGTAGTATATGAAAAAGTATATATGTATTGTGGTCATACTTTTCTTCTCCAGGGTCTATGCCGAAACTTATTTCATTGATTTTAACAAAGGCAAGGATTCTCAACCGGGAACATCCGCTGAGGCGGCTTGGAAACATGCCCCGGGCGATACCAATGCGACGGAGACCGTGAAAGCCGTTAAGCTCAAACCGGGCGATGTGGTCTTGTTTAAAGGCGGAGTTATATACCGCGGTTCCATTGAAATCCCCGCCTCGGGAGAAGTGGGGAAGTTGATCACTTACAAGGGAAACGGATGGGGAACTGATAAAGCCATTCTTGACGGTTCTGCGGTCGTTGGTTCCAAATGGACCCAATGCACTTCGGCGGAGCAACTGCGGGGAAACACGAACTACCGGAATGTGTACTATACAACTACCGCAGAGGAAAAGTATTACACGATCGACAAGGACGGAACATTGGCTTTATCGGGTGTTTATGAAAATCATGAATTCATCTATGCGTCACAAGATCCACAACCTGCGGACAGGGTTTTCTCCGATCGGGACGATCAACTGCGAGTGCTACCGGTTGATCCTGCTGTATCGCCAAACGACGGCTCTATCATGGACACCCGGTATTTTACACAAAAAGATCCGGCTTTTTACGAAGGCGCCTATATGGCGATAAGGCAAGGCGGTTATACAAACTTATACAAAATCATCGGTTTTGATTCCGCCACGCATACCGTTTCCCGCGAAACAACCAAAAATTATGATGTGAAAGGGCAGGTACACTATGCCATACTGAATCACCCCGCATATTTAAATGCACCCGGGCAATACTGGCTTGACCAAAAATCCAAGCGGCTGTATGTGTGGCCGCGCAGTTCAACGAACCCGGCCGATAACGAGTACAGTGTTTCGCTGAACAGCAAAGCGGTGGTAGCCGGAGGCAAGCACCTCTTGATCGAAGGTTTCGTGGTTGAGAAATTTGGTGGTCGTGAGGTCATCACGGCTGGGAATAGTGATGTGGAAATCAGAAATAATGTGGTGCGCAACTGTAAAAGTCACCTTGGGATCCATACCAGAGGGGCAAACATGCGGGTGATCAACAATCAAATAATCCAATCCGCCGCCCACGGGATTTGGTGTGAATATGGCACAAACATCTTTGTGAAAAACAATCTGGTGCAACACAGTTTCGTAAAAGGAATTATGTTAATGGGAGTCAATCATGGACTGATCATTGACAATATCGTTGACGAGGTTCGTGGCCAGCATGCTCCCTCCGGCATCATCGTCAGTCAAAACTCCAAAGATATTCTTGTGGCCGGCAACAAGGTGTTCAAAACCGATCGCGCCATGGTCTATGGTGGCGGTAAGGAACCCTCGGGGCAGGAGAATGTCTATATTTACAATAATCTATTTTGCGGATCCATAGAGAATATCACGGCAAAAATGTCTTTCGATATTACTCTTTTGAATAACACCAGTTTAGGTGGTACGCAGGATGTGGGCATTGGAAAAGGACGACAGATTTTTATCAACAACATTGTGCATGGGAGTGTCAGCAGCAATGTCCGGAGTCACAACCTTTTTACTGCACATAAGAGTGGTGACCTCAAGTTGGCCGAGGGGGAAATGGATTGGTCAACGAAGGATAAAAATGAGATATTTGTTGATATGGCCAAAAACGATTGCCACCTGAAAGCGGGTTCCCCGGCCATTGAGGCCGGCATCGATCCGTCCCAATATCTGCCGGTCGCGCTTTTCCCGGAATACGATTTCTACAAGGATATCGAGGGCAAACCCCGTCAAAAAGGCGGGAAATGGTCCCTCGGCGCGTACGAATATTCGCCTGCGAAGAAATGAAAAGTTAACCAAGCGAAAAGGAGAAAGTTGTGCAAATAAAAATGACAACTAAAACTCAAAAGAAGGTTTCACATTTTACCTCTAAATTCACAACACTGAGTCACTATATGCGCGTGGCGTTTTTCATTTCAGTCATGTTCATAACAGCGATTCCATTCTCCAGGTGCTTCGGTCAAAACAAGACAGATGTAACGGGTATAGTGATTCTCGACACGGCAAGTTTCTGGCGGATGCATAACACGCTCAAGCCGCCGGTGATTGAAACCGGAAATGGACTCACACCTATATTAGTCCAAAAAAATCCTGCCAAATGGAAGGACATGGAAACGCCTGAGCCGCCTAAGACCTGGATTGAACCTGATTTTGACGACAGTTTATGGGGGAGATTACCGGCGCGGCGTGAATGCAGTGTTCCGAGCCTGTCACGGCTCTGTATGCGGGGTAAGTTCCAGGTCACCAATATTGCCAGAGTCAGTGAGCTCCGGCTATCACTTGAATACTTCGGCGGAGCTGTTATTTATCTGAATGGTAAAGAAGTGGTGAGAGGAAATGTGTCTGTGATTCAGAATGAACTTGCAGATTCCTACCCGGCAGAGGCCTTTGCGGGAATAAATAACAAAGGTAATACCAATCCACTCCTTCTTCGGAAGCTCTCAAATCTTAAAATACCTCTTGAAAATTTACACATCGGTGTAAATGTGCTGGCCATTGAGCTTGTGCGCGCACCCTATAACAAGGTGCTCCTGCCTAAAGCACCGTCCGCCGATCCCGATTTACAGTGGAGTACCTGCTTTCTTGATAAGGTACAACTTGTGACATCAAACGATGGAATTATTTCCAATACGACGCGTCCAAAGGGCTTTCAAGTCTGGAACAGCGATGCCATGGGAAGTGATTTTGATCTCGACTGGGGCGACCCTTGCGAGCCCGTTCGTCCGGTCAAACTATCGGGAGCACGGAACGGTTCTTATTCCGGCAAGGTGGTGGTCGGTTCTACAAGTCCCATTCAAGAGATAAAGGCGACGGTCTCCGACCTTATTGGAGAGAGTGGGAGCATCCCTGCCGGTGATGTACATATTCGCTACAGCCTGCCATGGGGTGAAGAGGAAATTGTACAGCCAAATAGAGGACTCCCGAATCCCTACTCTGCAAAGGCGGATCTTCTTGGTGCGTTGGTTGAAACACCGCCTAAAGATATTCCGGTTTATCAGAAAACT
>Ga0209083_1003645_pt1 | contig 12623 bp, 15 predicted proteins | sample AM7aDNAmetaG_FD_184132 | JGI IMG/M metagenome (GOLD analysis project Ga0209083, IMG submission 184132) | Freshwater microbial communities from Finland to study Microbial Dark Matter (Phase II) - AM7a DNA metaG (SPAdes) (version 3) | ecosystem: Environmental > Aquatic > Freshwater > Lake ...
GCTAGAAAAACTATGATTTTTTCGTAGTTTAGTGGCGGGTATCTTGTGAAAAGCGTAACTGTTGATTAGGTAATGGTAGAAATTTTGCGATTTTCTCCAGCGTAGCCAATTACGACTAAGGTCTAATAATAAAATTACTTAAAACCAGACGAGGTCGTCTCTGGTCGCGAATCATAACTGCTCCATAAATGGTCGCATGCGATTTTTGTTTTGTTTTGCAATTTAATCTTCGGATAAGCCTTCTCTAACTACCTGCGAAGCAAGATCTTCTTCATAATCATCAAGAATTGGAACCACTATAGTGCAACTTTGGCTCTTATTTTTTTTCTCATTTAGATCTAAAATCTAGTGTTTCAATAGATAGCTAAGGTTTATGAAGCAAGAATTAATATTTCAACACTGGGGATTTTTTAACGTGAGGAATTGGCTGAAATTAGTTAAAACTCTTCCGAATGCCCAAATGAGCTGTTATCTCTGTTTTTGTGATTTTTCTTCCAATCGATAGTTAATAAACAGCTCTAAAGCACGTAAAATCTATGTTGTGGGGAAACCCACAATTCTTAAATAGATTATCGGGTTATGTTTTAGTGAGGGAAAGAGTCAGTCTAACCCGGAAATCTTAGGGCTTCAATAACGTAGAGAACTACCAAAACAGAAGCATGTTGCAAGGGTTCAAAGTTACACAAATAGCATTGAATACTCTGCTATCAAAAAACAATTAGAGGGAAAATGAAATGGACTCTTTTCGTCATCCCTCTTTTTATATTAAATTTTTGAGTGCCTGATGTTTTTTGGTGTAACAAAAGTTAGTTAACGCCTGTATTTGTGGTTGTTTGACTACACTCACACATAGTTATATTCTATAAACTAATAGAACCATTAGGTATCAAAAGATTAATTTTTGGGAGTAGATTGTGAATAAATCTCTTGAAATCATAAATTTTCCATATATCAAAGAGAAAGCATGGAGTTCTCGAGTAATTGAAGGACACATCTTTAAAGGTAAAGTTAGAGCGGAACAATGTGCAGAATGTAAGTCTTCTTGTGAACTGGTAACTTTGGGCATTGGTGATTCAAACTCAATTCTATGCGGCTGTACAAAAGACAAATGCAAACACATACTCATACACATGAAATTTCCGTCTGACTTTCTAAATGATGCTTCTGCTAACTCGGTTTGAAAGTTACCTTTTAGGAAAAAGATGGTGAATTCAAAAAGTTAGCGATCGCTAAGAGAAATAAAAGTTTTGCCAAGTTTCTATCTTAAGAAGACAAGGAATTTTGATAATTTATTTCTTTGTGTGTTGTGTGGCATTTTTCGCAGGTGTATAATTCAATAATGAAGAAGGAGTTTTCGAGTTTTTGGATGGGTTCTCTATTTTTTTCCCACATTTGCTACAGTTAATCATGTTATCTTTCAAGTGTTTGTTTATTATGGTTTGCAAGATATGAGATGTTGTTGTCTCATGATAACTATCACAAATGTGTTGGAAACATGTTAACGCTAAATTTGTGAACCATATATACTTGCGTTTAATAACCCAAAAATGGGAATTTTTTGGTTAACGTGGGATTTAGATACCTCTTCTTGTTTAACTGGTAAGTTAGAGGTGATAAGAAGTATTATTTCGATGGGAATTCGCATATGATAGAGTCTTTTAAAAGTGTTTGAGGGAAGTTTATGTCAATATAATTATCTTTTACTCATGGACCAAATAAAAAGTGTGCTCAGGTGTTTTAGTTGTTCTTTGAAGATTTCTCTGCTGTCATCAATAAGGCTGTCTAAATCATTCGGGGGAATTACTTGTTCTATACTGGCTATAAGTGCCTCGATGTTAACTTTAAAGGGAGTATTGTTGGTTAAGATTTGTAACATATTTTCTAGTTCGTGGGTCTCTTTATTGGTTTCTTTATCTTTGACCACTTTGCCAAGTAAAATGTCATTTAACATATAATATGAGAGAACTATGGCTTTTGCAGTTTGGAAATTTGGAACACACTCTCTTAGGTCATCATCAAGGCTTAAGCCGTCAAAATAGGCATAGATATTTTTGAGGATGTTGTAGGCTTCTTTTGAGGTTTCTTTGGGAATCTGGCGTTCTATGGTTGATGAGATCTGTTGGAAACTTAAGTTGAGCGGGGGCATCGACTTTGCTATGAAAGTAAAGTTTTCTCCAAAATCCTTGGAGCAATCTTCTAACTGTTTCCAGACAACTCGTTTCTTGTGCAGACCGACCAGAATATCAAACGACAAATCAACGATACCTATTGAAGCATCAATTATCCTTACCAATTCATTTCTTCTTAGTGAAACTTTTCTATTGTCCTCGGTCAATTTCGGTAGCGTCTCAAATGTTGTGTTATATAGTACTAAGTTTAGTGAGTTAGGTTTTTAAAGGTTTCAAGTAGAGGAAATTGGTCATTTTGATAACCCAAAGAATGTTTTGACAGGGAAATCAGGGGGTGGTGTGTTGGTTTTCCATGTTTGATTTTGATTTGGAGTTTATTTGTTGTTCTGATTTACACTCAAATTCATAGTCTCAGACTGCACATGGACGTAAGTGTGGATAAAATATGGTACAGAGAAAACTTTCCGGGTTAGCGATAATTTCAGTGATTTTCGCTATTTTTGTTTTTATGTTAACCGTGTATGGTGCAATTAACGTGAGTACGAGCGTAAATTCGTCTGGATCAATCGTCACCTCGACTCCTGCTTCATCAGCCTTAGGTTTGTATTCTGACAGCGCCTGCACCGTTCCCCTGGCACCTATAGATTGGGGTTCGCTCTCCCCGGGTGCAACGATAACCAGATACGTTTACATCAAGAATGTGCAGGGCTCATCTTCGTTGACGCTAAATATGGCGACTAGCGATTGGACCCCAGAAAGGGCGAATGGGCCGATGACGTTAACTTGGAACAGACAAAGTACAGTACTGGCACCGGGACAATCCACTGTTGCAACAGTTACATTGACAGTCTCATCAAGCATAGCTGGGATTACATCGTTTGGAGTTCAGATAATTATTTCGGGAACTGGCTGAGCCGAGATTTTTACTTCTCTTTTTTGCCTGTTCGAGCGGCTTCGTTTTTTGTGTATTTGTATTCGCAATACTTGTCAAGTTGGCTTCGCAAAATTTAGAGCAATGTTGACAAATCGCGTGAGGTGTGTTCTCAAAAAATGTTAAATGACTTTTTAGATATATTTGCGTTCACTTGGTAACTTGAATTAAGGGAGAAGGAAGAGAGAAAGATGGTAAGAAGATCGATCTTAGAACAAATATTCAAAGAAATGATGAACGTACGTCAACGTCTCGATGATATAGAAAACAGCGTCTCAGGCTGGAATCCACAACCTGTGCAAATGCCTGAATCATCACTAATTGCTTTGCCCGATCATCTAAGGAAGACCTATGTCATTGTGGCGACTAAAGGGGAATGCGATGCAGTGCAAGTTTCAAATCACACGGGGAGGTGTCGTGCGATCGAGAGCAATTATTTGAATCAACTCTTGCGGATGGGTTGGCTGAGTAAACGTAGAATTTCAAGGGCGGTACATTTCCGTCCAATATCCAAAGAGCTAGCATGAGCAATTTCCATTTGAATAGAAATTGCTTAAAAGTTTTTTGGCTTAAAAATAAATTTTCTTTTACTTTTCTCCGTCTGCTAACAACTACGACTTTTAATTTAATGCGGGTGTCCCTAAGTCGGAATTGTGGACGAGCATTTTGTTTAACTTTCTTTCTGAGTAGCGAGCAACTATTCCATGTAAGAAATATGTTTAATATATAACGCCCGCCGAGTTGGTGTAAGAAGGGAACTTGTAAGTTTCGAGAAGTATTCAAGTAAGTTCAGGATGTTAGAATGTTAGACTCACCTCAAGACAAATTTTATAGGCAAAGAAAGTTCGATGAATCCTTACGTGAAGCGATAGATGCAACGTTAACGTCAATGGGAGAACCAGTTAAGAACACAGTGTATTTCATGTTAGAAAGTAACCTAAACATTCCAAAAAATGAAATTCCTAATCATATCGAAGATTTCGCCGCTTTATTATATAAGACCTTTGGTTTAGGTGCTGCTCTTTTTGAAATTAAATGTATGCATCATCTTTATTCGAAAATAAACGTTGACTTTCAGCAGATAACTGAAGACAAATTGTCTTTATCTAAGTGGATAACTGAGGGTATAACCTTTGAACAATATGTCTGTAGTGCACGTAACAATTATTGTAACCCTTAGTCCAGTTACTTGTCCCATGCTCACTACTTCCTCTCGGACGGGATGTTCTGCCGATTGAGTTAAAAAGGGTAAATTTGTTACTCTATTGCAGATAAAGCTGAAGAGTATCCAGCATATCAATGAAAAGGTGGGTGCCCCCTAAATACAAAGTTGTGGCTCATCGGAGAGTTCAAAAATTCTTAATCAGTCTCAAAGATGAAAACCTTAAACTTGCTATAATTAACCAAATGACAAAACAACGTGTAGAGTTATCTGGTGTAAAAAAAATAACTGTAGTTTGAGAGGCGGGCTTGTGTTTGTTGTTCTTGTTGTACAACGTGTGTGCAGCGAGCTTTGATGTTTACAAAGCAAAAGCCGCGAGTTTAAGATAGATTTTTGGCTTTATTATGTAAAGATTGATGTACAGCTGTATATCTGTTGTTGCAGATCACCATTGAGAATGCATAACTGACTCGCTCACCAATCTCTTTCCAGGAAAGAACAAGGAGTCATGGATGAGTTGGTTAAAAAAGAAGTATTGTTTTGCACAACCATCATACTAATCGGCACTTTAGACTGGCTAACAACCTTTGTGGGAGTAGTGTTTTTTGGAGCAACTGAAACTAACCCCCTTTTGGCTAGTTTAACGCAGTCAAACATGCTCCTCTTTAGCGCCGTTAAACTCTCGGGGATAACGCTTACTGGGCTTTTATTCTACAGAGCTGAAACCAAAACGAAAATTTCCAGTCAAATTTCGCCGTTGGCCAAAAAATTTTTAAAATCAGGGTATGCTATATCGCTTTTCACGTTGACGGCTTTGGTTTTGAATAATTTTGTTGCCATCATCAGGGTGGCATGAGGGATAAGTTGAAAAAACCAATTTGTTGTTGTGGAAAAAGTGGGTGGGGTTTAGTTTGTTCCGGTGATGTTTATTTGGACGCTAAAGTTTGTTACGTCAGCAATGGTTGAAGACACTGTTAGGGTTAGAGTGGCGGCTACTGATTGTCCAGGTTGCAATCTTGTGCCTTCTTGGTTCCATGTTAAAGTGATTGGCCCGTTTGCACCTGCCGGAGTCCAGCTACTGGTCCCCATGCTCAAAGCAAGTGAGAGGCCGCTGCCAGTGTTTTTAACATAAATTGTTTGAGTGATGGGTGTTCCAGGAGTTAAGGTTCCCCAATTAATGGAGCTCAAGGGAGTTGTGCAATTAACGTTTGAATAGACACCCAAGTTTGCCGATGTGGTTACTGTGCCGTTTGAGGATACATTTTGGGATGTGCTGATGGCTGCGAAGGTTGTTAGTGTTAGGGCTATTGCGATTACGACTAAGGCTATTACTGCGGTTGATACTGAGAGTTTTATTTTTGACGTATTTTACCCCTCTTATAAAATAACGTGTGTCTCAAGTCTTAATAAATGTTATTACTTCTGAATGCCACCTGACGACCTGAACAACAAAAATACAAATCTAACCAATTCTGAGATCACAGTCACGACTAATCGACACAAGATTACACAAATTCGTGACTTGAGTGGTTGGCTTTCGAAAAAAACTAAGTTGATGATCTTTTAATGCATTAAGGCTTCTGCCAGAACTAATTAAAACAAGCGTGATCTACATCCAAGTGGCAGCAGAAAGAGCAGTTTTAGATCTCATTGAACAGTGCGTTTAGTCGGTTGTGTGATGCGAGTTAGAGTTTGATGGTTTTATTAGTTTTTCTATAATGTTTAGAATACGATTGATTAGGCGGCCAATTATGCCTAGTCCGCTTACCATGCCCTGGAGGTTTTCTATGTCGGATTTATTTATTGTTCGGGTTAGCAGGGTCGCGGCGGCGAATACGAATACGAAGAATATGAAGCCTATGATTAGCCTAGCCAAGCTTGAGAAGCTCAGCTCAGAGATTAAGAAGTAGGTTAATGCGGCGGCTAGTGTTGAGGACAGCAGGATTTTTGCTGAGGAACGCCATTCCACCGTTAATTGGTAGTGTTTTTTTATCCAGAAGAGTGAAATTATGGTTGTGGGAACCCCGGACACTATAGAGGTTACAATCAGCCCCAAAACTCCAAACTGCATAATTAAGACGTATCCAAGAGGGATGCCTATGGCTGCTGTGATCAAGGTTAGGTAGAGGATGAATGTGGTTTTTCCTTGGCTGCTTAGAAAGTTGCCTGTGCTTAGGCTTCCGAAGGCTGGGAAGAAGTAGTTTAGTGCGAGCAGTGCCAAGAACAGTGGCGCTGAGGAGTATGTTTGCCCAAAAAGTGTGGAGACTGCTGGTTGAGCTAGGCACATAACGAGTGCTGCCACGGGCACGACTAGGAGTGAGGCGTATTTGACGGAGTATTGGAAGACGTTTTGGAGGGTTTGTTTGTCTTTTTCGGGGTTGAGTTTGCTGAATGCTGGAAACAGCATTGTGGTGATGGGTGTTGCGAAGAATCCTATTAGCACGATGAAGGTTGATGCTATGCCGTAGTTTCCGATTGCGGTGTTGTCGGTGACGTAGAAGATTGGCAGCAGAAAAGCGTAGAATTGGCCTTGAAAACCACCTATGATTGCTGAGAGCGAGAGGGGTGTGCCGTATGTTAGCATTGTTTTGGTGTAGGCTTTTATTTCGAGTTTAACTGTTTTTAGTTTTGGCAGGTTTTTGTATTGAGTCCACACAAGTGCCACTCCGATTAATCCGGCGATTATCATGGAGGTTGTGTAGCCTATGACTGCTCCGGATGTACCTAATCCCAAGATTAATAGTGTTAGCATGATGGCGGTTTTTATGGTGGATTGGGCGATGAGCATGAGGCTGTTGATTTCCATTTTTTCGATGCCTGTGAAGGCTGCTGTGGCGGCGTTGATGAGTCCGCCGGCTAAGATTGTGATGGAGGCGATTTGGATTAACGAGGTTATTTCTGGTCGGTGGAATATGTTTGTTGCGATGTAGCCTGAGAGTGCAAAAGATACTGCTGATAGTGCCATGCCTAGGATTATTTCGAAGAGTATTCCGGATACAAGTATGTTTCTGACTTCTGATGCCCTGCCTTCTGATCGGTACTGGGCGGTGTAGCGTACCATGGCTGAGTTTATGCCCCAATCTCGGAATACTCCAATGAGATTAGGTGCGATCAGTGCGATGCCGTATAGGCCATAGAGGTCAGATCCCAGTAGCCTCGCGACAAAGATTGTGGCAGCTGCAGAGATAACTGTGGAAACTACTAGACCCCAGAGTAGGTGGAAGCTGCCTTTCGCTGAAATTTTGGCCATTTCCGCAGCTTTACTCATATTTCTCTTCTTAGCCTCTTGTGGTGTTTGTGTTTCTTTAATATGTGTTGTAGGTCTTGTTTTTATTCTGTTTGTTTTGTTGAGGGTGCACTACAGTTGACTTGAGTGTTTATTCATAGTCATGGCTGCTATAATAAAAGTTGCAAATTGTCTGCGGTGCAAAGTGTGTTTTGGGCAGTGGCTTTATAGAGATTTATGGGTTTTATGGGAAAATGGTGTTTGTGGATGTATAGTTAATGGTTTCTATGTTCTGGTTAGGTGTTGAGGTGTTGCTGGTGTTGGTTTGTGGTGGGGTAGTGGTTGATGTTTATGGGAGTGTTGTGTTTTTGTTTTTTGTTCTGTTTTTTGTTTGTTTGGTTGTTGTTGTGGGTTTTTGTGGGTGTTTGTTTTTTTTGGGTTGTGTTTGTGGTTGGGTTTTTGTTTTGGGTTGGTTTTTGGGGTTTGTTTGGTTGTTGTTGTGGTTGTGGTTGTGGTTTATCTTGGAATTTTGGTTTTGGATGGTTTGGGTTGTTTTTGGGTTGTTGGGTAGGCTGCTTGGGCTGTGTTTTTGAAGATGTTGTTGTGGGTTCCCATGGGGTGATAGATGCTGGGGGTGGTGTTTTTGTTTTGTACTTTATCATAGTGGGGAGAACCAGTGGTGCAAGCAGTGTTTTGATTGGAAATTTGGGTGTGGCAATCAGTTTCGCCTTGGGGGTTGGGTTGTAGGGTGGGTTTTGGTTTTTGATGGGGTTGTTTTGGTAAAGTTTATATTTTACCCATTTATTTGGGTAATATGGTGGTTTGTATGGTTGAAACTACTTACTATGAAGATAAGGTGTATCTTCCAAGGCAGGTGCGTGAAAAGCTCGGATTAGTTGATGGAGACGTTTTGCACATTGAAGTCGTTGAGAGAGGAGTTGCCAAAATAAGTGTCATACGTCGGTGTGGTGCCTCTAAACGTGCCCTTGAAGCGTTGGATAACCCGCCTGATCTGGGAACCATTAAAGGAAAGCTTTCAAGAGAAGAAATCTATGAAGACATTACTTGATACAAACATTCTGGTTCATGCATACAACAAGTCTTCGCCAAATCAAGAGCAAGCATGCAAAATCCTCAAACAAGCCATGCAGGGCAAAATCCAAGCATGCCTATCACCTCAAGTGCTCTACGAATTTTTCGCCGTAGTCACCAGCGCTAAAAGAGTTGAGCACCCAATATCATCAGCTGAAGCTGCAAATCTTTGCATTGACCTTTGGGAGTGCAACGAGATTGAAAAATTGAACCCTTCCGAAATAGCACCCCTCGAAGTTTTCAAGTTTGTAGAAGAGCTTAATTTGTCTAAGGCAAAGATTTTCGATTGTGTCTTGGCTGTGACCGCCAAAGAGAACAGTGTAGACAGCATATTTACTGAGAACATTGCAGATTTCAAACCTTACAAATTCATAAAAGTAGTAAATCCATTTGTATAATCACTAATTTTTCCATAAGTTTCTGTTTTGGAGTGTTTGTTGTCTGATAAAAAAAACACTGGTTTTTGGGGTTTGTTTGGTTGTTGTTGTGGTTGTGGCTTATCTTGGAACTTTGGTTATGGATGGTTCAGGCTGTTGTGTAGGCTGCTTGGGCTGTGTTTCTGAAGATGTTGTTGTGGGTTTCGGTTGGGTGATAGTAGCCTGGGGTGGTGTCTTTACTTTGTACTTCATCACGGCGAGATGGACCAGTGGTGGAGTTGCTGTAGGATGGGTTTGGTTTTCGCGTGTTTGATGTGGTTGGTTTTTGGTTTTGAGTATTTGTTGTGTAGAAGAAGTGTTTGTGCAGCAGCTTGTTTTTGGTTTTATTGTTTACAAAGACTTTTGGTTGAAAAGAATTAAAAGCCGCCTTAAACAGTTTATTACTCAGGTGCATTCAGTTGGAGGCAAAGGTCAAAATCAAAGAAGAAGGAATAGTTATTCCAAAGAAGCTGTTCAAGGAAATGGTTGGCACTTACATAAAAATGGAGCAGATCCTAGCAACGTTAGAGACACTTGCAGATAAAGAAACATTAACAGCGATTGAGGAAAGCAAAAAACAGGTCGCTAAGGGCATATACGTCGAGTGCTCAATTAATGACTTGGAAAAAGTCTTGAAGTAATGTCTTACACCGCAAGATTTTCTAAAGTGTTCCTTAAAAAAGAGAAACAATTGCCAAGCACAGTAAAATCTAGAATTGTGGAAACACTTAAAGAAACGCGCGCGGTGGTTGTTAAACCTTGGTAACGTTTATATTTCCCACGGTGGGATTTTCTTTGGTGGGAAAAAATGTCCGCTGAAGAAGTAACTGTTGACAACAAAGGTCGTGTACAAATCCCCAAAGCAATCCGAGATAAAGTCGGATTACACGTTGGCGGAAAAGCTCGCTTAAAAATAGAAAAAGAAAACATAGTTATTATGCCTCCAATTTCACCTGAAGAGTTCATTAAAGAAATGGAAGGCTGCATCAAGGAAGGCGCCCCCGACATGGATCCGTTGAAACTTAAGAAAATGTGGGAACTAACAGGGGAAATAAAGTGAGCAAAATGCTATTCGTAGATTCTAACATTTGGTGCTATTATTTTGACCAGCGCCTTCCCGAGCATGTGCCTGTGCGGGATGCTATGCGGGAAATAATAAAATCCGAGCAAATAGCCTGCAACACTGTCATAGTCATGGAAGTGGCACATTATCTTGTGAGGCATTTTCCGGAAAAAGTCGCCCGCAAGAAAATAGAGACCTTCATTAACCTAACCAACATTGATATCGCAGACTTTAATCGGCAAGCATTGAACCAGACAATCGAAACCTTGTTGGCGTACGCGTACACTGAAGGTTTAGGGGGAAGAGATGCAACCGTAATTGCATCCATGAAGCTGCAAAACATACAGAAAATTGTTTCTCACGACGATATTTTCAAGCGCCTGGCAAACAAACTAGAATTGGAAGTTATCGATCCAGCCCGACCAATACAACCATAGTCTTCCACGTTTTAGAGCATTTTAGCGCGCTTCTGTTTTGGAGTGTTTTGTTGTCTGATAAAAAAAACACTGGTTTTTGGGGTTTGTTTGGTTGTTGTGGTTGGGGTTTATCTTGGAATTATGGTTAGGAATGGTTCGGGTTGCATTTGGACTGTTGCGTAGACTGCTAGAGCTATGCTCCAGAAGACGTCGTCGTGAGTTCCCATGGGGTGATAGTAGCCTATGGTGGCGTCTTTGCGCAGCAGGTAGCGTTCGATGCAAAGTTCATTGCAGATTTCTCCTTGGTAAGGCCTCTCCCAACTATGCAGGGGATAGTAGAGTTGGTGGTTTGCCATGCGTTGTTTAAGAAGGCTTGCCATCTCGCTTTTGCGGGGCACACTAAAACAGACGCCCTCAGCGTTATCTATGCCGGCGTTTTCCATATCTGAGATAATGCTCGGTCCTTCCCGGGTGGTGTCAACGCGGATTTTTTCAAAGCCGCCCCAACGGTCTTGGAGCGTTTTGATGTAGCCAAGCACCGTCGCATATAGGGTTGGATGCCCAAAGATCTTCAAGTGCCGCAGAACCAATTTATCGTTTAGATGCTCTATTACAGCTAGGACACTGTAGTCTTTGGTTTGGGCGAGATCTAAGCCCGCATAGAATTCTCCCGTTTGGTTTTCGTCGCAGCCATCGAGCTGGAGTTGTGTGCCGCAGGCTTTTTCTGTACCGATACATGAGGCAATTAGGCTTTGAGATAGCCAAACATCATCGTCCTCAGCCCACTCAGCCTCCATCTCCCGGCGCCAACGTGAAGGATCATCCCCCATTTGAGTTTTGATTTTTTGGATGATACCTGGTTTTAGCGGTCCATTGGGTTCGGTGGCTCTTTCAACTGGGACGTGGAGTGTTTTGAAGTCGCTAAAGTCCTTGTGGTTAAATATTTTAAAGAATATGCTGTCTGAGTGCCAGGGGGTGCTGCTGCACACGAATTTGCCGTTTGTTGTTCCCAGAGTGTAGAGGATTGCGTCGTAGAGTTCTTGGTCGTTTACAACAAAGTTGAATTCGTCGGCGTAAACAACGTGAAGTGTGGGGCCGCGGATTGTTTCGGGGTTGTTTGGGAAGGCTTCTATGGTGCTTTGGTTGGCAAATATTATTTGTGTTCTTTGCAGTTTTAGCGCTGTGTCTTTGGGGAGTTTTTGGGATAGGGTTGCGATTTTTTGCAGAATGCGTTTTGTTTGGCGCCATGAAGGTCCTACAATGCCGATTGCGGTTTCGGGGTGTGTTGTTGCGTACCATAGCAGCAGGGCTGATATGGTGAAGGTTTTTCCGCTTTGCCGACACCATCGTGCAGCGGTAAACTGGTTTGTTTCAAATAATCTAATGAATTGCTCCTGGTAGCTAAAGGGTTTAAAGCCTAATACAGATGAGCAGAACTCCACTGGGTCAGCACTTAACGTTTTGGTTTTTTGGAGGTTAACTTGCTGGATTTGCTGGTTGGTCTGTTCGAGTTTCTGCCACTTGAGTAGAAACTGGTTTGGACGCATCGTCCTTGCTTTTTTCCTTGAGTAACGCGTCATATTTTGCCTCCATATCGTTTAGTTTAGCTTCAATTTCACGGTAATTTAGGTAACCAGATAAAAGTTCCTGGTATGTTTTAGATAGGGTTGCCACAACTTGCAGCCTTTGAACTTCTACGCGGTCAAGTCCAGGTGTGCTTGCGGTTTCAAGGGCGGCGGCAAGTTTTTTTAGGGTTTCCTCCACGCTTGGCAATTCTTTTGGCAGCAAAATGTTGGATGGGTGTGAATGTGGTTTTTGTGTTAATCCCATGCGTAAACATTTTACGTACACAGCGTCGGGTTTTCTTTTTAGTTTAGCCGCCATAATATCAATTGGTGTATTGGCATCAGCTAGCGCCTTGAGGGAAGCTTCTTCATCTACACTCCATGGTTTACCTTTAGGTATAACTTTTCCTCCATTACACTAATCTTTGTTGACTGTTGAGTGGTGCATAGTTTGGTGTTTGTGCTTTTAAGCTGATCTTAGAAACTAGCTTTTGTTGCAGTGGAGGGGTGAGTAAAAGTGAAGGGTTATTTTATAACTATTATTTTTTCGCTCTCAAAGTTCAAGAAGTCCCTGTCCTTTGTTATGAGTGTTTCGTTGTTTGCCAAAGCTATACCCGCTATTA
>Ga0209083_1003648_pt1 | contig 12612 bp, 9 predicted proteins | sample AM7aDNAmetaG_FD_184132 | JGI IMG/M metagenome (GOLD analysis project Ga0209083, IMG submission 184132) | Freshwater microbial communities from Finland to study Microbial Dark Matter (Phase II) - AM7a DNA metaG (SPAdes) (version 3) | ecosystem: Environmental > Aquatic > Freshwater > Lake ...
GCGGAACGCGCCGTGGTTGAAACCTATTTGGATAATAAATACGCGGTCGCCTCTCCCGTGCCGGCGGCTCCCGCCGGCTTGCTGGCTTCCACTGTTTCCTCAAACCAGATCAACCTGACGTGGCTGAATAGCGCGATCAATGCCCAGCAATTTTTGATTGAGCGTAAACCAGGCGCGGCGGGGACGTATCAGCAAATTGCCAGCGTGGATGCCACCGTCACATCATGGATGGACACAGGCTTGAACACGGGTGCTGCGTATTATTACCGGGTGCGCGCGCATAATCCGGCAGGAAATTCCGCATACTCCAACGAGACCAACACCACGACTTCCGCGACTGGCGCCAGCGTGCCGCTGGCAGATTTGAAATTGTGGTATGAAGCGGATGCCGGAAGCATTTTGAATATTTCCGGCCAGCTTTTTCAATGGACCGATCAAAGCGGCCATACCAACAACGCCATTCAATATACCGTGGCCGACGAGCCGATTTATGTCCCCGGCCAGATCAACAACCGTCCCGTGATCCGGTTTGACGGAATCAACGACCAGTTGATCGCGCCTTACATTGCCGGCACAAATAATTTCACCATTCTACTCGTCGCGCAAACCTCCGCCAGCGTAGTAATGTGGTCTGAAGACGCGGTCGGATTTGAAGGCGATTCCGGCGAACAATATGTGCTTGCCGGCAGAGTGTTGGACGAGTCCATCGGCAACGCCGGAATTTCAATGGGCACCAATGGCGTCGCGGTTTATGAATATCAAAAGACCGGGTCCGGTCCCGATTTGGTTCCGCCGGAAGCGGTCTACGCCGTCGCCACCCAAACAAATCCGCCGATTACTTCTGCGGCGATCATCTCGGTGGTTACTACCAACCGCCAGCCGACTTTGTATCTGAATGGCACTCTCGTGCGAACCGGTGTCCAATCAACCCGGCCGACCGTGGTCACACCCACGGAATTTGGGGGAGACACATATGGCCATTTCAACGGTGACATCGCGGAAGTTTTAATTTTCGACCGAGTCCTTTCCGATGCCGAACGGCTGGCGGCGGAAACCTATTTGAACAATAAATACGCCGTTGTTCCCAGCGTGCCTGCGCCGTTGACCGGCTATTGAGCGTATTACCAGCGTCGTTCAGGGCGCACTCACAACTTCGCCGCGACGAACTGCGCGAGCTTCTGCGCGTCGGCGTTGAAGAGGCGGATGCCCTCGGCGGTTTTTTCCGTGGCCATCGCATTTTCGTTGAAGAGCCAGCGGAATTTTTTTTCGTCCAGCGGCAACTTCTCGATTTTGGATTCGCGCGCGATTTCAGGACTCAACTTGCGCGGCAGCGGCGCTTCGGATTTCTGTAATTCCGCCAGCAGTTGCGGGCTGATGGTCAGCAGGTCGCAGCCGGCAAGTTCTTGGATTTCGCCGACGTTGCGGAAGCTGGCACCCATCACTTCGGTCGCATAGCCGAATTTTTTGTAGTAGGAATAAATCTCCTTCACCGAAATCACGCCGGGATCTTCGGCGGGCGCAAATTCCTTTTTCTCCTTCGCCTTATACCAGTCCATGATGCGCCCGACGAACGGCGAAATGAGTTTCGCCTTCGCTTCCGCGCACGCGACGGCCTGGGCGAGCGAGAAAAGCAAAGTCAGATTGCAATTGATGCCGTCGCGCTGGAGAATTTCCGCCGCGCGAATGCCTTCCCACGTCGAGGCAATCTTGATGAGGATGCGTTCGCGCGTGATGCTGTGCGCTTGGTAAAGCTCGATGAAGTGGCGACCTTTGGCGACGAGTGCGGCGGTGTCGAAAGACATGTTCGCGTCGGTCTCGGTGGAGACGCGGCCGGGCACAATCTTCAAAATTTCCAGGCCGAATAAAATCGTCAAATCGTCAAGCACGTGTGCCAGCAGTTCCTCGCCGACGAACTTCGCCTTGTTGTCGGCGATGGCCTTGTCCACGAGAAACTGGTATTCCGGCATCTGCGCGGCCTTGAGAATGAGCGACGGATTGGTCGTGGCGTCGCGCGGCGCGAACTGCTTGAGCGAGGCGAAATCGCCGGTGTCGGCGACGACGACGGTGAACTGTTTTAGCTGGTCAAGTTGGTGGCTCATAAAATGGTGCTTTAAAATACGCCGCCGCCAAGCATTGGCAAACTTTTTGACACCGCGCCGCCATTGCTTAAACTGCGCGTGAATTCCTTTATGTCAACTTACTATCTCGCCTGTGACCTTGGTGCGGACAGTGGCCGGCTGATTCTCGGCACGCTTGACCACGGAAAGATTTCGCTCGAAGAACTGCACCGCTTTCCCACCGGCGCAACCAAAGTGGCCGGCGCCCTCCACTGGGAATTTGACCGGCTGTTGAATGAATTGAAGACGGGCTTAAAAAAAGCCGCCGCCAAAAATCTGCCCATCGCCGGCCTCAGCACGGATTCGTGGGGCGTGGATTATGTCGTTTACGACGAGTGCGGGAAGCCAGTGTCGCCGGTTTGGTGCTATCGCGATTCGCGCACAACGCAGGGCGTCGAGGCCGTGAAGGAAAAAATCGAGTGGCCAGTCATCTTTGCCGAGACCGGCATCCAGTTCATGGCGCTCAACACCATTTACCAGATCGCCACCGAGCCGCCGGAGCGCCTTGCGAAGGCCAAACACCTGCTGCTGATCGCAGACGCATTCAATTACTTCTGCTCCGGCGTCGCGCGCAACGAAGTTTCCCTCGCCAGCACTACGCAGCTTTACAACCCCACGTATAAACAATGGTCGAAACGGCTATTTGCCGCGCTGGGTCTCCGCGAAGGTTTGTTTGCGCCGGTTTGTCCGTCCGGCACCAAGCTTGGCCCGCTGAAAAAAAATCTCGCGACCGAAGTCGGCCTGCCGCAAATCGAAGTCATCGCCAGTTGCTCGCACGACACCGGCGCGGCGGTCGCGGCGGTGCCGGCAGGCGGCGAGAACTGGGCTTACTTGAGTTCTGGCACCTGGTCGCTCATGGGCGTCGAATGGCCGCAACCCGTCATCAACGACCAGAGCCGCAACCTCGGCTTCACGAACGAAATCGGCTACGGCGACACCGTGCGCCTGCTCAAAAACATCATCGGTCTCTGGCTCATCCAGGAATCGCGCCGCCACTGGAACAAGGACGGCAAGAAATTGGAATTCGCCGAACTGGAAAAAATGGCGGCGGACTCCGCGCCATTTGTCTCGCTTATTAATCCCGATGACCCGCGCTTTTTGAGTCCTGACGACATGCCCCAGAAGATTGCCGATTTCTGCCGCGAAACCGGCCAGCCCGTGCCCGCCGGCATCGGCGCGTGCGTGCGCTGCATTTACGAAAGCCTAGCGCTCTTTTATCGCGTCACATTGCGGCGCATGGAGCGACTCATCGGCAAAAAAATCGAGCGGCTGCACATCGTCGGCGGCGGCAGCAAGGACGCCACGCTGAACCAGTTCGCGGCCAACGCGCTGAAAATTCCCGTGCTGGCCGGCCCGACGGAATGCGCCGCGCTGGGCAATATTCTCGTGCAGGCCATCGCACTCGGCCACATCGAGTCGCACGCGGCAGCGCGCGAAATCGTGCGGAATTCCTTCGCGCTGCAAACCTTCACGCCGCAGGATGCCGCGCACTGGGATGCGGCGGCGGCGCGGTTTGAAAAACTGCTGGGGTGAAGCTTGCCGAGCGGTTGCGCGGCGGCTGGACCCATGTTGTCAACCCGCATATTCATGCGGGTGTCATAAAGGTGTTCCCATCTGGCTTCACCGCCACGCTTGCCATAAGCTTGATGCTTGAGAATCGGCATATCTTAATTATCTTAATTAATTATCTAAACTAGATGCTGTGGTGGACCTATCAGAAGTTGCGCGCACGCGATCCGAAAACCCGGCTGGCGGTGGTGGAACAACTTGCCCTTGAAGGCGAGGTCAAATCCGTCAGCCTGTTGATTCTTGCGTTGAAAGACAAGGACGCGGACGTGCGCTGCGCGGCGGCCAAAGCGTTGGTGAGTTTTAAAGACCGCCGCGCCGCGGTGCCGCTGATTGAGATGCTCAAAGACACCGAGCCGCTGGCGCGGGCGGCGGCGTCCGAATCGCTCGGCAAGCTGGGCGATCCGGCGGCGATTGACCGGCTGGTGCCATTGATGCGGGATCAGGATCAAATTGTCCGCGCCGTGGCCGCGCGCAGTTTGCACCGGCTCGGCTGGCAGCCGGCGACCGAACACCAGAAAATTCAACACATTCTCGCGCTGGGAAATTTGGAGCTGCTGTTGACCATCGGGCCGGAGGCCGTGGAACCGCTTTTGGAACTGATGCGCTATGGCCCGCCGAACAAGCAGCTCGCCGCCGTTAAAACCCTGGGACAAATCAAGGATCCGCGCCTGACCCGTTCCATGCTGGAGGCGTTGCAAAAAGATAGCCCGGCCGTGCGCATCGCCGCACTCGACAATCTGGAGCGCATTGCCGACCCGAAGACTTATCCCAAAGTGGAAAAATTGCTGAAGGATCCCATGGCCAGCGTGCGCAGCGCGGCGGTGGACACGGCGACGCGTTGCGGCGGCAAGCGCGCTGTGCCGGTGCTGGTGGCCGCCCTGAAAGACACCTCGTGGGAAGTCCGCCGCACGGCCGCGCGGGCGCTGGGTTCCATTGGTGAACAATCCGCCGTCCCCAGCTTGTGTGAATTGGTGAAAGACCCGGATCACGATGTGCGCGAGGCGGCCATTGCCGCGCTGGGAAAATTGGACGATGCGCGGGCGCTCGTGCCGCTGGTGACGGCCTTGATGGATGTGGAGCGGACGGTGCGCAATCTCGCGGAAGCGACCTTGAAAAAATTAAACCCCGCTTGGGAACGCTCCGAACAGGTCCACGCGGCGTTGCCGGCCATCCAGTCAGCCTTGGTGCATCCCGATTACTGGGTGCGTTACAGCGCGCGCCTGCTTTTGGAACGGCTCAAGATTGACGCAAAAAACCTGGCGGATCAATTGAAGCCGGCAACGGAGGCGCAAATCGAAGCCGTTCCGCCGCACATGGGGTTGCCGTTGCTGGCGGATTTGCTGTTCGACCGCGACCGCGATTTGCGCGTGGCCGCCGCCGAGGCGCTGGGCCGGTTGCGCGAACCGGGCGCGTCCACGGTTCTCGCCGCTGCGGCGCGCGACGCGGATCTGGCGGTGCAACAAGCCGCGCAAGCCGCGCTGGCCGCCCTGAATTGAAATCTTGTGGCAAAAGAAAATAATATTGAACCCGAGCTTCACGTTTTGATCGTGGACGACGAGCGGGATGACCTCGCCATCTTGGACGATTCGTTTCGCGCCTTGAGCGAAGGCCGCTGGCACATTGACGCCGCCGACAGCGTGGGCGAAGCCCTGCAAATCGCCAAGAAAGGCAAAATTCAACTGGTCGTGTTGGCGGTGAACACGCCGGTCTTGGACGTTTCGCTTTTGTTCAGCAGCTTTGGCCAGCCGCCGTCCCAATTCAAAAAAGTTGTCATGGCTTCCCCCGCCACGGACGAAATGCGCGCCGCGAGCCTCGCTGCCGGGGCGGATTTGTTCATCGAGAAACCCTTGTCGCCCGAGGGATTAAAGGCGGCCTTTGCCAGCATGAGCGAACTGGTCGGCTGGGTGCTGCCGCAACATTTTCAAAGTGGTTCGCATGGTGTCGGCATGGCGGATCTGATTCAGATGGAATGTCTGGCGCGCAACTCCTCCGTTCTGGAACTTTTTCACGAGCATTCGTTGGGCCGGATTTACATTGAGGAAGGCCAGCTCATCCACGCTGTCTGCGGGGAAATTTCCGGCGAACGCGCCTTTCAAAAACTATTTACCCTGACCGGCACCTACGAACTGCACAACTTCGAGCTGCCACCGGAACGCACCCTTAATCGCACCTGGGAATTTCTCCTGGGCGAGGCGGTGCGCTATCGCGATTCACTCAATGCCCGCCATCAGGCCAGCAAAATACTTGCCTCCGGCCACGGCGCCGTTGCCGGCGAGCCTGCCGGCAAAGCCGCCGAAATGCTCATCTGCTCCGGCATCGGCGAAGTGCTTTACCGCTGGCAGTGTCCGGATGCCGCCGGCCGGCTGGTGTTGTTGCAGGAAATCGCACGCCGCGCGGAAAAAATCATTCCCGAAATCCAGCTGGGAAAATTGGATCGCCTTGAAATTCAATTATCCGCCGGCCGCGCCGTCCTGCAACCCCGTGCCGACCGCCTGATTTTTGTGCGGGTGGAGGATAACCTTGTCAAACCATGAAGGATAATTTCAAAACCTGGTTTGCCGCGCTGCCCGCCGTGCCGGGCATGCTCGCCTGCGGGGTTCGCCGGCCCAACGGCAAATGCGCCGCCCAAGGCGATGATAATAATTATCCGGCCGTGAAAATTGAAAAGCTGCTCGGCCAGTTTGCCGACTTTCACGAACCGCTGGCCGCCGCTGAACTTTCGCCGCGCTGGACCACTTGGGTGTTTGAATACGGCCAGCTCCGCTTTGTGCTGCGGCCGGACAAATGGCTGCTCCTGCTGCTCGTCAGCCCCGAAACAGAGGCCGCGCAAAAGCTGGATCTGCTCTCGGAAGAATTTCTCGCCGGTCCGGTCAAGTAGCCTTTTTGCTTTTCCTTTTCGCGCCTGCCGCCATCTTGTGCGCGTGGAACTCACCGCCGCCGAAATCCGCCGCGCCGTCCGCGCCGCGCTTGCCGAAGACCTCGGCGGCGGCGACGTGACCACGCGCGCCACGGTTCCGGCCAATGCCAAATCCGTCGCACTGATGAACGCGCGCGAGCCGCTCACGGTCGCGGGAATTCAATTTGCCGAACTTGCTTTCCGCGAACTGTCGTCGAAAATTCAAATCAAAAAATTCGCGCGCGACGGGCAGCGCGTGAAAGCCGGAACACCGCTGCTGAAAATTTCCGGTTCCAGCCGCGCCATTTTGAGCGCCGAGCGCATCGCGCTGAATTTCGTCCAGCGGCTTTCCGGTGTGGCCACGGCCACCGCGCAATTTGCGGATGCCGTGCTTGGCACTCGCGCCAGAATTCTCGACACGCGTAAAACCACGCCCGGCTGGCGGCGGTTTGAAAAATACGCCGTCGCTTGCGGCGGCGGGAAAAATCACCGCTTCGGTTTGTTCGACATGGTGCTCATCAAAGACAACCACCTCGTCGCGCTGCAAAACGAAAAACCGAATGCCATCGCCGCTGCCGTCGCTCACGCGCGCAAAAAATTTCCGAAGCTGCAGGTGGAAGTTGAAGCCGACACGCTGGCGCAAGTCGCGCAGGCTGCCGATGCCGGCGCGGACATTATTCTGCTCGACAACATGACGCCGGCGCAGTTACGGACAGCGGTAAAAATTGTCCGTGGCCGCGCGCAGACCGAGGCCAGCGGCGGCGTGAGTTTGAAAACCGTCCGCACCATCGCCTTGACCGGCGTGGATTTTATTTCCGTTGGCGCCATCACCCATTCCGCTCGTGCCGTGGACATTGGTTTGGATTTCAAATGACCACCGACGCCAAAATTCTTTCCGCGTTGCGCGCCAAGCTCGACGGCGTTTCCGGCGCGCAACTGGCCGAGGAGTTGGCCATCAGCCGCGCGGCGGTCTGGGCGCGGATTGATGACCTGCGCAAAGTCGGTTACGACATCGAGGCCGGACCGCATTTCGGTTACAAGCTGGTCGGCTCGCCGGATGCGCTGCACGCGGACGATTTGCTCGCGCGACTCGGCAAGACGAAAGTCGTTGGCCGTGACATTCAAGTGTTTGAGCAGACCACTTCCACCAACGATGTGATTGAAAAAATCGCGCGGGACGGCGTGAAGGAAGGCGCGGTGGTTTTTGCCGAATCGCAAACCAAAGGCCGGGGCCGGCTCGGGAGGAAATGGATGTCGCCGGCGCGCAAAGGGCTTTGGTTTTCCGTGCTGCTGCGGCCGGATTTGCGCCCGCAGGAAACGACGCAGTTGACGGTGATTTCCGCGACCGCGCTGCGGCGTGCGATCAAAACCATTACCGGTTTATCCGCCGAAATTAAATGGCCGAACGACCTGCTGCTCGGCGGCAAAAAGGTCGCCGGCATCCTCACCGAGATGAGCGCGGAAGTGGATCGCGTGCGGCAAGTCATCCTCGGCATCGGTCTGGATGTGAATCAGGACGCGAATGAATTTCCCGCCGAACTGCGCGCCATTGCCACGTCGCTTAAGATTGAGTCGGGCGAGGAGACTTGCCGCGCGGAGCTTGCTGCTGAAATTTTGCGCGAGCTGGATATTGACTACGCGCGGGTTTGTGGCGGAAAATTTTCCGCCGTGGCGGACGAGTGGGAAGCCGCCTGCGTGACCATTGGCAAGAACGTAGTGGTGCATATCGGCGATCACCGGTTCCGTGGCCACGCCGAATCGCTGGACGACGACGGCGCGCTGCTGGTGCGCTCGGAACACGGCCATCTGGAGCGCGTCATCGGCGGCGACGTGATTTTGGAAAAATGATTCTACTCTTCGACATCGGCAACACGCACACGCATCTCGGCCTGGCGGATGGCCGGCGCGTGGTCAGGCAGGCGGACATCCCGACGTTTGCGTGGTTGGCGGGCGGCGCGGCGGCGCGCGTGAAAAAATTCATCGGCAAAGAAAAAATCTCCGGCGCGGCGCTGTGCAGCGTGGTGCCGCGTGTCACGCCGCTGACGAAAAAATTTATCCGCGCCGCGTGGAAAATCGAGGCACTGGAATTGACTCCCGTGACGGTTCGCGGCGTGGGGATTAATTATCCCAAGCCAAATTCTATCGGACCGGATCGTTTGGCCAACGCGGCGGCCGCAAAGTTTCATTTTGGCGCGCCGGTGGTGGTCGTGGATTTTGGCACGGCGGTCACATTTGACGTGGTGGATGCGCGCGGCAATTATGTCGGCGGCATCATCGCGCCAGGGCTGGCGGTGATGACGGATTATCTCCATGAAAAAACCGCGCTGCTGCCGAAAATAAAAATTCGCGAGATAAAAAGCGTCGTGGGCAAAAGCACCGAACACGCGATGCTCGTCGGCGCGGTGCACGGCTATCGCGGGCTGGTGCGGGAATTGATCCGCGAGCTTAAGCACGAATTGTGCGTTAAAATATTGCCGGTGGTGGCGACGGGCGGTTACGCGAAATTGATTGCCGCCAAGCTGCCGGAAATTTCCGCCGTCGAACCAGATTTGACGCTGGAAGGGTTGAGGTTGGTGTGGCAAAACCAGCCTGCCAACGCCTGACCGTTTCATTCCGCATTGCCCCGCCGGCTATTTTCCGGCAATAATCTTCGCTCTATGTCCAGCAGTCGCAGACAATATCCGTTTCACCTGATCGAACCCAAATGGCAGCAAACTTGGGACGAGCAGCAGGCGTTTCGCGCGTTTAATCCCGGCGACGAAATTCCGGCGAACCATCCGTTCGCCGTGCGTCACAAGGTTTCCGGCAAAGTTTCCGGCGCGCAACTGCCGGAAAAATTTTACATTCTCGACATGTTTCCTTATCCGAGCGGCGCGGGCCTGCACGTCGGCCATCCCGAAGGCTACACGGCCACGGACATTCTGGCGCGCTACCGGCGCGCGTGCGGCTTCAACGTGCTGCATCCAATGGGCTGGGATTCGTTCGGCCTGCCCGCCGAGCAATATGCCGTCAAGACCGGCCAGCATCCGCGCGTGACGACCGAGGCGAACATCGCCAACTTCACGCGCCAGATCAAAAGCCTCGGCTTCAGCTACGACTGGTCGCGCGAACTCGCCACGACCGACGTGGACTATTTCAAGTGGACGCAGTGGATTTTCCTGAAGCTTTACAACAGCTATTTTGACGCCGAAAAAAACTGTGCGCGTCCCATCACCGAGCTGATCGTAAATCGCAAATCGCAAATCGTAAATGAATCCGCCGAAAGTTTGCGCGCGTTTGTGGACTCCAAACGTCTCGCTTACGTCAGCGAAGCGCCGGTGAACTGGTGTCCGGAACTCGGCACGGTGCTGGCGAATGAAGAAGTCATTGACGGCAAGAGCGAAGTCGGCGGCTTTCCGGTCATCCGCAAGCCGATGCGCCAATGGATGCTCCGCATCACCGCCTACGCCGAAAAATTGCTCGCCGATCTCGACACGATTGACTGGACGGATTCGCTCAAGGAAATGCAGCGGAACTGGATTGGCCGCAGCGAAGGCGCGGAAGTAAAATTTCAAATTTCAAATTCCGAATCTCAAATCACCGTTTTTACCACGCGGCCTGACACGTTGTTTGGCGCGACTTACATGGTGCTGTCGCCGGAACACAAACTCGTCGGCGAAATCACGACGGCGGAACAAAAGCAGGCCGTTGAGGATTACAAAAAATTCGCCGCTGGTAGATCCGACTTGGAACGCACGGAACTCGCCAAGGAAAAATCCGGCGTGTTCACTGGCGCTTACGCCATCAATCCCGTCAACGGTGAGAAGATTCCAATCTGGATTGCCGACTACGTTCTCGCCAGTTACGGCACGGGCGCAATCATGGCTGTGCCGGCGCATGACGAGCGCGATTTTGAGTTTGCGAAAAAATTTAGCCTGCCGATTCGTCCGGTTGTTGAACCGGAAGAAAACTGGCTTTTTCAAGCAACAGAAGGCCTCGCTGATTTTTCAACGGACAGCGTGACCGAACTGCGCAAAAAATATCTTGAGAACCCTTCACTTTTCAAAAGTGCATACACTGAAAGTTCCGTGTTTGGAATGATCAATTCGGAAAATTCAGAAATATCATTGAACAGTTTACTTGTCGGCGACGCCAAGAAGAAAATCTCCACCTGGCTCGAAGAAAAAGGTCTCGGCAAGAAGACCATCAATTACAAATTGCGCGACTGGCTGTTCAGCCGCCAGCGTTATTGGGGCGAGCCGTTTCCGATTGTTTGGAAAAAAGATGCCGCCGGGAATCTGTATCACGAGGCGTTGCCGGAAAGTTCGTTGCCTCTGCTGCCGCCGGTGCTCGAAGATTACAAGCCCACCGCCGACGGTCAGCCGCCGCTCGCCCGCGCGAAGGATTGGCTGAATCTGCCGGACGGTTCCGTGCGCGAAACAAACACTATGCCGCAATGGGCCGGCTCGTGCTGGTATTATCTCCGCTACACCGATGCGAAAAACGCGCAGTCGTTTGTTGGCAAGGAGGCGGAGCAATACTGGATGGGTGTAGCGTCGAGCCTGCGGCTCGACAAATCGGCGCACAGCGCCGACGCTACAAAGCCCGGCGTTGATTTATACGTCGGCGGCACGGAACACGCCGTGTTGCACCTGCTTTACGCGCGGTTCTGGCACAAGGTTTTGTTCGACCTCGGCTACGTCTCCACGCCCGAACCGTTTTACAAACTCGTCAATCAAGGTCTCATTCTCGGCGAGGATGGTCAGAAGATGTCGAAGTCGCGCGGCAACGTGGTGAATCCCGACGACGTGCTCGTGGAATACGGCGCGGATGCGTTCCGGCTTTACGAAATGTTCATGGGGCCGTTGCAGGACACGAAACCGTGGAACACGAAGGGCGTCGAGGGCGTGTATCGTTTCCTAGGCCGCGTGTGGCGCTTGTTCGTGGATGAAAAATCGGAAACGGCATTTGAACAAGCCGAGACCACGGCGGAACCCGCCAAACGCGGTGAATTGCTCGACTTGATTTTGCTTGATGGCGGCATCACCGACCTGGACGCCACGCCGGCGCAACTCAAGGCGCTGCACGCGTGCATCAAGAAAGTCACCGAAGATCTCGACGGCATGCGTTTCAACACGGCCATTTCCGCGATGATGGTTTTCATCAACGAGGCGATGTCGTGGCAGACGAAGCCGTTGTCCGTGATGAAAACCTTTTTACAACTGCTCGCGCCGTTCGCGCCGCACATTGCCGAAGAACTTTGGGCGCGGCTGCACGCCACGTTTGGCCAGACGGCTCCGTCACTCGCCTACGCGCCGTGGCCGAAGTTCGATGCGGCTCTGCTTGTCGCGGACGTGTTGGAAATCCCGGTGCAAGTGAATGGCAAACTGCGTGTCGTAATCAAGGTGCCCTTGAACGCAACGCAAGCGGATCTTGAAACCGCCGCGAAAAACTCCACTGAAGTGAAGCCATTCACCGATGGCAAGACAATCAAGAAGATCATCGTCGTGCCGAAGAAGCTCGTAAATATCGTGGTGGTTTGAATTTGGTTTGCCGGAGTCTAGACCCACCGTTTTTGATTTTCCCGCTCGCATTGGGGTGCGTGTTCGCATTCACGACAAAGGTGATGATCTGCGCCCCGTTCGTCCAGATACCCGGAGAATCGCCCTGTCCATGCGCCAGCCTTGACCATCTTCCAACGGCTGAAGTGGAGGACGGTAGGCGAGTGTTTTCTTGATCCGGCCAGAATTTATTCTAGATCGCCAAATGATTTGTGTAGCCTAGGGCATTTGAATGAAGCGATGATGTGGTTGGAAAAGGCGATTGGCCTGACCAACAAAAAGGACATTAGCCAGATGGCTTTAGAGGATGAAGATTTGGAGTATTAAGGGAGAAGATTGGGGAGTTTTGATTTATAAAAGCATAACCAAGCCACAAATATAGCCATGATTACGAACCATGGGATTTCGCGCCGCAAGTTTCTCGGCACTGTCGCTTTGGCTGGGGCGGCTCTCCACGGCAATTGGAATCGCACTCTGGCAGGCAATTTTC
>Ga0209083_1003649_pt1 | contig 12610 bp, 9 predicted proteins | sample AM7aDNAmetaG_FD_184132 | JGI IMG/M metagenome (GOLD analysis project Ga0209083, IMG submission 184132) | Freshwater microbial communities from Finland to study Microbial Dark Matter (Phase II) - AM7a DNA metaG (SPAdes) (version 3) | ecosystem: Environmental > Aquatic > Freshwater > Lake ...
TCGGAAAACTGTCTTTTTGGAGGGGAAAATGCCGTTATTTTGTTTTGCCGCGTCTAAAGGCATCAAGCGCTGCCGGAAAAGGCGAGAGGACACGCTCAAGAACTCCCTGAAGGAAAGCTATGGCAACTCCGTAATTTGTTATCGGAACCCCTGCCTCTCTGCACTTATGAATCCTTGAAAGCATTTCTCTGCGGGTCAGCATACATCCTCCGCACGGGATGATAAGTTTGTATTGATTCAGTTCTTCCGGGTAATCCCTGCCCGAACAGATATCCACTTTAATATCTCCGCCGACATACTGCCTCAGCCAGCGCGGAATCTTCACCCTTCCTATGTCGTCTTCAATGGCGTGGTGGCTGCAGGCTTCGGCTATAAGGATCCTGTCGCCGGGCTTCATCTTTTCAACTGCAAGTATTCCCTTCACGGATTCCTGAAGGTCTCCTTTGTAGCGTGAAAAGAGGATAGAGAATGTCGTGCATTTTACGGCGGCCGGAGTGTCTGCAACCATCTTAAGCACGGTCTGTGAATCAGAAACTACCAAGTCCGGAAGAACCTTAAGATTGGAGAGGGCGTGCGCGTACTCCCTTTCCTTCGTTACAAGACAGGCCTGGTCATTGTCCAGCGCGTCGCGGATAGTTTGAACCTGAGGAAGGATCAGCCTTCCTTTGGGCGCCTGCAGGTCGATGGGAATTACAAGGACTGCGAGCCCGCCGGCGGGCATCAGGTCTCCGATCAGCGCGGGCGGGTTGAGAAATTCATCGGGCGCGGTTTCAATCAGATGCTTCTTAAGCGCGTTAATAGCGCGATCCCTGCCTTCCTCATCCCTGCTCGAACAGATTATTATCCGTGAAGAAAAGGCTTCCGCCTGCTTTAGAAATTCCGGCGAAGGGTTTTTCAGGTCCGCTTTGTTTACCACTATTATGACCGGCGTGCTCCTTTTCTTCGCCTCGGCCGCGATAGTCTCTTCATAGCCGCTCCATGCATCAGGCTCGGTTACCAGCACAAGAATGTCAGAACGGTCAAAAACTTTAAAGGTCTTTTTTATCCTTAGGCTTCCCAGTTCGGACTTGTCGTCAAACCCCGCGGTGTCCAGAAATAGAACCGGGCCAAGAGGCAGCAGTTCCATGGCTTTTTCGACAACATCTGTTGTTGTTCCGGCAACCGGAGAAGTTATGGAAACATCCTGACCGGAAATATAGTTAAGGAAACTGGACTTGCCGACGTTCGTCCGGCCGAAAATACTTATCTGGAGCCGAAGGGACTTAGGTGTGGTCTGCATTTTCGTCCCTGTAGCCGAGCGAGACCAGGCTGTATGGCGAGAGAACTTTATCTACCAGGTCTTTCCCGAGCTTTCCTTCAAGGAATTTCCTCAGGTTCGGATCATTTGTTTTTTTAAACCCAGCAAGAAGAGCCGAGGCCCGGTCATAACCGATATGCGGAAGAAAAGCAGTGACCAGAGCAGGGCTTTTTTCAAAGTACTCGCGGCACTTATTCTCATCGGCTGTTATGCCTTCGACATGGGCCGCAAACATTTTGCCGGAAGCAATCAGCAGGCCGGTTGTTTCAAGCATGGCATGCGCCAACAGCGGCATGAATTCGTTTATCTGCAGGGTTCCTCTCGCGCAAACTTCCGAGGCTATTGTGTCATTGGCCATAACCCGGTATCCGGCCTGCGCGACGGCTTCCGCAATCACCGGATTCACCTTACCAGGCATGATAGAAGAGCCCGCCTGGACCGAGGGCAGCTTTATTTCACCCAGCAGATTCAGAAGGCGCAGATCAGAGGATATTTTTATCAGATTGACGGCATTCGCCTTAAGGATGGCGGAGACTTCAACAAAAGCGTCATTATTGGAGGTAGAGTCCATCACATTTTCCGAGCGCGAAAGACCGAGCCCTGTAACTTCGCGAAGTTTCTCTATTACAAGAAATATATAACTCTTCGGGGCCCCTAGACCGGTACCAACCGCGGTCCCCCCCATATTTACCACGCGAATGCGTTCTTCCGCCTTGAAAGCCCGCCACCTGTCCCTCGCGAAGGCTTCGGCAAAAGCGGAGAATTCCGCGCCCAGCGTAACAGGCACGGCTTCCTGGAGTTCAGTGCGTCCTATCTTCACTATTCCGGCAAACGCCTTTTCTTTCTTTTGAAATGCGCCCTGCAGCGACGCGTTTACCGCGGCAAGAGCTTTCAGGTCTAATATGAGGGCAATCTTGAGTGATGTCGGATAGACATCGTTGGTTGACTGGTGCTTATTCACATCCTCAAGCGGGTGCACAAGAGAAGACATTCCTTTATTCCCGCCCAGTAGTTCACTGGCCCTGTTGGCGATAACTTCATTCACATTCATGTTGGTCGAAGTTCCTGCGCCTCCCTGATAGGCGTCAAGCGGGAACTCTTCCGGGAATTTCCCTTCCGCTACCTCTTCCGCTGCTGAAATTACGGCCTTTGCCTTCTTTTCGTCAAGATACTTCAACTCAAGATTGGCAAGCGCCGCGGCCTTCTTTACCAGGGCCATGGCGCGGATGAGATTCTGATTAACCCTGACGCCGCTCAAAGGAAAATTGGATAAGGCCCGCGCGGTGTTTATGCCCCAGTAGGCTTCAGCCGGAATTTTCTTTTCACCCAGCATGTCCTTCTCTACCCTGAATTTCATTGACAGGTTCTCTCCATTGAAGTTGAACTTACTCCGGAAATCACGCCGAAAGAGTTGAGGGCTATCTAATCGGGGACAACTGCAGGTTTGTTTTGACCGGATCCCCCGGTACGAGGACAACCCGGGTTGAGGACACCTTAAAGCCTTTTCTCCAGGCTCTTATTTCATATTCGCCGAATTTAAGTTCCCTGCTTTTGAAGTAGCCTTCCTCATCCGTAATGAGGTTTGCCGCTTCTTTCCCGTCATAATAGATATTTACAATTGCCGAAGAGAGCACGCTCTCCTCGCCGGGAAAAGCGGAATCTGACACTACCCTGCCGGTGATTATGTTCCAGGCCTGCTCAGGGGAAATTATAACGTCAAAAAGCATAGTCCCGGTTTCTTCAACCGTAACCTGCGCGCTGGTAAAACCGGCAATCTGGTGCCAGAAAGCAAGCGTGTAAATCCCGGGCTTTAGTTCGCCGGTAGTATAAGTTCCGTCTTCGGCGGAAGTCAGAGAATCTATCTCTTTGCCGCCCTTGTAAAGGCTGATCCTTGCGCGCGAAACTTTATTCCAGTTCCTGTCAAGCACATACCCTTTAATCATTCTTGACCCGGATCCCGCGTTCTTCTGGGTAAAGTTAAATTTGCGCGCGTTTTCATCATTCGCAGGCGGGCCGAGAGGAGCTGGTGCGAGGCTCCCGGAAACTTTTCTCTTTTCCGGATTTCCGAAGTCCAGACCGAGCGAGAACCTGTTAATGTTCCCTGCGTCGGAATAGGGTATGTATGCGTAATCGATGGAAAGCTCTCCAAGAGAGACCCCTCCCCCGAAAGAAAGCCCTCCCAGCGTGCTTCGATTATTGTAACCGCCGCGGAGATAAAGCTTGCTTGATCCGTCAATAGGGAGGCCCAGCTCGGCGCCCACTGCGTAATAACCCGTGTTGTCTGAAGGCATATTGTAATCGCCGTCTATGGTCAGTCCTTTCATAGGGATTATTCCGAGGCCTACCCTTACATTCATCGGCAGGTTTTCGGTTGCCGTCGCGAATTTCAAGCTGCCGGTGAAGTTCGAGACGGCTATGGCAGCGTTGACCTTCGCTCCTCCGTTAAGCGGAAGGGTGCAGAACAAACCCGCATCACCGGTAAAGGTTGAGGCAGTGTCGCCTAAGTTCAATGAAATATATTTTCCGGTAATTCCCAGCCCGAAACCTCCAAAATCATAAGCCAGAGAAACCGCCGCGGACATGTCATAGGGAGAAATAGAACCGGTTGAATTGGCGGATGAATCATACGTCGGCACCGAGCCTCCGGAGAAATAAGTCACGCCCGTGCCTATGCGGAAATTCCCGAGGGCAAAACTCAAGGATGCCCAGTCATAGAAAAGGTCTGAAATGTATGCGGTGTGCATGAGAACGACAGAGGTTGAATTGCAGTTGATGAGGGCGGCCGGATTCCAGTAAACAGCGCTGGAGTCCCCGCAGACCGCGGAATAGGCGTCGCCCATCCCGGCCGGCTTGCCTCCGGCTCCCAGTTTCAGGAACTGCGCCGGCGCTGTGCCTGCATCGCCGGTAGTGTTAGCCGGGTAAGCCCCCGATGCAAGCACGCATATCATCAAAGTGTTTATTAATATTTTCTTATTCATAAGTATATTCTATATTTATGGGTTCTTTTTATCAAGCAGAAAGAACAAAACGGTTTTGCTTAATGACCTATTTTTTGCCTTTCTTTACGGCTGTTTTTGCGGACTTCTTCTGAACCGCCTTTGCCGGCTGGTGTTTTGCAACCCTGCCTTTTGTCACGGCATACCGTATTATGGTTCTGTAATTCTTAGGGTCGCCCTTAAAGAACATTCCTGGTCCTTTTATATATTCTTCCTCGTGCTTGCCGGAAAGCAGGTACTTGTTGTCTTTTGCGAACTCCGTTAGCCTGTTGATATCCGCCAGCTCATCGGCGTAGGGCCCAATGTGCAGTATTTCCGCTGTTTCGCCATACTCCCAGTATTTCAATTCCACTTTCAGGCCCTCTTTTTGCTCAGGAAGATCCATAACTTCTTCAGGCACCTGGATGGCAAACTCCGCCGACCACTGATCCTTGGCAGTGCCCGACCCGCCGGTCCATCTGGCCTTGGGAATGGCCATGATTGACTTGTCCACCTCTTTAAGGCGGTAATACATCTTTAAAAGCGCCGAGATGCCCTGACCCGCTATCTTTTCCGGATCGCCTGTGAGCGCGACCGTTATCACCTTCTGTCTTTCAATCTTATTTATCTGCGGATCTTTCAACCAGTCGTATTTTGACAGGTCCGGCCCTTTAGGCCAGAGGAAGAATAGAATTGCGGCGCAGACCACCACAATTCCGGCGGAAATCAAAAGAATTTTTTTCATTTGAACCCTCCTGTTAAGAGCGCGACTTTACGCACGCCAGGTAAATTGTTTCTATAATTTTCACCGTATTCCCCAGTTCAAATTTTTCTACAACGGTCCGTCTTGCCGCCGCCCCGAGAGCCTTTCTTCTTTCCGGAGCTTCTATCAACCCCTCGATAAGCCCGGCAAGCTTCACATCGTCCCCATACTCAAAAAGCAGTCCGTTATTGCCGTCACTTATTATCTCAGGCACGCCGCCCGAACCGGTACCTATGACCGGTTTCTCCATGGCCATGCCCTGAATAAGAACAAGGCCGAAAGTTTCGAAGACAGAACACATAACAACGGCGTCGGAGGCGTCAATAACTGACGGAAGGTCTCGCCTAAACCCGAGAAACCTTACGCTTTTTTCCAGACCGGATTCTTTAACGCCCGCGACGAGACCTTCATAATATTTTTCTTCTTCGGCTCCTTCCGGCCTGCCGGCAAACACAAATACCGCCTCGGGATGTGACTGTAGTATCTTTTTTGCCGCGGCTACAAGCACATGCTGCCCCTTGCCGCTGTTTATCCTTCCCGCCATGCAGACAAGAAACGCTTTTTCGTCTATCCCGTTTTCCTTCCTGAAACTGCCTCCAAATTTCCCGGGGCGCCATTCCTCTTTAGTGTCTATGCCGTTATAGACCGTCACAACTTTTGACGGAGCTATCGAAACCGTATCAAGAAGATTTTTCCTCACAAGCTCGCAAACGCACATCATGGTCTTGATGTGGCTTGCCGCCCACGCGTGGAATAAATCCTTCTTCATTGTTGTTGAGTAAACATGTTTTGTGCATACTATAGGAACCCCTCCCGCAAAACCGGAGGCAACTATCAAATTGCTTACATCTCTGGTCCAGTGGGAATGAATTATCTCAAACTTTCCCTTCCTGATCTCTCTTGCGGCCCTGAATATCTCAACGGGATTAAAATACCAGGTAAAACCCGTGTGAATCACGTCAATCCCGCGCCTCAAGGCCTCCGCCTCAACCGGAGAACCCTTTTTGCACATAATTGATACTTTGTGGCCTTTCTCTATTAGCTTTACCGAGACAGGAACGCAGAAAAGCTCGCGTCCTCCCGCAACATTGCTGGAAACGACCTGAAGGATGTTCATATTGCAAAATTATAGCATATTTTTGCAAGAATGTTGCCAGAGTTATTGATGCGTGTTTTTATAGATATCTTCAATAATATCCCCTGCTTTTTTCACGGGGATGAGCATATAATCCCTGAGGGTAAGGAGCCCCTCCAAAAAACCGGCGGCTATGGTTGATCTTACCTCTATCATAACCTCGTCCACCGGAGCCTCCTTATTCTCCTCAACTTTCCCGAGAATAAAGAGCGGCAGGCCTCTCAGCAGCGCGCCGGCCAGGAAGAGCAGCTGGAAAGCGCCGATATGCAGGAAGAACACTTTGAAGGAGAAATCCCCCATCCAGTCAAGCAGGTAACCTCCGGCAACGGGGCCGATGAAGGCAACCAGGCTGGTGAGAATGGTGTTGAACGCGAGGTACGCGGCGCGGTCTTTCTTCGGCGTGAGCCGGAACATTATGTTAAACTGCGCTACACCCACGCCCGGCCAGAACGTTCCCGAGATGAGATAGAGCGGAATCAGCATCCACAGGCTCCAGCCGACAAAGATAAAGAAGAACGGAATGAGGCCGATGAACCTTCCGCAGATAAGCATAATAGGCTTGTAGCCGTGCTTGTCCATCATCTTGCCCCAGAATCTGGTTATCAGCACCCGGACCAGCGCCTCAAGGACTACAAAAAGGGTAAGGTACTTGTACTCAATCTTCACCACCCTGATCAAAAAAACCGTCTGGTATACCGCCGTCAATCCGATGACAAATGCCCAGGTGGTGTTGAACGTGGCAAGCCGCATAAAATTTTTATTTTTCATTATTTCGAATAATTTTCCGGTTATGTCAAAGGCCGTGGATTTATCTTCCGGCTTCTCAGCCCGCGGAACTTCCGGAAGGCGTTTTTGAATGAAATAGGCAATGAGCCCGAAAACGGCGGCGGCGAAAAAGAGGCTCGAAAATCCTAGGCTTTCATTTACGGGTTTCCATCTGTCAATATACCAGCCGGCGAGAAGATAAATTATTACGGAAGTAATATTGGCGACATTGGTCCTGAGCCCGAAGTAATGGCCCCTCCGGTCCCAGGGGATAAGGTCTCCCATCCAGGAGGTCCAGCTTATTACGGAATGCGTTGTGAAGAGGGACATTACAAGATAGCAGGAGGAAAAGACCAGCAGCGGGGCCGAAATAAGCTTGTAGTGGAACAGGACCGGCACCGCGGCAACCGCGAACCAGAGCAGGCGTCCCGGAAGAAGAGCCTTGAAATAGAGTTTTTTCCTGTTCTCCGACCTGTCAATGAAATATGAGAAAAAAGGCGCGGCCAAATTTGCAAAAAGAGGAATAGACGTTATCCAGCCGATTTCCTTATTGGAAGCTCCGAGGAAGCAGAGATAGCCCGTGAAAAACATCCCCGCGGTAATGCTCGCGAGGCCCTGCACAAAAGCGACCTCCCATATAAAAGCCGAGAACACGCTCTTCTTGAGCGGTTCCGTTTCCGGAGCCGGGGCAGGAGCGGTTACTTCTTTTTTCTCTTCCATATCCTCTTCTTGATGCCTGGCGGCACAACATCTTCCACGGCATTGCTTATGAAGGAAAAGGGCACAAGCGCGAATGAAAGCGCGCTGTTTATGACTTCAGCAACTTCGGTTCGGACCAGCAGGGCGACGCTGTTAACATCCCCTTCCCCTGTTTCCTTAAACTGCCGCAGGAAAAGGGACGGAAAGAACCTGCCAAGCACGCCGAGTACAAAAAGCAGCTGGTAGTTCCCGAATTTGAAGAAATAGAGATCAAGTTTATGGCTGCCTATCCCGGACAGAATGGCGCCTCCCGCGGCGGGAGCTATTGTGGCAGCAGCGGCAACGGCTATTGTATTGAAAGCCATATAGGAAGCCCTCTTTTCCCTCGGCGCAATTTTCAGCAGCATATTATAGGAAGCAAGGTTGAACCCGGACCAGCACGCGCCCGCCACAAAATATATGACCGCGAGCAGCCAGTTGGCGTACGCCATGAATGCCCACAGGAAAGGCGTAATGCTCAAAATATTTCCGGTAATGAGCATCACCGGCTTGTTGCCGTACCTGTCCGCAATCCGGCCCCAGAAGGTCATCGTAACCAGCCCCATCACTACCGACACAATCGCGTAAACATTAATGAGGGTGTAGGACATTTTCAGTTCTTTGATAAGGTACATATTCTGGTAAGTCCCGATAAGCGTCATTCCGAAAGTCCAGGCCGCGTTGAACCAGACAAGTTTCGTAAAGTTTTTGTCTTTCGAAACCTCAAGCATCTTTTTTGGAATAGCTTCCAGCGAGAACGGTTCTTTTGCCGGGGGTTGGATAGGCGCAGCCGGAAGCCTCCTTAGGTAGTAATAATCCAGAAGGGCAAATACCGAACCAAAGAAAAAGAGACCGGTAAATGCCAGGTATTTATTTGAATAGCCGTCAAGGAAGAGCCCGCCGAGCACGCCAAAAACCATAGCCACAGCGCCGCCCATAACATTCCTGCGCGCGAAGTAGTGCCCTCTCTGTTTCTCGGGAATTATATCGCCAAGCCACGAGAACCAGGCCTGGCCGTTAAAAACATTTGCAAATGACATTGCCACGGTGACCACAAGATATAAAAGCAGCGGCTTAGGAAGTATTTTGTAGTACATCAGCAGCGGCAGGGCGGCAAGAATAAACTGGATAAGCCTGACAGGCAGGCTGCAAAGCAGGGTCAGTTTCTTTTTGTCGCGGTATCTGTCAACAAGGTAAGAGAATATGGGAGCTGAAATGCCTGCCAGAGAACCGATAGAAACGAGGAGTCCAAATTCAAACTCTGAAGCCCCTAGCAAAAGCAGGTAGCCGGTCGCAACGGCCCCCGACATAAGCGGGACCCACATATTGGCTACAGCTACTTCAAGAAGAATGTCTGTATAAACTTGCTTTGGCAGCGAACCGGCCTCAGGAGCCGTTTTCATGCCGCCGGTACTTTCACTTTCTGGCATAATGTATTAGTCCTCAAGGATTTAAGGTGTGTATGATTAATTATAGTCCCCGCGAAGCAACTTGTCGAGATTAAATGTATTAGTCAATGAAAAAGCCCGATATTATCGGGCTTTTTTAATTTGGTTGCGGGGGACCGATTCGAACGGTCGACCTTCGGGTTATGAGCCCGACGAGCTTCCAACTGCTCCACCCCGCGGAATGTGTAAAATTATACAACTATTTGCCCTATTTTGCAATCATTTTAAGGAGGATTTGCGGCAGACCGTCAGAAAACATTAAATTCCTTCAGCAATTTCTTGACCTCCTCAAGAGGGAAGCCCACGATATTTGTCTCTGAGCCGGAGAGCCTTTTCACATAAGGATCATCTTCCTGTATCGCGTAGGCTCCGGATTTATCGGCATTCTTTTTCGCCATTTTCCCGATAACCGCTTCATCAAGTTTTGCCATCTTTACCCTTGAGACACAGGCCTTCACAACCTTCCTGCCGGTCTCCGCATCAACCACGGCAACGGAAGTCCAAACGCTCTGGATTGTTCCTGAGAGTTCCCTCAGCATTCTTCGCGCAGCTGCTTCCGAGCCTGGTTTACCGAATATCTTTTTTTTCATTATCACTATCGTATCCGCGCCGATTACCACGCCTTCCTTCACTCCTTCTGCCGAAGCGAGCGCCTTGTCCAGCGCGAGCTTTTTCAGCGCAGAAAGAGAAAACCGCTTGCCGAGGTCTTCATCAATATCAGCCGGCTTTACAATAAACTTGACCCCGAGTTCCTTCAGCAGTTCACGCCTCCTCGGAGAAGCGGACGCCAGTATGATTTTCCGTTTTTGTTTCACGGCGCATATTCTATCATAGAATCAAACCAATTTCCCCCAAGTTCAGGGCAAGAAGCGATTTTTAAGGAAGTTTCCGCCATAACATGCTAAAATACCTCTCTTTAAGGGAGAAAACACTATGAAACGCGAAGATATTAGGAATATTGCCATAATTGCCCACGTTGATCACGGAAAAACCACGCTGGTTGACGCCATGCTGAAACAGACCAATGCAGTCAAGGTTGTTGAGGACTCGCCTGATCTTATCATGGACAGCATGGACCTGGAACGCGAGCGGGGCATCACCATAAGGGCAAAAAACGCATCGCTGGTCTATAAAGGAATAAAGATCAATATAGTAGACACCCCGGGACACGCGGATTTCGGCGGCGAGGTGGAGCGCACTCTCAGGATGGCTGACGGCGTCCTTCTCCTCGTAGACGCGAAAGAAGGCCCTATGCCGCAGACCAAGTTCGTTCTTAAAAAAGCGATGGAACTCGGGCTTAAGGCAATTGTGGTAATAAACAAAATAGACAGGATAGATTCATATATAGATGAGACCGTGAACAAGACTTTCGACCTCTTCGTAAAATTGAACGCGAACCACATCCAGCTGGACTTTCCGATAATTTACGCTTCCGGACTGCTGGGAATGGCCTCCCATTCGGCTGAAGAACTTCAAGAAATGCTCAAAAAGCCGGACCATCCTGATATCTCACAGCTCTTTGAAGCCATAATTAATCATATACCGCCCCCCGAAGTTGAGTTAAATGACTCTTTCGCGATGCAGGTGCTGGCGCTCGCCTACGATAATTACAAGGGACGCATCGGCATCGGCAAAGTTAAGTTCGGCAAGGTAATAGTAGACAGCAATCTTATGCTGATCAAGGCGGACGGTTCAAGAACAACCGCCAAGATAACCAGCCTGCAGATGTATGAAGGACTGAAACAGATAGACGTGAAAGAAGCTGTTGCCGGAGATATAGTGGCGATTGGCGGATTTGACGATATCCATATCGGTGATACAGTTACTGATCCGGAGAACCCGAAGGCCCTGCCGCCTGTTGAGATAGAACCCCCGACCATAAAGATGACTTTCGGGGTAAACTCAGCCCCCGGCGCCGGCAAAGAAGGAAAATTTCTTACCTCCAGGCATATACGCGACCGGCTGGTAAAAGAACTTGAAACAAATGTCGCCCTAAAAGTTGACGGGCTTGACGACGGCACCGACACCTTCCTCGTCTCAGGGCGCGGCGAGCTTCACCTGGCAGTGCTGATAGAAACTATGAGGCGCGAAGGCTTCTGTCTTGAAGTAGGACAGCCTCAGGTTATCTATCACGAAAAAGACGGCGTTACGCTTGAACCTTACGAAAACATCTTCATAGATGTTCCCAAGGATTACCAGGGCATTGTAATCGAGGAGCTCGGCAAGCGCGGGGGAGAAATGCGCCACCTTGACGCAACTCAGAGCGGCGATGTTCACGCGGAATACCTGATACCGACACGCGGCCTTTTGGGGCTAAAGAACCTTTTGATGACGCGAACGCGCGGCACGGTTATTATCAACAACCTTTTCAACTCTTACAAACCGGTGCACGAAATAGACCTGCGCGATAACGCCCACGGTTCTCTAATCTGCAATGAACCGGGCATTTCAAACCCTTACGGGCTTGATAACTGCCAGGATCGCGGTGTGCTCTTTATTGGCGCCGGTGTTCCGGTCTATGAGGGCATGGTTGTCGGAAAACATTCTTTAGACTCTGACCTTGAGATAAACGCCTGCAAAATAAAGCATAAATCAAACCAGAGGTCTGTAGGCGCGTCAGACCCTGTTGTGCTGGTTCCGCCGATACAGGTAACTCTAGACTTCGCGCTTGAATATGTCGGGCCGGATGAACTCGTTGATATTACGCCGACCAACATACGCATCCGCAAGAAGATACTGGCTTCAGTAGACAGAAGAAGGCAGAGGCGGGTGGATAACAGGATATAGCAATAAGGGGCATCTGTCCCCCCGCAAGGAGCAAGATGAGCGAGATAAAATTTGGAACTGACGGGTGGCGCGGGATAATATCGGAAAACTTCACCTTTGCCAATGTACGGATAGTCGCGCAGGCAACGGCGGATTATTTCAAAACACTGAAACACAAGAATAAAAACATCATAGTCGGCTACGATATGCGCTATATGTCGGAAAAGTACGCGGAAATTTCCGCTAAAGTGCTTGCAGGCAACGGATTCTCCGTCACGCTCTCAAAACGCGCGGTCTCCACTCCGGTAGTCTCCTGGTCAGTTGTCGACAGGCAAGCGCTTGCCGGAATAATGATAACCGCGAGCCACAACCCTCCGGAATATAACGGGTTTAAAGTTAAATCAAAACTCGGCGCGGCAATCTCGCCTTCAGAGACTAAAATCATAGAATCACTGCTGGGAAAGAACGCGCCCGGGAGCTCGGACAAAATCGAGGCGGCTGATCTCGAGGGCTCATATCTTAAGAAGGTAAGTTCCCTGGTTGACCTGAAAGCAATAAAGAAATCAAAGTTTAAAGTGGTGATAGAACCTCTCTGGGGCTCCTCTCAGGGCTATCTGCTGAGCATTCTTAAAGATTCCAACCTGAAACTTTTCCCGATACACCACTACCGCGATGTCTTGTTCGGCGGGGTTAACCCGGAACCACTGGATCATAACCTTGCCG
>Ga0209083_1003650_pt1 | contig 12608 bp, 11 predicted proteins | sample AM7aDNAmetaG_FD_184132 | JGI IMG/M metagenome (GOLD analysis project Ga0209083, IMG submission 184132) | Freshwater microbial communities from Finland to study Microbial Dark Matter (Phase II) - AM7a DNA metaG (SPAdes) (version 3) | ecosystem: Environmental > Aquatic > Freshwater > Lake ...
GAATAGAATGACCCATAAGTCCAGGATATTTTAACATTTGACTTTGAATTAAATTCCAACACATTGTCGTGTAACAAGTAGTTTTCAAATCAAAAGTTGATAAGCAAGAGCTTGTTTTACCTGAGCCTCCTTTGCCTCCAATAAATAATATTCTATCTTCAATATATTCGCCTCCTTGTGTAAAAGGTAATTTAAAATTTAAATTAGTAATATTAGATGAAATAATATAATTTCTATAATATCCATCATTAATTTGTTCATCATCATTATATACTTCTACTTCATCATTGTCAATATATTTATCATATTTCAATAACATCTTTTCAATATTAGAATCTTTTGGTTGAAACATATTAGATTTTTTAGGGAATAAGGTTGCATATTTATCAATAGAAGTTTTCTTTATAATAATACTATCTAATTTTATACCAAAAACATCATCTAAATCCATTTGCATTAACTTTTCTAATATAATAGTCTGAGTATATGCGTGAATAGTATATCCAAAATGAATGTAGGATTTTGCTTTTTTATTTCTTTGTTGAATCTTTATTATATCTCTATCTTTAAACATTATTAAATTTTCATCTTGAATTGTATCATAATAATTTAAATCACATTTTAAAGGTTTAATATTAATATCAATTGTAGAATTCTCGCATAACATTAATCCAAATGCTTTTACATAATATTTAATCCCTCCTTTTTGATTCCAAATTAATTTATCTTCTTCATTAAGATCTTCAGGTTTTAGATTTAATTCATTCATCATTTCTGATAATAAAGATAATTCTTCAGAACATTCAGTTTGTAGAAAATTCTCAGTAAATGGAATATGAGTTTTTAAAGAATATGATGCATTTAAAAATTTGATTACAACATTATTTTTTAATAATAGATTAATCATAGAAGTAAATAAATAATGAATTGTTCCATTTTCAAATCCTAATCTTTTATCTAATTTTGAATCTATTATTTGAATTTGATAAAATCCAATAAATCCTTTTTTACAAATATTTTGATAATTAAAATTTTCATTACAAGCTACATTAATAAAAGTTCCAGAAGGCATTCCAACATAATGAGAATTATATGTTTTATCTGAATAATTGAAATATGCTTTTTTTAAATCTTGTTCATAATATAAACTATCATCAATTTCAAATTTATTAATAAATGTATGTAATTTATAATCATAGTTTGTTAACATTTTATATTCTTCACTATCAGTGTATATAAATTTTTTATCATACCCAACTGATGTTTTCCATTCAGAATAAGCCATTTGAAAATTATTTAATTTACATCTATAAGTTCCATCTAAAGTATAAATAGTTCCAAATTTTTCTATATAAAATGGTTTATTTTTAGCTTCTAATATTAATTCTTTACTTATATCTATGATATTTATTCCACTAACTGCATAAAAGTCCAAATGATTATATTTTGTATTAATAAATTCAATGTTAAATTTATTATTTGAACTTTGATTAAATGTTTTATCTTTACCACTAATTAGATTTTTAATAGTAATAGAACAATTACAAAAAGGTGCTAATTCTGACTCAATTGTTTCATCTGTGTATGTCTTTGCATATTTAGTTTTATTAGCTATTAATTTATTATAAACAGCTTTTGCATTTTTATCTTTTTCCATTTTATTCTCAAAATACATGACTACTCCATCATATACACAAGTTCCAGAATCAGAAGCAGCATAAGTTTGTTTAGCTCCAGATGAAATTACAGATGCTAATGCTTTTGTTGTAATAATAGTATAATAGTTTTCATTTATTTCTAATAACTTTTCGGGTTTCCAAATATATCCACTATTTTCATCATATAACATTCCACCAAATATCATATTTGAATTAACTTTCTCAATAAATTCTTTTGTAATAGCCATAGTTTCAAATGTCATGGTTTTAAAATCATAAGCATATGTCTTACCATCTTTTTCTGTAATTTTTATTATTTTATTAATAATTTCACCTTTATCATTAAAGAATTCTATTTTTTGCTGATAAAGACATTGTTGTTTTTTCATAGCTTTTTTTATTTTTTTCAATTCAATACCATTAATTTTATAGTTAATATTTGTATCAATTAATCCATTATCTATTCTAATTATATTCTCATATAATACTTCTTTCACTTCCTTCACTTTCTTAGGCTTTGCAGCCTTAGTTATAACTTTTTCTCTGTGTTCTTTTGCAAATAACTTACCCATTTCTTTTTCATATTTTTTAGAAATTCCTTTATTAATTTCTTTGATTGTATCATTATAATCTTTTATTAAATAGTGATATACATCATCAGCTTTATTTAATCCTAAAGTTTTTTTTGCATCAGTTATGCTCTCATATCCACTAAATTCTAATAAATCTTTCTTTACAAATTTGTTTTCCTTAAGTTCGCTTAATAGTTGAAGGCTTGGTTTTTGGTTGCTCATTGTTTTCTATATATTACTATTATAAAAAAACTTTAAGTCAATTTTTTAATTAATATAATAATTCAATTTATTAATTAAAACAATTCAATATTCCTAAATCTTTTACATTCTCTTTTAAAATCATAAGTTTCCATTTTTAAATTATAAGCTATTCTTCTTCTTTCATTATTTACTTCATTATTATCATCACGCCAATTTTTTGAAATTTCATTAATTTTATCTCTATTTTTTTCTACATAATTATAAATATGAACTTTATTCTTTGCATATGATGTAGGCATTTTCTATATACTACTATAACATTATATTTAAGTTCATTTTAATAATATATACCTAAAGTATAGTCAAAATAAGCTTTTCTTATGAAATTGTAAAAAGCTTAACAAAATAAGCTTTTCTTATGAAATTGTAAAAAGCTTAACAAAATAAGCTTTTAAGGGAATATATGAGCGAAGCTGTTTGCCTCCCTCTTTTGAAAGAGGGAACTAAAGTACAGTCAAAAGTATTCCTACAACATAAATATTGATTCCTATTTTAGATACTAATATATAAGTAATAAATTTTGAAAAATGATATTGAACTACCTGACTAATAAATGTTGAAACATTTAATTTATGTGTTATGATATTAGTCACATTATTTCATAACTTATTTCTTATAAAATTTGAAATAAGTGAACTATATTTTTGTATAGTAGGTATCTTTTCAACCAATCTATTATCACATAAAAAATTAACACTATTACCTATTATAGTATGGTCTTCTTCAGATATTTCAAATAATTTCTTATATATAGAGAGAACCAAATGTCTTTTATCAATCTTTTTTGAATCCACTGTATTCTCTACGCAGTTACAGATAAAAATAAGTAATTCATTATCAAATTTTAATATATGATAATTTTCTATTCCTTGAACTCTTGTAACTATAGCATTTACTAAATCAGAACGAATACAAGCTAGATTAAGCGAATTTCTTGTTTTAATGAAAGATAAATTTACACTCATTATAACATACACTCATATTTTAAATCTCTCATACTTTCAAAAAGTATGAAGCAAACTGCTCCGCACATATATAGCTTATTTTGTTAAGCTTTTTACAATTTCATAAGAAAAGCTTAGCAAAACCCTTGCCCATAACCCGCAGGCATCAAAGCTGAACCACTCATAAATCCATGACCTCGCTTCACTTTCTTAATAGGGGATTTCTTCACAACTTTCTTATGCATACCCATTCCCATAAATCCCATTCCAGAAGACATTCCAGAAGATGCTTGGCTCATTCCTTGTTGTAATCCTTGTTCTCCAAGTGCAGTTAAATCATTCAAAGCCATTTGCCCTAAAGGCTTCAATGCCTTGCGAACTACTTTCATTCCAGGGCTACGAATAAAATTTTTAAAACTTCCACCAGTAGGGTGAATAGCCTCGTGAGCCATACTACCATAAGCTCCTACTAAAGAAGGGTCAGCTCCATGCTCCAAAGCATACATAGATGCATCAGCTACAGCTTGATGACCAGTTTCTCGCAAAGCAGACGCAAGAGGTCTAAAATGTTCTTTATGCCCTTTCACAAAGTGACCAATCTTGTGACCAGCGTGTTTCAACTTAGAACCAAGACCTTCACCAAGTAGATGATGATTCATATCACAAGCATAAGGATCCAATTCCAACATAATACCAGCTCCTTTCTGATGAGCTTTATGTAACTTCTTATGAGACTCGTGAGTCATATGAACCTTATGATGACTTCCTAACTTCACTCTAACTCTTCCTCCACTAACTAACTTCTTAACTTGAGCGTGACTGAGCGGTTCAATTCCAACGTGAGAATATCTATGAGGCATATAAACTAACTTAATATTATAAATAAACTTTTAAGAAAAAAATAAACTTATCTAAATCCCTATTTAGATTTCCTAAACCTCATACTTTCAAAAAGTATGAAGCAAACTATAAACTTTTCCTAAAAGTTTATTTGTTTCATAAAATCATTTGCTTCTTTAATTGAAATAACTCCAAAATTCTTTAAAGAATGAACAACCCAATGTAATTCTTTAACTAATTCTTTAGCATCATTACCGCTCTCAATTTCTCCAGTCAATAATGCTAATTTATGTTTTAAATATTCAATTGTTTTCTCACTATCAATCTGATGACTCTTATGTAAATCTGCAAGCATAATGAGGCGGTTATATAAATGTAATTCTATTGTTTTAAGACTATTTAAATCACTATTTTTAATTTTATCTCCTTTAACTAATTTCATTATTACTTTAACAAATTCATCACTGACCTTAATATTAGGCATTCCTATAATATTAGAATTATCCTTATGCTTTACAACTAAATTATTTTTGTAATATAATTTATGTAGATGTAGCAATATTTTACCAAATGGAACCACTTCGGGAATTTTTTCAGGTTTAACTCCCCAGCCATATATTTCTTCGCCATATTCTTCATCATATGTTTGAAATGGTTTCTCAATATCTTGATAAGTAATCGGAACAATTTTCTTTATTTTAATTAAAAAATCAGATATTCTATCAGGTTTAACTTCTTTTACATTTTTAGTCTTAAAATCTATTTGTTCTAATATCATTTTTTTAGTTATTCCAGTTAAACTTTTTATATCATCAAAGTTATAATTTTCACTAATTTGTCTAAAAGAATTTCTTTTAATATTTCGTGACCATAATAGTTCATAAGTACCGCCTAATTCATTTTCTGCAATTCCAATAATAGGCATTAAATAAATTTTTTCACCATTTTTTTTATTAAGTATTTCAACTATACTTCTTTTAGGGGCTTGTGTTATTTGATTAGATTGTTTTATATTTGTTTTAATTATTCCTCTAATATAATCATCTTCTTTGCCTTCTGTATAGGATTTAATAAATTGAAAAATATCACTTGAGTCAATAGAACTGTTATTTTTTCCATATATTTCTATAAATAACTGCTTAAATTTTGGAAACGTTTTATTAATAGATAACTTTATAGATATTTCTTCATCTTCTCCAAGTTGTTTTATTTCATTTGAAACTGATTCAATTATACTATCATCTCTCACTAATTCTTTAAGATGTTCTTTAAACTTTTTTCTTATATATTCTTGTGCTTCAAATTGACTCTCTTCAATTGTTTCCTCCTCCGCATTCATTTGCAGTCTATTCAAATATTCTTCTTCAGATTCTTCTGGTTTCTTTTCCATTGTAAAAGCGCCTTTATTCATTAAATTTAAGGCTTCTTGATATGATTGTATTTTAAGTTTATTTCTCTGTTCTACTCCTGATTTAACTGCTTCATTATGTGATTTTCGTTGCATATCTAATTGTTCCTGATTTTGTTTTAAAGTAATCTCATCTTTAAATTTTGATTCAATTTGTTTTCCATGTATAAGAGCATCATCAATTTCTTTTAATTTTTCTAATATTTCATTTTTATGATCTTCATATTTTTTTTGTAAATATATATTTTGTTTTCTACTTAAAGAAGAATCAAATTGTGGTACATATAAATTATTTAGTTCTTCAGTTAGTGTTTTTTTTATTGAATTTATTTCTTTAAATGCTTTATTAACAAAAAATAATTCTTTATTAATATACTCAAAATCTTGTAATCTTTCTAATTGTGTTTCTTCATCAAATGGTGCTAATTCTTCAGCATTAACACGTTCTAATTCCGGTGGTGGTATAGATTGATATTTTCTTTTTAAAGGTATGGGTTTACCATCTTCATCTAATTTCATCACATTATTTCCATTTTCATCTATTTCCATTTCATACTGAACTACTTTAAACTGTTTATTATAATCTTTAATAGCTTCTTCAGTTGCTTTTGTTAATGGCTTTTTAGGTGGGTGAACTCTTGAGCCAAATGATTGCTGAGTCATTTTTTCTAATTGTAATCTAAGAATCAAATCTTTTGCGATTAGGGCGGCTTGTTCTTCTACTGATGACATATATTAGGGGAAGATTAAATCTTCCCCTTACCCCAACTTTATGCTTCGCACATATATAGCTTATTTTAGGGGAAGATTAAATCTTCCCCTTACCCCAACTTTATGCTTCGCACCAATATAAGTATGAGGATATGTGAGGAGCATTTTGTTAAGCTTTTCTTAAAAGCTTATAGAAATGTAAAAAGTTCTTTCTTATACTTCCTCCCTTAATATCAACCATTAGAAAATTAGGTTTTTCACTTGTTGCATCTAAATACATTTTCTTAAATTCATCTTTATCTACATTATCAACATTATGATTTTTTAATATATTATTAATAGTTGCATTATCATTTTGTTTAAATATTAAAAAGTAATGACAATTTCTTGTGATTGTTTTTGGAACATCTACATAATTCTGTGCATTTAAATAAACTGTCCATTTCTTCTTTCTACCTGCGGTCAAATATTCCTTAATCTTTTGAAATTCCTTTTTTTTCAAATTAATGAAATCATCAAATACAATTAATTTCTCATGTGTATTATCATCATCATCATTTAACGCTGGTAATTCTTCAATACTTTCATAAAATTCAGTATCCGGTAATTTCTCTCTTAATAAATTATAAGCTGGTTCATCAGTAGAAGAACCACTAAATATTATAATTCTATAAAATGCTTCATTCTTTCTTTGTAAGAAATTTAATAATCCTAAAGATTTACCTGAACCTGTTCCTCCTATAGCTAATATCATTGAGCAAGGTTCAATAAAATGCTGTTTAAAATTCTTATCTTTTTTGGTATCATTTTTCATATCTTTATCCATATGCTCATAAAAGTTAATCAACTTATCTGGCTTTCCTTTTTTATCCATTCTTTTATATTAGGGGAAGTTTATTAAATCTTCCCTAAATATATGTCAATTAATTTACCTCCTACATCTAATTTTTCTTCACTTGATTATAATCCTTCATTTTATAATCAACCTAAATCAATAAAATTAATAAAAACAATTTCTTATATAGTTCCTTCTTCACAAATATATACTGGAACTAATACATATAATTTAGGTTCTTTAACTTTAGACCCTGGAACATATTTAGTAAATGTTCAATATGCATTACAAGGAATATGGTCAGCTATAGGGTCAGTTACTAATTGTGCTTTTTCTATTAATTCTTTACAAACAATTTCAGCTGGAACTGCTACATCTACATCTTTTTATTGTCAGGGTAATGCATTACAAACAAGTGTAACTAATCAACTTTATTATTTTGGTATAAATGGAACAGGAATAATAACAATTACAAAATCTACTCCTTTTTATTTTATGGTTTATTGTTATTATACAGGAACTGCTGTGATTCAAAATCAATTAGGAAATGTAGGTTCTGTTTCTTTTATACCAATCTAAGCTTAGGGGAAGATTAAATCTTCCCCTAAGCTTTTAAGAAAAGCTTAACAAAATAAGCTATATATGTGCGAAGCATAAAGTTGGGGTAAGGGGAAGATTTAATCTTCCCCTATTATAACAATGTCTTCCCAAACACCTCCAAATCCTTGGTTTAATACTATAAATTACAATCCTGCATTCTTTAGCAGTGCTTCAGGAGGTACAGTTACCTTATCATATGTAAATTCTAATTTTTTAAGAATAACTTCTGGTTCAAATCCTATTTCAAGTGCTACTACTACAACCTTTACTGGTCAATTAATAGCAACTGCTAGTTCTTCTAGTGTAATATCAAATGCGAATAATGTAGCGATGATACCTATTTCTACAGGTATTATTTATTTAACTGGTGTAACCGCGTTTACGACATCTAATTATCCACTAATAACCGATAGTTTAGGACATATTTCATTTTTGACAGGAACTAATTCTTTAAATGTAGGTATATCTGGTAGTGCGAATGGTAATTTAAATTTGTATGGAACTGGTGGAACTTTAACAATCCCAGCATCAACAGGAACTGCTATTAGCGTACCAAATGGAAATATTTCGGCTGCTACTTTAACTACAACTGGTAATTTACTTTTAAGCAATGTAAATCCTACAATAAATACCACTACTTTAGCTGCTCCATTAAATATAAGCACAATGACTGGTGGAACAGGATATATCAATTTTTATCCTCAGAATACATTTACTTTTCAGGTTGCGGCTAATGGTTGTTCTTTTATCAAAACTTGCGATTTTGGTGCAGGATTAACAATGAGTGCTGGGGCTGCTAATTTTAATACTTCTACTGTAACTTGTGGTCCATTAACTGCTTCAAGTGTATATATAGGAACTAATACGGATACCACAGGACAAGCTGAGATTAGGTTATATCCTAGCATATGGATGGATACTGTAACCGCTAATACTTGGCGATTTTATAACAATAATGGGATAGGGCAATATATATTTTATAACAATAATGTGGCAAATATGGCAATAAGTGGAACTGCTATAACAAATTTTGTGAATTTAACACTACCGACAGTTTATTCAGCAGTACCAACCACAGCACAACTCGGAGGAACTATTTTATCTACATTTACATCAGCACAAACAATAAGTACAGGTGTTTTTAAAAGTTTAGGTTCAATAACTACCCCAACAGGGGGAACATATATTATAAATTTATCTGTTAGTATTGTAGCAACCGCAGCGGTTGTTTTATCAAGACATGTAATAGAAGCATCCCCAAGTAGTACAGTATTTAACAATAATATATCACAGCAACAAGCATATGAAAGTATTTCAATGGTTAGTACAAATGGTCAGGTTTATACAACTTCATATACAATACAAGTAACAACTTCAACTACTATATTTGGTAATGTTTTATTAGCATTTACGGGAACAATGACAGGAACAGGTTTAATGACTTATACAAGAATTGCTTAATAAATCTATTATTTTATTTTAAAAGTATAATGTATACAAATGTCTAATGTGCTTATTGTTAACTCTTCAAATGTAGTTTTAGGAACAAATAATTCAACTTTTCAATATAATTTTATTAGTGGATCATTTAATGTGCCTGATGGTGCTGCTATATGTATTTCTAACATGACAATTCCTTACTCGTGGTATAATGTAAATCAACAATATTACAACAATGCTACATTTCAATTTAATTGGACTGCTCCGGGAGCATCAAATCCTTATGTAATTAATCTTCCTAATGGGTATTATGCTGTCAGTGATATCAATCAATACTTGCAGGGACAGATGATTTTATTAGGAATGTATTTAATTGATGGAAATGGTAACAATGTTTATTACATGTCTTTACAGTATGATGTCACTTATTATGCTGTACAACTTTTATGTTATACTGTGCCAATATCATTACCACTAGGTTGGACCCAGCCTTCAAATTGGATAGGTTATAATACTGCTTTATACACTCCCCAATTAATTATTCCTTCTAATAACTTTGGATTACTAATCGGATTTCTTCCAGGTGTTTATCCTCCAGTTGTTCAGTCAACTAATTATTCAACTGTTTCCAATACAACTCCTAATGGATCTCCTATTAATAGTTTAATAATTCAATGTTCTTTAGTATCAAATGACATCACAATGCCTTCAAATATAATTGATAGTATGCCAATTTCATCATCATATGGATCCAATATTAATTATCAACCTTCTTATGAGAAATGGATTAAGATGCGAAAAGGAAGATATGCTTCTATGACTATTACCTTATTAGATCAGAATTTAAATAGAATTATTGCTTTAGATCCGAATGTGTTGATGACCTTTTTACTCAAAGTTTAGGGGAAGATTAAATCTTCCCCTTACCCCAACTTTATGCTTCGCACCAATATAAGTATGAGGATATGTGAGGAGCATTTTGTTAAGCTTTTCTTAAAAGCTTAGGGGAAGATTAAATCTTCCCCTTACCCCAACTTTATGCTTCGCACATATATAGCTTATTTTAGGGGAAGATTAAATCTTCCCCTTACCCCAACTTTATGCTTCGCACATATATAGCTTATTTTGTTAAGCTTTTCCTAAAAGCTTATTTTGTTAAGCTTTTCCTAAAAGCTTATTTTAATCTTCCCCTAATATATATGAGACATTTACAGCAAGTTTTAGGTTGTGGAACATTAAGACATATTAAACACCCTTTGGTTAAAATGCATCTAAGAAAGAAACATTTAATTAAAGGTAAAGGAACTCCTGCAATGAAAAAAGATTATGATGATGAGTTTAGAGGCGATGGAATTCATAAAAAGGGTAAATTGTTAAAACCTATGAAATTTAAATTTTAATAAACTCCTCCTTTATTAAAAGAGGAATGAATACATTAAGCAATATTGATATTGAAAAAATATTAGAAAAATATGGAATAAATATAAATGGAATTTATTCAAAAGATTTATTACCAAGAGAATTAAAAAAAGGTTGGTATATCATTAATTTACAAAATCATAATGATGGAAATGGAACTCACTGGACTTGTTTTCATTTAGGCGAAAATATTTATTTTGATAGTTTTGGATTTTGTGCTCCTGAACATTTAGAACATATTCTAAAACCTTATATTTTTAATAATAAAGAAATTCAAAATTTAGATAGTAGCTGTTGTGGATGGTTTTGTATATCTCTAATAAAATATATAGAATCAAATAAAAGAAAAGGAACATTTCCTGTTTTAATGAAAAGATTTAGTAATAGTTTCTCAAGTAATACAATTTTGAATGATGGAAAGCTTTTAGGAAAACTATAAACTTCCCTCTTTCAAAAGAGGGAGGCAAACAGCTTCGCTCATATATTCCCTTAAAAGCTTATTTTGTTAAGCTTTTTACAATTTCATAAGAAAAGCTTATATATTCTTATTTTTTTTTATATATTGTTAATATATAAAAAATGGAAATTGAAGGAACTTCGGAAAATGTAAAATTAGAAATTGAAGAAACTTCAGAATCTTCAGAACCTTCTGAAAAGATAAATGTTCAAATTTTTAAAATTGATGATTTGAAAAAGTGTATTGATTATATTAAGGAAACATGTATTCTTCCTATTATGAAAAAAGCGGACTTTGAAACAATTGAAAAAATTATGATTTCTTATAGAACTATTTTAGCATCTTTTGAAACTTTACGAATTGGTCAAGAAGTTATTTCCAAACTATAAACTTTTAGGAAAAGTAGAAAAAGTAGAATTTATTATCTCAAGTTAATCTATAATATGTCAGTCGATAACTATTCTTTTGCTAAGTCTGAAGCTCCTCAAGGTTTTGATTTGGAAACTCCTTTTGTGTCTAAGCAATTTAATTTTGTAAATGATATTAATTCTGGTGTGTATGCATCTCAAGGTCTTGCTCTCACTCAATTTGACTTAAGCAGCATTTATAATTCTTCCGGATTTCTTTCCCCATCGGATATGTATGTAGCGATTCCTATCTGTTACACTGCTGCCTTTGTTTCAAGTAATACTACAGGTGCTCTTGTAACTCCTACTGGTGGGGAATGGTCTCGTGTAGGTCTTAAGTGTGGATTCTGGAATTTGATATCTGCTGCGGATTTGGTTATTGATGGAAAGGCCGTTGAATCTTATCAACCTAATTTGAATGCTTATGTTGGCTTTAAGATGCTCTCACAAATGTCACAAGATGACTTGACATCATTCGGTATGACTCTCGGTATGGGAAAACAATTGGATAATCCTGAATCAATCCGATTTAATAATGCCGCATCTGCTACTGTGGCTGGTACATATCCTACTTCTGGAACGGGTCCGGTAGGTGGTAATGGACTTTCAAATTGTGCCCCTTTTTCTGCGACTCCTGATGCTGGTGATCAAGGTGCTTATGGTGTTCAAAATATAAATACTTATAATACTGGATATTATTCACGTTTGAATCGCATTACTGATTTAACTGCTCCGGCTACTTCTACTAATATGTATAACTCTTCTAATGCTGCTACCGCTATTATGTCAACAAATCAGTGTGTAACTGAATTTCGCCCTGTGTATCAAGTGCAAAATACAAACTATATGACTTGGAATGATGTAGCTATTGTTAGATTAAAAGATTTGTTTGATAGTATTAAGCAGTTTCCTTTGACTAAAAAGTTTGATGCTCAACTTCGCTTATATCTTAATGTTGGTGGTGTTGGTATTCAAATGGTTCAAGCGACAAATGGTTCAATGATTTCTTCTTTGTCTAATAATACTTTTACAAATTGCTGCCCTCTTATAGTT
>Ga0209083_1003652_pt1 | contig 12600 bp, 9 predicted proteins | sample AM7aDNAmetaG_FD_184132 | JGI IMG/M metagenome (GOLD analysis project Ga0209083, IMG submission 184132) | Freshwater microbial communities from Finland to study Microbial Dark Matter (Phase II) - AM7a DNA metaG (SPAdes) (version 3) | ecosystem: Environmental > Aquatic > Freshwater > Lake ...
AAGAAATAAACAAGGTCGAAAAACTGATGAACGGTCGCCCGAGAAGAACACTTGGTTTCGAGACACCAGAGGACGAATTAAGGAAAAGTGTTGCGTTAGATGTTTGAGACTACCTTATAAACTTATGCCTTTTGTTTACGTTATAAACGTTACGAACGTTACAAACGTTACAAACGTTACAAACTTTTGTCTTTTGTTTACGTTACAAACGTTATAAACTTATGCCTTTTGTTTACGTTATAAACGTTACGAACGTTACAAACGTTACAAACTTTTGTCTTTTGTTTACGTTACAAACGTTAAGAACGTTATTCTGCTATGCCGGACGTAGTCCGGCATGAATAATATCCTACCTCACAGAACAAGACGCACGCAGTGCGGCTTATTCTGCTATGCCGGACGTAGTCCGGCATGAAAAATATCCTACCTATCAGAACAAGACACAGCGGAGCTGTGGCTTACAAACGTTATTAACTTTTATGTTTAATGTTTACGTTATAAACGTTACGAACGTTAAGAACGTTATAAACGCCTTTATTATTTATTGCAGTTTTTTTATTATTAATTCCCAATACCCCACATCTATCCACTTTCCGAACTTATAGCCCACCTTCTCAAAATTGGCCACCTTTTTAAACCCGTATTTGCGGTGAAGTTTTACGCTTGCATCATTGGGGAGGGCTATGCCGCCTACCAGCACCTTGTACTTTGACTTTTTGAGCCTGTCAAAGAGCGCCTCATATAAAATCATACCGTACCCCTTCCCTGTCCATTCGCTGTCGAGATATATTGAAAGCTCTCTGGTAAATTCATACGCCGCCCGTTCCTGAAATTGATCGGCGTAGGCATATCCGATAATGCGCCCCTCGACTTCGCCCACTATGAAAAGCCCGTCTCTGTGCGAGGCGATGCGTTTCTTCATCTCCGCCGCGGTGATTTTTTCCGTCTCAAATGTTATTATCGTGTTCTCAATATAATAATTATATATTTCCGCAATCCGTCCCGCGTCAAGCGGCTTTACGCTTCTTATTTTCATTCATCCTCCCAGAATGTCATTTGTCGCCGATTATTATCTGCTTCCTGCCGGAAAGCTTTGCGGCGTATAATCTATCATCCGCTTTTTTCACTATTTTTTCAACCGAGACTTGATCCCTGGAATAATCAAAACAATCGGCAAGCCCGCCGCTAAAAGTCAGGTGTATTTCCCTGTCCTTGCAGGTGCACACGCGGTTTGTGACGGACTCCAGGATGCGCTCGATAATTGCTTTTGTCTGTTCCTTCTTTGAGTTGATTGACACGACAAGAAACTCCTCTCCTCCGTAGCGGCCGAGAAGGTCATAGGGCCTAAGGTTAGTCCTGATTATCCTGGTGAAATCCCTTAAGACCTGGTCGCCCGCAAGATGGCCGAATTCATCGTTAATCCTTTTGAAATAGTCTATATCGAGTAGGGAAACGGTAAAATAGCCGTGATTCCTGCGGAATTCCGCCAGCAAAGCGTCAAGCCTCTCAAAAATATACCTTCTGTTGAAAATATTGGTAAGCGGATCCCTTATTGACAGCTGCTCTATCCTGCGCTGCATTATCTTCGTATCGGTTATATCCGTATGGGTGCCGAACATCCTAAGAGGCTTCTCGCGGTCATCCCATTCAGTCACCTTGCCGCGGTCCATCACCCAGATCCACCGGCCGGACTTGTGCTTCATCCTGATCTCGCATTCATAATATTCAAGCTCTCCCTTAAAATGTTTTTGCAGTTGAGCGTTTGACTTCTCAAGGTCTTCCTGGTTAGCCAGTTTGAGCCAGGTCATGATGCTGATGGGCTGCAGCTCCTCAAGCGTATACCCTGCCATCTCCGCCCAGCGCTCATTAACGACCGTTTCCCCTGTATTCACATTCCACTCCCAGGTACCAAGCCGCGTCCCCATAATTATATTCTTTAACCGCTCCTGCTGGCTTTCCAGTCCCCTGCGCAGACGTATCTCATCGGAAACGTCGGACATCACCGTCAGGCAATACTTGCTGCCGTTGTTCTCAATAATTTCACTTGCAAAGATAACATTGAGGATAGTGCCGTCTTTTCTTCTGACATCAAGCTCGAGATTGGCGATTCTTCCTTTTTCTCTCTGCATATCGGCGAGAAAGCGGTCCTTGCCTTCCTCATACAGCAGGCCGAGTTCGGCGCTTGTCTTGCCCAAAAAATCGTCTTTAAGATACCCCAGCTTGCTTTGAAAGGCCTTGTTCGTTTGAATTATTTTTCCGTCCGTGACACTGCTTAAAAACATAAGATCGGGATTATTTTCAAACAACTTTGTGAGTTTCTGCAGTTCTTCCTTGTCGCGGCTCAGGTTTTTGGACACGCAGAAAACACAATCCTTGCCGTCCCACCGCCCTGCCCAGCCCGTGCACTCAACGGAAAAAAAAGTGCCGTCCTTTCTTTTAAATTCGCTGGCGCAGATCTGATGCCGTATTCCGTCCAGGCCCAATATCATCTCAAGATACTCTTCCCTCGAAACCTTCGGGTGCAATTCAAACACGTTCATGCCGGTAAGTTCAGAAAGGGAATAGCCTACAGCTGTTTCCAGGCTCTTATTGGCGAAAAGGATGGAACCCTGCCGGTCAACTATCACGACAAGTTCGCCGAGGGAATCAAAAAATTCGTGAAAGTTGTCCTCTGAGGCTTTCAATCTTGCGCAGGAAATATACTTTTCATAGTTTCCCGAGATGACGGCGGAAATTGTTTTTAGCAGGCCGAGTTCTGCCGCGGGCCAATTCCTGCATTTTTTTGTATCCTCAAAACATATAAAACCGCGGACTGAGTTTTCTGACACGAGGGGAAAAACCAAGATTGAATTGGCGCCGCGCGCTTCCAGCGCTGCCCTAAGCGGAGCCGGCAGGTCTTTCAAATTTTCAGAACAGAAAACCCCGCCTTCAAGAAGTTTCTCCTTCCAGGAGGCAAGCACTTCGAAGGGAACATTTTGCAGCGGGCTTCTTTCGGGAAGAATGCCGTGGTTGCGCCATTCAAACTCTTTCTCCGCGGCAGTGCCGGCGCCGTTTTCCGTAAGTATGTAAACGCTGCTTACCCCGGTTTGCTCGCCAAGCGTCTTTAAAACATTTCTCACCTGATTGTCAAAGTTGCCGGAGATTGACAGGGTCAGAGCTATTTCTGAAATGGTTTCCAGGTTTTTCATGAATGACCATCCCCCATAACCTGAGAAACAAAACGCCAATTGTCCCTGTTATATTGTATAGCGGAAAAATGCTTTTGACAAGCACGGAGACCTAGCGAAAGAGCGCTGCCAAAAGGGTTTCCTCAGAGCTCAACAAAAATGCCGAGAGTGGCTCCGTATTTCTGGTAGGAATCAACAACATTCAGGTAATTAAGGTCGCTGAACCAGCCGAAAGTATTGCTGAGCCATTTCCTGTGCTTATAGGAGAGATAAGCCGAATGCTCGTTTATTATGTTGGCAAACGGGATGCTGGCCGGCAGGTAGGTAAGGTCCCCGAAAGTAAGGTCCAGATAATTCCACTCTGCGCCTTCCTTGCCATTGCCGACGCTTATAAGGTACGAGTTTGACAGCAAGGTATTGGGGTTGCTGTAATTCAGAAATACTTTAACCGTGATAAGCCACGCCGGCAGGTATGCCGAGAAACCCGAATAAAGCGTTACAACATTGCTGTCGGCAGTGCTTTGAATATAGGTAAATCCAAACGGAATCACGATATCTTTGTTTTCGCCTACCTTGACATTAAATTCATGGTCAATTCTGAATTCCGCGAAGACCTGTGTATTAGTGCCGGCGGAAAAAGCGGAATAGGTGTAGAAAACAGGGCTCCAGTCCTTATAGGCTCCAAAATCTCCGAGGAAACCGCTTCCCGCGTTGTCGTGAACAGCGTAATCAAGCCCGACAAACCAGTTCAGGTCTTTGGAAGCCTGCCGGAAATAACTTATGCTACCGCTCTTCCAGTTTCCGTAAACATCATGGGGCAGAAGTGATTCAAAAGTCCCGCTCAATTCCAGCCTCTGCGGTCTTGGAACGTATTCAGCTCCGGCAGTCAGGGCTATACAAAGCGTTATGAGCACAATTAATCTTTTCAATGTTTGAGTTCCTTTGTGATTTCCAAGTTAAGCCGTAGAGCAGCTTCTCCGATTATTATCCTTTGTTCCAGCGGAAAAGCAACTATTTTCTTGCCGGGATTTGCGATAAATTTTTGCAGAGGCCCCGGGTCATCCGAGAGTCCAAAGACAAAAGGGAATATCTGGGCAAACCGGTCAGGATAAACATCTTTCCCGGGACCGGACTTTACCCCTCCTGAGATTCCCCAGCAGTAAAGTCCTGACGCATTGTTAAGAAACTGCTCCTTTATGCCTTCCTTTATCGCATCCGCTGACGCGTCATAATAAGATTCCTTCTCTTTCCCCAGAACCGAGCAGAGTCTCTGGTACGCCAATATTCCCGCATAGGCTTCGCAGTTGTCCATCAGATACTTCGCGTCGGAAGTTGGAACTGCCCTGGTCAGGCCGTCCTCGTCCTGCAGAGCGGCAATGACATACACGCAGTCCTGCACTTTTTTCCAATTTTCCTTTATCAGGCTGAAATCCCCGGTTGCCGCCGAATACTTTTCAAGAAGCATAATAAAAGTTGCGGCATAACTGTCCGCGGAATCATATTCGCCGCTCGGCTTCTCGGCGCCGTCCGGATCAATGTGATAATCATAAATGGTTGCTGTCAAACCGGATGAGTCGGGATAATTCATTCGCTCAAAATACCAGGTTATGTAGACGCGTATTTCTTTGAGTTTTTGCCCTCTATCCGCAAGAGCGCCGGCCAAAACATTCAGCAGGTACGGATTAACATTGTTGCCTGATTTTTCGGCGCGCTCATAATAGTTCCAGAGAGTAAGCACCTCGCGGTAATGCGAAGGCCTTCCGCAGGCGCTAATGAGCAGTAAAACTGATATTATTAATAGAGAGAGCTTCTTCATTGTTATTCCCCGTGACAGTGAAATAGTAGTACGCCCCTTCTTCTTTCATCGAAAAACCCCTGTGTTCCGGTATCTCCGTGTTTGCCGTAGGCACAGCTACGGTGATACCAGCCAGCCCTTCCGGATTTTTGATGCGGACCAGCAGTTTCCCGTTCTCCCGCTCATAAGAGAAATCCGTCTTCAGATACCTTAGAGTGAAATCGGCGAAGTAGCTCATCGGCTGAACCTGAATTCTTCCCTGTCTTTGCAGACTCTCGATATTATCCAGGAATTTTCCGAAAATTTCATAGTATTCTTCCACATCCCTGAAATGCGAATAAAAGAGCCTGACGGTCCTGTTCTTCTCGATATAGTCAAGCAGGTTGTTAAGCCAGGCGCCTACCTCTTCAGAAGTGAGGCCTGCCGTGGCCATTTCGGCGAGGGAGGCAAATTTCTCATTCGGCATTATGGGGAACGCGATAACCTTGTCCGAGACCATCTTCCCGTCAAAAAAAGTGCGGTTCGGAGGAGCCCCCACGTCGCCGTCATAATAATAGGAATTGAAGTTCTGCTCCTCAAGCGCTTCCGTCATTTCCGGCTGCGGGTGAACCCCTTCGGGGGCGGAATACTCGATTATCTTGTAATCCAGGGATTTCTCGAGCGAATCTTTGTTGGTCTTCAGGTAATAGGCCATCTCTTTCCTGCCGAAAGTCTTGTTGGATATGTTTGCCGCGAACCAGTTGTGCGCCCAGCCGCCGTGACAGCCGATTGTTCCGAAATTCTTCAGCAGGTCGTAAATCTTTTTGCCTTTGCCTTCCGCGTCAAAACCGACTTTGTCTCCCGGCTCATCCCTGAAATCTCCCGCGGTAATATGGATTGAATATTTGATGTCCTTGCGGAGTATTCCGTTCTTTTGGGCGTTCAAAACTCCATCCCAGTCCGGGCTCGCGTCCGTATGCCAGTTCAGGACCAGCCCTCCTTTTCCGTAGGGCGCGTTTACCAGATGCGGGAGCTCAACTTTCTTGAAAAGAAAGGTTCTGAGGCATTCGCGAAGAAGCAGGTCGTCTCCGTAGGCCTTAAGGTAGCCGAGCGGGATGTTGGCATAAAATATGTTTCCTTTCGAAAACGACCGCATCACCAGGCCCGGCTGCGTGGAACCGTCCGGAAGGACCGACTCCGCGATTATGTCATCCTGCCTCAGGTCGACATTCTCGGTCCTGGCAACCGGATAGCTCAGGGGGCCGTACATATATCCTGTCACGAACCCTTCTTTGTTATACTTGCCATGCGGTATTTCCAAATATTCCGCGGCTTGCCTGTTAACGAACCTGAGAGTTCCGGCGGTGTAGGCCTTTTCCCTCAGTTTGCCGTAAGTCGCGTAATTCACCCCGCAGACCTGCGCGAAGACGGAGCGGTCAATATAGTGGCCCCTCCAGTCTTTGACCCCGGCGTCGTAAACGACCATAATGCTTCCGCCCGCTTCCATATACTTAACCGCCCAAAGTGCTGTCTCTTTTGGCATTTCCTGTACAATGCAATCCGGAAATATGGCCACATTGTTTGTTCTTGCCATATCTTCCGGCGGTAAAGTCACGAGCAGGGTGGCTTCCAGTGTTTTATAATACACCCCTTCTTCTTTGAGCACGCTCTCGTAGGCCGGAAGCACTCCCGGAAAGGCCGCCAGGCTTGCCTGCTTATAAACAATAAGCACTCCTATATTTTTGTCGTTGAGAATCTTTGTCGACCTGAAAATATTCAGCCCGCCGAAAGCCAGGAACAACGCCAGCAGCAAGACTGCCGCAGCTGCTATTTTTTTGTTTATCTTCACTTTTTCTCCGTTCCGGCCAGCGGATTAACATAGTCAATAATAATTGTCTGCTCCTGCTGATTGTCTATTTCAGTAAGGTAGAAATAGCCATTCTCTTCTTTAAGCAGAAACCCTTCCGCCTTAGGCAAATAGGTGTTATCCGACGGTATGGCGACGGTAATGCCTTCAAGCCCTTCGGGGTTCTTAAGCCGTACTACCTGCCCGGTCCGGTTCCGCTCATAGTAAAACTCGGTTTTCAGATACCTCTGCAGGAATTTCGCGAAGTAACTCATCGGGCGGACCAGTATCTTTCCGTCGGCCTGCAAAGTCTCAATATTGTCAAGAAATTTTCCAAAGACCTCTTCGTATGGCCCGATGTCGCGAAAATGCGAATAGATCAGGCGGACCGTACGGTTCTCTTCAATGTAGCCGAGTATCCCGTTGAGCCAGTCCGATATATCTTCGGGCGTCACCCCGTTCTCGGACATCTCATACAGTGAAGCGTACTTATAAAGCGGCATAATCGGGAAGGCTATCACTTTACCCGAGACCATCTTTCCGTCGAAAAAAGTCCGGTTCGGCGGCGCGCCCGTATCCCCGTCATAGTAATAGGCGCAGTAGTTCCTTTCTTCAAGCACCCTGGTCATATCAGGCTGGGGATGCATGCCGCTGGGGGCGGAATATTCATTTATCTTGTAATCAACCATCCTTTCCAGAGAGACCCTGTTCATTTCCGTGTAAAGAGCCATCTCCTTAACGCCAAAATTCTTGTTCTCCAGGTTTTCAGCGAACCAGTTGTGAGCCCAGCCGCCGTGACAGCCGATCATGCCGAAATTCTTCAGCAGATCCATATATTTTCTGCCTCTCCCCTCGGCGTCAAATCCGATGCCGTCACCCGGCCGGTCGCGGAAATCCCCGGCAGTAACGTGTATAGAGTAGTTGATGTCTCTCCTCAGCAGATTTTTCTGATACGCATTCATGACTCCGTTATAATCAGGATCCGCGTCCACGTGCCAGTTAATAACCAGTCCGCCTTTCCCATAGGGCGCGTTTACCAGGTGCGGCAGTTTCAATTCCTTGAAGAGAAAAGCCCTGAGGCACTCGCGCAGCAACAGGTCATCGCCATAAGCTTTTAAATACCCGAGCGGGATATTGGCGTAAAACACATTGCCCTTCGCGTAATCCCTCATTACAATCGCCGGCTGTTTTGATCCGTCCGGAAAATAAGAGTAAGCGAGTATTTCGCCGGGGATTGCCCCCAAGAGCGATGTCTGGGCCACAGGATAATCCAGCGCGCCGTAGGTGTAGCCTGAGACGAATCCGGCGGGTGAAAGTTTTGCGGAAGGCATCTCGAAGTATTTCGAGGCCTCTTCGTCCCTAAACTTCAGTTTTCCGGCAGAATAGGAAGCTTCCTTCAAACTCCCGTAGCGGATATAATTTAAACCGCACTGTTCGGAAAAGACACCCCGGGTAAGGTAGCGGCCGAACTTGTCTTTGACGCCGGCGTCATAGACCACCATCAGACTCCCGCCTGTTTCAAGAAAATCAGACGCCCACAGCGCAGCTTCTTTGGGAACGGCTTTTGCGATGCTGTCAGGGAAAATTACCACAGCGTTGCCCTCGGCCATTTCTTTTGGCGGCAGAGTTATCAGGCGCGTGGCTTCTATCTTGCGATAAATTACTCCTTCTTCTTGCAGCACGCTCTCGTAGGCGGGAAGCACACCCGGAAAATCCGATGGACCCTGCTGCTCATAAACCAGCAGGACGCCGATATTCTTTTCCTCCAGAATACGCGCGGAATCTTCCACCTTTCTCCAGCCGAAAGTCAGGAGGGTCGTCAGCAGGACCAGCGTTATTATAACCGTTGACTTTTTGTTATTCTTCATACAGTGAGGCCGCGCCCATCGGTCAGAATGTAGCCGTGCACAACAACATCGGGAAAGAGCACAATCTCTTTCTTGCTTATCACCGATTTAATTCCGCCCGGCTCGCCGACCTCAACGCCGCGGAGGTGTACGGTCTGCTGCGAGAATACATTGCCGGTTATCAGCACATTGCCGTCTATCCTTACGCTGCCTTCAACAAAGACGCTTCCATGTATTTCAACTCTTTCTTCCGTGAGAATCACGAAATCGCCTTCTATTTTCATATCCTGATCGAGGATTATGCCGCGCGTAATTTTGAAGTTCCCGAGGATGTGTTTGTATTTTTGCTGTTTCTTTACCGGGCGGCTCAAATCCATGTGGCTCACAAACCCGCGAGTTGAAACCGGGCTTCCAAATAGCCGCATAAACTTGCAGTCTTTGCCGAGCAAAACCTTGCCATTGCCGGCGACGCTTACGCCGAGATCGCAGTTGTCTCCTATTGAAACCTCGCCCCGGGAATCGAGCCATCTGACAACATTCACATCTTTGCCGAGTTTCAGATTGCCGTCCACTGCCATTGCCGTGATAGCGCTCCCGTCCGCCATTTTAGCGCTGCCCATCACATATGCTTCTTTATTCCGTGTATTGGGGCCTTCAATGTCCAGATTACCCCGGCACAACAGCACATGCTGCTCGGAATTCACGACTACATATGAATAGGTCCCCGTAATAAGCACATCTTCTTTCCGTGAAAGTTTCATCTCGCTTATAGTCTGGTCAACCCCGGATTTCTCCACGGCATCCGTCAGAATGCGCCTGAATGAATCCCCGAAGAAGTGCGGGTCTTTTGAATAATCCATATTAATGTAAAGTTCTCCGGCATCTTCGCGCTCGTTGAGTTCTCTGACTCCTGGAACAAAAGCCAGGACCAGCAGGGCTATAAAGACCACGCAGTATACTATGATCATGGCGCCGCCTTTCTGAACCGTTCGGTCTTCTGCCAGATAGTTGCCCTTCCGGTCGTAACATCTATAAAGGCTTCCACGAAACCTTTGGAGGTGTAGAACATATTAAAGAAGAAATTGAATATCAAAAGTGGCAGCAACCTGAGCCGCCTCGTTGCCCCGTCAAGAAAAACAGCCAGGCCTATCTCATAGAAAGGCGCATAGTTCCCAAAAGAGGAACAACCGACGAGGAAAAGGCTGATGAGCGAGGCGGATGTAAAGATGCCGGATTCGCCCAGAAAGAAGAGCGCGAGCGAGTTTGCCATACCTACCAGGAGGACAAAAGGCATCGCGTAAATAAAAAGCAGCAGAACTCCGTCCACCTTCTCGCGGAACGCTATTTTGTCGCAGAAAACAAATTTCCAGAAGTAATTGAACATTACCTGGTTGTGCCCTCTCGACCATCGGGTAATCTGCCGGGCCCTGACCGGCCACGCTTCCGGAGCTTCCTCGTAGCATTCCACCCGGTTCGCGTAAACAACTTTCCAGCCGTCAAGATACAGCTTAAAAGTAAGCTCGGTGTCCTCGGTAAGGCTCTTATGGTTAAAACCGCCAAGCGCGAGCACCTCTTTCCTTCTGAACCCGCCGACGGTGCCTCCGTATTGGGCGATAAGCCTCATATTATAGCGGGCCTGCTGGTCCACCTGGTAGCCTCCGGCCCTTTCAATATCCAGCATGCGGGTAAGCAGATTCGTTGAAACGTTTATGGGAACAACCCTTCCCATGACTGCGCCCACTTCCGGGTTGATGAAGCAGACCGCGATATCTTTTAGAATCCCTTTTGGCGGCAGGTAATCCGCGTCAAAGACCATCATAATCTCGTGGTCGGTCAGCGCCATCCCGTCATTGAGCGCGACTGCCTTTCCTCTCTCCCCGCTGCTCCTGTGAAGGGGTTTGATGATGGGATATTTTGCCGCAAAACTGTCCAAAATCTCCTGCGTCCTGTCGCTTGAATGGTCATTTATAGGGATAATACTGAGTTTGTCCTGAGGGTAGTCGCACTTGACCAGCAATTCAAGAACGTTCTTCGCGACCTTTTCTTCGTTGTGCATTGAGATAAATACCGTTACAGACGGATAATCCGATTCCATTATATCCTGGTAGTACATCTTCTGCTCGCCGAAGACGCGGTTCAATGTAAAGAGAAAGTGCCGGACCAGATAGATCACGGACACAACAATAACGAATACCGCATAACCTTTCAGAATGACTAGTATATCCACCTCCACATCTTTACGTTGCTCTTGTATCTCTCGGCGATAAGGCTCAGGTAGAACGAATAGACGCCGACAATATACACAAAATCAAGCAGAGGGCCGAAGACAAAGAATATGACAGCCATCCATATATACGAATAATTCACCAGCACATAGAGCGAGATTACGTACCTTGCGAAACCAAAGACAACGGAGTAAACAAGCGTGATCATCGAAGCTCCTAATTTTGAGTACCCGGTCGCCGGAAGCGGCAGAAGCGACATGAGCATAATGATCGGCAAAAACATCCAGAGCCCCGACTGCAATTTAATATAGAGCTCGGAATAGTCCCTTACGCTATACGGGAAGCTTGCCGGAAAAAAAACAAAATAAATGGCAGAAATGCAGTTAACTATGAAAACATATTCTCCGTAGAGCGCGACGGGCAGTGAGATTTTTGACAAAAGAAAGAAAGCTATTCCGCCTGCCGAAAAAGCCAGTACAATAAATGATGTGAGGGCGTCAGGGTACTTTCCTATGAGGTCCACCGTGTACAACTGCCCCCAAAAAAAGTTTATCGGTATTATTGAGGAGAAATGCGGGTGTATAGCCGAAATTGCCGCGACATTCATCAGGCCGGTAATCTGCGGGACCACAAGCAATATCAAATCCAGCGGCAACAGGAGCAGAAGAACCTGAAAGAAGACGCCTTTTGTAATATTGATAACACGGTAAGACCTGTGCGGAGAAGTTACGCTCCTGGACCGAAGATCAGCGTGGAGCCCGATTTTCGGGCCAAAGAGGATAATAAACAATATTATTACCAGTTTAATTACTATTGAAACATGTATGACCAGGTAATAGTTATCCATGTGCTCCCTGAACCAAACCGAAAAATAGCATATACTCATTTAAGACGCCGATGCAAACCTTGCATCACAGGTGCCTTCATAATCCTTAACCGGCGTAATCACCAAAGGATTTTGTTTTCTTGCTGCTTGCATTATACCAATTATTAACTGCTCTGTCTTTACCTGACTTCCCGGGTATTTTGAATAAAGTTGAAATGTTCCTTTCATGTTGTATAATGTAACTCTGGTCATTGCTGTTGAATAACAATACCGGCAACAGCCGCAAAGGAGAAAAATGGCACTCACTTTCACGCCAAAAGAAAAGCAGAAGTTTCTTCACCACGCCGAGCTCGCGGGGCAATGGTACTGCAACAACCAGAACACTGACGCTAAACCGTGGGGAGGAATCTCAGACAGCGCAGACAAAGGGCGTTTTGTTTACGAGCGCATAATCCCTAAAGCCTTCGCGAGGGGCATGGGAGTATGGGGACAGGCTATCGCGATTATGGACCTTTATGACCTCGCGCTGCGTTTCCCGGGCGAGCGCTCCAGGTTTCTTGGCGCGGCAAAACTCGGAGCAGGGTATCTGGCTTCTCTTCAGGTCACGGACTTTAGATTGCCCAAAAGCATCGGAGGGTTCCGCGAGCACACTCCCCAGGCTACCGAAAGTTACCCGCGCGACGCGGTCACCGGCGGATTCGGGCTCTGCCGGCTCTTTAAGGAAACGCAGGATCAGGAATGGCTCGACCGCGCGAAACTTTTCGCCGAATGGTGGATGAATAACGGCACGGATAAGAACGGGTGGCCCTACATCACATTTGACCTTTTGAAACAATACGGGCACAACCGCGCCATGGAAGTTGCCGGATCAGAGGCGGGCGCGGAATTTATAAAAGGCGACTGGCAGGCCGGCTC
>Ga0209083_1003655_pt1 | contig 12596 bp, 15 predicted proteins | sample AM7aDNAmetaG_FD_184132 | JGI IMG/M metagenome (GOLD analysis project Ga0209083, IMG submission 184132) | Freshwater microbial communities from Finland to study Microbial Dark Matter (Phase II) - AM7a DNA metaG (SPAdes) (version 3) | ecosystem: Environmental > Aquatic > Freshwater > Lake ...
GGCTAAGCAATATCCTACTTGATATTCTGAAGCAAAGGAGCATAGTATCATCAAATTTCACCAGGATACAACGTCAGGTATTTTCCCAACTCAAAGAGGACCTGAAATCATCCGGGGTATTTTATCAAACACGCGTACTCAATACCATTTCTCTATTTGCAGCTGTATGCAAATTGTGGGAAATGCATGTTCCCACTCTTAAACTTCCTTTCACCTATGATCAGTTCTATGCTATAGCTAGGGCAAAACTTATTTCACAGAGCGAAATGATATCGAATACAAACCGGGTATCAGTATTTTTCGACACTATTGAATTATTGCTTAATAAGGACCATGGCATAAAATTAGGCAAGGAATTCAAAATTGAAATCCTTCGCAACATTGTTATCCAGAAGAACCGGAATGAAACTGAAACGATAGATCTTAAATCAGATGTCAAGATAGCATTCTTCCGGCTCAATATATTACATCCGATGTATTGCGACATACGTAAGACAGAATCACTTAAGATCAATAACCTGATGACTTATCTTAAGGATCATCCGGCATATATTGGTCACATCAAGTCCACAAGGTTTACCTGGTACGAATTAGAGAAAAAATTTGATACAGTAAGCGGACGCGTTTGGGATGCGCAGAAAGAAATATCTATGAATACAAGCGCCATTGCCTTTAATTATAAATTACTTGGTATAGACCTGGAAAGGCAATCACAGAATGATTATTCCAACACATTCGATAAAATAGCCGAGCCACAGGTAGGTAAGTCACAAACTTCCATTGATTATTCTAAAGATGATACACCGTTTTAAACCCCCTGTTACCCCCAATTAAAATGAAAACGAAATTTAAAAAATATTGTGAAAAAAAACATTTTCAAAAAATTTTGCGGAAAAAAAGTGTTCCAACGTTCCAACGTTCCAACAGAATAATAATAAATTTATGTATCATGTTAATTATTAATATATTATGTAATTATTTTATTAAATATTGTTGTTGGAACGATGTGTTTTTTGTTGGAACATGCATACTTTCTGTTGGAACACCTTTTTCTGTTGGAACAGTAAAAACCTGTTTCCAACAAGATATTTTTAATCAATTCGCTAAAATTCAAATATTTAGTGTTTCTGTTGGAACGTTGGAACGTTGGAGCAGAAAAATCACATTTTTAAAAACAAAAATCATTTTTTTATGAAAAACAGTGTAGATGTAAAAGAGGTAAATGTATATACATTGCCTGGTATTCTAAGAGCTAATGATAAAATGAGCAGCAAAAAAATTATTGATCTCGTTTTGTCGGAATATAAAATACCGTTCCAACAGATTTGTAAAAAACGTAATGATCAGGTTACCAGTGAACCACGTCATGTAGCAATGTATTTAGTTAAAACTTATACAAAATTATCCCTGGTCCGTTGCGGAATGATCATAGGACGTGATCATGCAACTGTATTGAATTCAATAAGAGTTGTTAATGATCTACGGGCAACAAACAGACTTTTCAACGAACGGGTAACAAAATTGGAAAATTATTTAAATAATTATATATATAACAATATGAGTGAGTTAATTAAAGATGATTTTGATTGTGAATATTATATTGAATTGCCGGAAACTGCAAAGATTGCCACCTGGTCTGATTTTGTAGATGGCAAGAGGATAAAAGTAGGAATGTCATTTCTGGTTAAATCGTTTGTCGATGATAAATACCAGTTATACAAGGTATCCCCAAACCTTACTCAAGAGAAATTAGGACCATTTTTCAATGACGACAGAGTTTTTGTGAGAAAATAAATAATAATAAACCCTTAAATTTTACAACATGGAAGAATTAAAATTATCAAAAGAAAAAGCAAAAAAGCTTTTTAAAGATGCCCCTGAGTGGTTTCAGGATATCTTAAAATCAACGTTCGGGCATGAGACATTCTCCGGAAAGATCATTGACAGAATTAAAACATTTAAAGATGTTTGTGAAGAACTGAACAAAGATCCTGAATCATTTTTTTCTAATGGTGATACGCCAGATTTAGTTGCTTATAAAAAACTGAAAGCAATTATTCTATGTATTAACGAAGGTTGGTATCCTGACTGGGATGACGTTAATCAGAAGAAGTGGTATCCCTGGTTTAAGTTGTCGTCCGGGTTCGGTTTCGATGATTCGGATTACGGCTATACGGATGCGTATACGGCTGTCGGCTCTCGCCTTTGCTTTGAAACAAAGGAAAAGAGTGATTATGTTGCTCAGCAGTTCATTGATTTATACAAGGATTTATTAACATAATATATTTTTATCATGAAAAAACAATCAGAAAAAACAGCAGAAAAATTTGATTACAAAACAATCAAAACTTTCGGGGATGCATGTAAAAAGGAAAATGTGGATCCGGAAAAGTTACCCGACACCTCCATGATCCCGGAGGAGTTCAGCAAGCCGATCAAGGCAGCATATAAGCTGTATATTATTTTCAAAGCGATCAATAATGGCTGTCGGCCAGACTGGGGGAATAGCAACCAGTATAAATACTTTCCCTGGTACTATATGTTGTCGTCCGGGTTCGGTTTCGATGATTCGGGTTGCTACTTTACGGATACGGATACGTTTGTCGGCTCTCGCCTTTGCACTGATACATCAGAAAAGGCATTGTATATCGCAAAGCAATTTGAGCAGGAGTATAAAGAGTTCTTATTGTATTCTGAATAATTAAAACAAAGGTTGTATGCTGTGTATGCTGACAGTGTTGTCGTCCAGGTTCAGTTTCGATAATTCGAATTACAACTATACGAATACGAATACGAATGTCAGCTCTCACCTATGCGAATGTTACGGCATAAACCCTGCCATCATGGCAAAAAATCAAGATCATGAAAAAAGCGTTGGTACCGAAAGGGAAAACGATTTTAATCAGGCAAAGGCATGAAAAGAATAAATAATTTATATCAGAGGATCTGTTCCATCGAGAACCTGCAATTAGCCGATGGAATTGCCAGGAAAGGAAAAACGAAACAACCCGGTATCATTCAGCACGATGCCAACAGGATTGAAAACATTAAAGAATTGCACCGGATGCTGATTAATAAAAGTTATAAAACATCTCCCTATACCACGTTCAAAATATTTGAACCCAAAGAGCGTGATATATTTCGGCTGCCATATTATCCTGACCGGATCACCCATCACGCAGTGATGAACATCATGGAGCCGATATTTGTTTCAATTTTTACTGCTGATACATATAGTTGCATAAAAAGGCGCGGCATACATGCTGCTGCAAATGCAGTAATAAAAGCACTGCATGATGTTACCGGTACAATGTACTGTTTGAAATTGGATATTAATTATTGCCTTTATAAACGAACTAATCAAATATAATTTTACAATATGCCAACTGTTTCAATAAAACTCCGCCCCCATTTAAAAGAATACTATTGTAATCTGGTGAATACCGGAGGATCTGCCTATGATCTGGTTTGTTCTTTCATCAGGCCATTTCTGGCTTATACTCCAAAAGATTACATCCCTGTGATGGATGCATCTGAGTATTTTGAATTTGAACTCCCGGCATTTGAGGAGATCAATGTTAGAAATAATACGGTTTACATACCTGAGGGTAATATTATCCCACTCAAGAGAATTATGAAGAAGCATTTCAATAATATTTTCTTCACCTATATGGATGATAAGATTAGGTACATCGAAAAAATCACTGATCAGAGAGGTCGTAAGGCAAAAATTAAAAATACCATTCTTCAGTTCACATTGGATTTTAATCTTTCTTATAATTCCGATTTATATGATTTACTCAAAAAGGCATATTATCGTGAGAAAATCGAACGCGAAAAATTAAAAGAAATTTCAGGTACAAATAACCATAAAATGTCCCTGTATTGTCCCTCAACCAGCAACCTAACATTTTTATAAAATGAGTCATAAAAAAAATACAAATTTAGCTCCCGCAATTATTGAAATTAATTACGTGAAATTAGCAGATGTATCAACAATTGATTTCGGTAGCCTTCCAAAATCAAGAATTGTAAATCTTAATCATGGAGCTGTATGGTCGAATATTTATTTTACTCCCGGTAAAATAAGTTTTGAGGAACCCATTACAGATTCCAGCGCCGGAAGAATATGGCAACAGAATCTTACTTTGTTTTTCCCGGGTATCGACCTTACTGATAAATCTGATTTTGATAATTATGAAAATATCAGGTTCCTGGTAAAGTTCAAATATTCAAATGGTGATCAATACCTTATAGGTACAAAAGTAAATCCTTGCAAATTCTCACTCAATTATTCATCGAATGATGGAGGCAGCACCATTTCTTTTTATAAAAATGCCAATCAACCTGCCTATATTTTACAGGTTTAAACATTTATAGTCCTTTCACTGATTTGGTACAGTATATAATATTGTATCAAATTATGTAAGGTGTTAGAACGTATAATCGAAATTCTCAGCGCCAGATGGCTCATAAACATGGAGGTAGTTTTAAATTACCTTCCATTGTTGTTTGCTTTCATGAATGGATATAAGATCGCCCCGGGTGATTTCATAAGTGAAAAAGATAAGGTAAAACCATATGCCATTAATCCTTCCCTGATCGGTGCTGTTGGAAAATATGATCTTACTTCTCCTGATATTCAGGAAAACAGTGTGGCAGTTATTCCCGTTCAGGGAGTTCTTACCGGGTGGAAGAGTATGGAGCTGGAACAATTCATAAAGCAAGCTGATGCTAATCCCAATATAATTTCAAAATTATTCCTGGTTAATTCTCCGGGGGGGATGGTTTTCTATACTGACATCCTGGGCAATACAAATGCCAACAGTGAAAAACCGTCAGTATCATATGTATTACAGATGGCTGCTTCTGCTGCCATGTGGTTTGTTGCAAATACAGATAAGATTATAGCATCCTCCCCTCTCGATCAGTTCGGATCCATCGGCGTGATGACAACCTATATGGATTTCACCAAACTTTTATCTGAAAAACTTGGAATCACTAAGGAAGATTTTTATGCCAGGTTATCAACGAACAAAAATGAGATATCCAGATTGCTGCAGGATCTGACTCTTACACCCGAAGAAAGAACTGGTCCATTGCTGGATCAGCTTGATTATATCAATGAAATGTTTCATTCTGTCATTCGTGATCAGTTAGATATAGCTGCTGATTCAGAAGTATTTTCAGGTAAAATGTATTATGCACCAAAAGCAATTGAACTTGGCCTGGCACATTCTATAGGAACTTTTGAAAATGCACTTCAAACGGCTTATAACATGGGTATTGTTAATTCAATTAAAACATACGGAAATAAATTTTAAAACCAAATACGAACAATTATGAAAAAATTAATCTTAGCGTTTTTAGTCATCCAGGCTTTCGCCAAAACACCCGAAGGAAAGGAGTACCTCACGGATGAAGAGCGTGCAAAAGTAGCCGCCCAGTTCGGTGAAGATTTTACCGCACGTTTTGTTGAGCTTCTTGGAAAATCAGAAAGTAGTGGCGATGATAACATGGCGGGAGAATATCTGAATCTGGTTCAGCAACTCAATACTGCCCGGGCTGAGTTGACTTCATTGCAAAGTGATCGCACGGCAACACAGACAAGCATCACACAGATGCAGGCCACAATCACAACTCTCCAGGGAGCTGTAAATACGCTTGCAGGAAGAAGCGAAAATGATCCCCCTGCAGGTGGTCGTGGTGGTGCCGGTTCGGATCCGCAAATCAATGAAATGGATGATAAATTTCTTTTGGGAATTAAAGAACCTTTCATGGCCATTGATGAAAAGCATGCATATAACCGCAGGGCTTATGCATCCATAATGTCAAGAAAAGGAATGATTCACACGGTACCGGCCGCAACCGATATTGATTATGAATCTTTGAAAACCGACCTGGGTGAATATTACAGGGTAAGGAAACAGAATCGTATTCAGAGTTTTGTTCAGAGCCTTCCGAACCTTGAAACCATTTTCCCGTTGGAATCCAATTACCAGGATCAGGCCGTGCTCGTGAATTTATTCATGGGTGAATTTTCGCAGGCAGACAATACCATCATAAGTGATTTTGAAAACGTTTCCAAAGGTGAATACAAGCTCGAACCTGAAATCCTTCAGATGTATGATGTAATGTTTGCCAAAGTTTTCCGCGATCTGAAAACATTGGAAAAAACATGGATTGGTTATCTTAACCGCGAAGGATCTGATCCTATAAAAATGAGTTTCATTGAATATATCTTGGTTGAAACAGCTAAGGTATTACTCAATGAACAACAGACCCGCCGTATTAATGGTGTAAGGAAAAACCCTACAGCAAATGTAGCCGGAACCGCCATGGAAGCTGCCAATGGTTTAAGAAAGTTCATTAAGAATCAGATTGCTCTTTTCAAAGTAAAACCATTTGCCATCGGAGAATGGACTGCTTCCACAATTTCCAATTATATTTATACAGCAACCGGTATGATCCCTGCAGTTTTGAGAGATTCCGGAAATATTGTATTATATATGTCGCCGGCTGCCCTGGTGAAATATCACAAAAACCGTGAAACTTTATATGGTTTGAATCAGGATTATAAAGCCGATTTGATGTATGTTGCTGAATATCCTCAGGTAAAAATCATTCCAATACCGGGTATGAATGAATCTCAGAGAATGATCTGGACCATTGATGGGAATATCCGCCTGTTCGAAGATCAGCCCGGAGAAATGACCAGGTTTAAAATTGAACTGAATGACTGGACCATCAAGGTATGGAGTAATTGGAAAGAATCTGTATGGGCAATCATGACAGGTAAGAAATTTGCATCTGCCGCTGAAATGCCTGATGATTATTCAACCCAGATGATCTTTACTAATGATGTAGACGAACCTGCCGATTATTACATCCCGATGACTAAGAATGATACTACGCCAAGTGTGTTGAATCATACTTCTTTAGTTTCTGTAGCCAACTCACAGGCCACTGTAATTACTGATATCACAGATTGTGCCGTTGGACAAGAAGTCCGCTTAAAATGTGGTAATGTAACCAATGCACCTACAATAGCACAATCCGCTAAATTCAGTCTGTTGTCTGCAGCATGGAATCCGGATCTGAATGATATTCTTATCCTGAAAAAACGTTCTGATGGCAAATTTATAGAATTGGCAAGGATCAATTCAACATCAGATGCCATTGTAATTCCAGCTAATGATACCACTCCTGATGTAAGTGATGGAAGTATTTTCGTAACCAGTCCCAATACTACATCACCTCTGGCTGATGTTAAGATTACTACGTTAGATGAAGCCGTTTACAGCAAAGTGTACAGAATCTATGGCGGAAGCGATACCAATCCTACTGTTATAGAAAATGCAGGAAACTTTGTACTTACTGCTAATATAACACTCACCAGCGGTGTTTATATCGACTTGCAGAAATCGGAAGTTGATGACAAATTCTATGAAATTGCCAGGGGATAATTATTAATCTTTAAAATTAAATTATCATGTATACAAAAGTATCAGTCGCAAAAGCCGATGCCAATCCCGGAACCGGTGGAGACAAGAAGAACAAAATAACCGTTTTCGATCTCGATGACGTGTTAACATATCCCGCACGCGATTCCAAAGGTATTGTAATCAACGATAATATCATATTCAAGCCGAATGCTTATATGATAACCCTCTATGCTGAAATCACAAGCATTGCAGTAAATGATGATACAGATGGTGATCCGGATGCAAAATCAACAATTCAGACAGTAGCTTTTGATCATCCCGGTGATTCAACTGAAATACGTGAGTTCATTGAAAATTGGAAAAACAGGAACTGTGGTATCATCATTGAAAAAATGACAACAGCTGCAAAAACATTGCACGGAGCCCCTGAAGCTCCGCTGCAGTTAACCTCCAAAGGAGTGAATGATAAGGATAAGAAAAAGAAAACGATGGAATATAAATCACTCCTTAAAGGACCGGTACATGCTGATTATAATGGAACACTCACTTATGATGCAGTAACCGATACAGTTGATGCAGATGCCACAGTAATTGATGTTACAAATGGTGAAGGCCGTTATCAGTTAACTGATGGTGGTACAAATGCTGCTACAATTACAACAATGACAAATGCCGTTGATGGAAATATGTACAGCATCCTGGGTAGTGGTGGTTCTCATCCTTCAGTAATCGCCGGTATCGACTTTGTTTTGAGAAATGGAACTTCATGGACAGGCATTGCCGGAGCTGTTTTAACAGTGAAAGCAATCAAAACAGGTACATCACCTGTGGCATGGAAATTTATCGAACAAAGCCGTTCTTAGAACCTTTTGAATAGTTTGCATATGGCAAGGGCATTGGGGTGCCTTTTGCTTTTCGTCCTTTCATAGCGAAATAGCAGTATTTATGTTTGTATCTACAATTTATTAATAAGTAAACATTTTATTCATGAAAAAGATAATCATTGAATTTTTCAAATTTGACCGGACTTATGCCAAAGCAGTCCAGTTATATCATCAATATGGTAACAAACACTCCCTGAAAAGGCAAATCAATGTTATTCCGGAGAGTGATATGTTGCGCGGTGTTTTGTTTGAAGAACTGCGTGAAATGGCAGGTATTTCAATGAATGAATTCAGGGTAATGATGAAAAATTCTGTTAAAATTAAAGTTGCCGTTGTTGCTGAAAATACAGCAGCTGAACCGGAAAAAAATAAAATTGAGAAAGAAATTTCATTATTTGAACAGGCACAGGCCGCATTCAATGCCGGTGATTATCTTAAAACACGGGATTTGCTCAATGATGCAATAGTTTTGCATGATGATTCCGAAGAGATTGATGATAAATATCAGCAATTGATGAATCAATTCAATATCTTCAATGATCCTGAGCTTATTTCTGAGCCGGTAAAGAAGAGTATTAAACTTCGTGAAGAGTTTCCATTCCTGAAGGATCCATCGTGCCCTGATGAGTTTAAAATACTTGTCAGTGATATGATCACTGCTTATGAAAAATATAAAGAATCTCATGAAGCTTTATTTAGCGCCAGTACAGATGAAGAATTATTGAAGTCTTGCCAGGATACAGTGGAAAATTATCTTGAAAACCGTGAGATCTGGGATGAACTTAACCATTATAAGCAAACCGGTGAAATTCTTGGTACACATCCCATATTCAAATTAAAACTGCAAAAGATTCAGATAGCAGATCTATCATTGGAAGATCTCATTAAACGCGATGATACATTGAAAAAGGCTATTTCACGAGTGAATAAGCAGCTTACTGATGAAGATAAGCCACATTTGACCGAATCAAGAACCCTTTCCCTTAAGGCCAAAAATTATGAACTATCTGAAGTAGCAAAAGAAATTAAGCGCAGGGGTCAGAAAAAATAATATATGGCTAATCCTTTCTTTTCACTGGATGATTTAGGCAAGAAAGAAAAAGAGGATAAGTCAAAATTAATCCGCGAGCAGTTTCTTACATTTCACGAGCGCAAAATAGAAAGCATTAAAGATCTTGTGGGATATCTTCCAAATGAAAATGAAATAATATTCATTTGGACCCTAAACAGCTTTAATGCTTTTACTTTTATACCTTACCTGATAAAATATCAGGGTAAGATTGATTCATTAACACTTTCAACCTATAGCATAAATTCAAGAATTGTTGACTCTCTCATTAAATACATCGATAAGGGGAACATTGATCATGTAACTTTATTGATATCCGATTCCCTGCATTCCCGGATGCCTGCAGTTGTCGATCATCTTGAATCATTGGTATTATCCAGAAAAGATGTGATTTCAGTTACTTATGGCTGGAATCATAGCAAAATCACACTGGTCAAATGTTCTGAAAATTATTATGTCATCGAAGGATCCGGAAATTGGTCAGAAAATTCCCGCAACGAACAATATGTTTTCCTTAAATCAAAACAAATATATGACTTCCGAATTGGATGTATACGATCTGCAATTATCAAATGATGAATTTGATCAGATAGAAAGACTGGCCGGTCTAAATTATTCGCCTGAGAAGATTGCCATGTACCTGGGAAAGGATAAACAAAGATTCATTCAATTATGGATGGATCCCGATTCTGAATTACGGTTTCATTATGAAAAAGGTGCATTGGCAGTACAAGCTGAATCAGATCAAGAATTAGTTAAAGCAGCAAAAGGCGGTAATATCACTGCCTATCAACAGTATTTAAAACAGGCCCTTTTTCAGAGAATTGATAATGTTAAGAAACGGCTCCAGATGGATATGGAAATATCTACATCTGATCGCATCCGGGAATATATCGAAAATGGAAAGGTTGGAAATATTCCGGAATCAGAAATCCAATTGTATGAACAATGGGATATGGTCCGGTGCCTGTTCAATAAAAACAATAGTAAAAGTTTCATCATTTCAGCGCTGCTCAAATCTTATAAATCATTATCCAGAACTAAGGCATATGAGATTTATGCAGACTCATTGAACTTTTTTAATCTGAATAAAGAAGTTAAGGTTGAAGCCTGGGGTAATATTTATGCTGACCGGCTTGATAATGCAGCTGCAATATGCCTTGAAATGAATGATTTTGAAACTTACAGGCGAATTATTAAGGATGCTGCCGAAATGCGTGGTGTTGGTAAAGATAAACCTATGGAACTCCCTGAAGGATTTTATAATGATAAACCGGTATTCTATGTCATGGATCCGGAAATTGTCAAAGTTAAACGAGAAGATAGAAACAGATTAATTCAATGGCTTTATTCGCTTCCTGATCTCTCTGAGGAAGATAAAAACAGATTTAACCGTGATGCTCTTATAGAAGATGCTGAATTTACCATAATTGAGGATCCAGATGAAAACTAAAATGAAATATGATCCGGAAGCCGTTCAGTTAAGATATATGAATTGGCTAGACATGATGATAAATATCATGAAGCCAAAAAATTTATATATTTATGTTGCACGGGGTGGTGGGAAAACTCAATCTATATTGGCTCACCGTACTCAGGATGTTTGCAAAGAAATGCCAGGAGGTGTGTTTTCTTTTGTTGCAGATACTTTCATAAATGCTCTAACTAATATCATACCTAACATTATAATTGGATGGAAACGTAATGGATGGCTTGAGCATGATACATTACCAGGTCATTTCATATTGGATAAAAAGCCTCCTGTTGAATTCAAAAAGAATGATCTCAGGCTTACTGATTATAATCGCACAATCAGTACATACAATGGATGTTTATTCCTTCTTAAAAGCCTTGATAGGCCTTCAATGAATGCGGGGATATCCGTGCTGCATCGTTTTGGTGATGAAACAAAATATTTTCGTGAACAGAAAATAAAAAAAACAGCTCCCACCTTGCGCGGCGATAGAAATGAATTTGGCAATTCTCCATATTTTATGGGTACCACGTTCACAAGTGATCTACCCAATCTTTCTGACGGAGAATTTGACTGGATGACACAGATGGAATTCAATGCTGATAAAAAATTGAATTATAATTTATTCCAGTTCGGTCTCATGGTTAATGAGATTGAATATGAATTATATGAAGCTATAAAAAATGAAATACCACCACGGGAAATTCAATTGATTAAAGACAAATTGGAAAGATGGAAATATAAATTTAATTTACTCAGGCGTAGGTCTACCTTTTATTATATTGCCAGTGCTCTTGTTAACATTGATATATTGACGTTTGATTATCTGATCAACAACTATCAATCTCTCTCTTATGAGGAGTTTAAAACGGCTATATTAAGCTGTAAGCCATCATTGGAACGTGGTCAACGGTTCTATACTAATTTAAATAATGATCATTTTTATCAGGATTCTTATAATTATGATAGGGCTGATTCTATGGGTATCAAAGAATTTGTACATACCAGCTTTGATCTTAGATACATTGTAAAAGAAAAGCCGATAGATGCCGGTTATGATGGTGGTAATATGATGAGCCTGGTATTCGGACAGGAACAGGGCAGTGTTTATAGAGTATTTAAATGTTTGCATACACTATCTCCTGAATGGATACGTGAGCTGGCTGATAAGTTTATAGATTTCTTTGCACAACATAAGACTAAGGTATTAAACCTTTATTATGATAGAGCAGCAAATAACTATCGTAAGGCAAAGAAAGACTGGGCATCTGAACTTAAAGCATCAATAGAGTTTAATGTTGAAGGTAGGAAGACTGGATGGCAAGTTAACCTTATGAGTATAGGACAAGGAGATATATCAATGGCAGTTGAATATAACTTCATGACAGTTCTTATGAGTGGTAAAGAGAAGCGATTACCGATACTTAAGATCTGTTCTTATGAATGTAAGGAACTTAAGAGTAGTCTTGAATTAGCAGAAGCCAAGACAGTAATGAAAGCAGGCAAGAAGGTTTTAATTAAGGTTAAGACCAGTGAGAAAAAGAAGTTATCTGATCTGCCTATGCACAGTACTAATATGTCCGATGCATTTAAGTATCTTATGTGTAGAAGAAACTATTTACAGGTTATTTCAAATTCGTCAACGCCACAGTATTCAGGTTCAGTAAGTATTTTATAAATGGCATTCTCAGTCCATGACTGAGCCGGGCTTTACATTATATCTT
>Ga0209083_1003656_pt1 | contig 12593 bp, 10 predicted proteins | sample AM7aDNAmetaG_FD_184132 | JGI IMG/M metagenome (GOLD analysis project Ga0209083, IMG submission 184132) | Freshwater microbial communities from Finland to study Microbial Dark Matter (Phase II) - AM7a DNA metaG (SPAdes) (version 3) | ecosystem: Environmental > Aquatic > Freshwater > Lake ...
TAGGGAGCCTACAATGAAGTTACTGATTCTCTGATGCTCGGAATTTACCTGGGACACATCCGGACCGAGGAACCAGGGATCTAAACAAAAGCCCCCGATTCATATGAATCCGGGGGCTTTTTACCGAATAAAACTTAAACCTAGGAAAGGTTTAGTCTCAAGCTCTGAAGGAATGGGCTATTTGATTTTGAGCATCGCCAGCGAGATTGCGACAAACAGGACGACAAGAACAATAGTGATCTGGAAAAGCGTCTTCTCTACCCCTCTCCGGGTGCGATAAACAGTGTCCGCTTGCCCGAAAATACCACCCAGCCCTCCGCCTTTAACCTGTAGCAATAGGGCCGCTGTCAGGGCCACCGACAGTATCATTTGAGCGATCGTGAAATAAGTTTTCATTTTACAATTCCCCCAATTTTCGGGTTATTATTTCTGATGCCATATTCGGGTTGGCTCTTCCTTTAGAAAGGCGCATCAACTGGCCGACCATGAATTTTACCGCTTGGGCTTTTCCTGCCTTGAAATCGGCAACCGCCTGCGGATTGTCTCTAATTACTTCGAAAGCGGCGGTTTCCAGTTCGGATGTATCGGAAATCTGGCCCAACCCCTTCTCGTTAATGATAGTTTGGGCCGTCTTGCCGGAATCGAACATTTCTTCGAGCACAACTTTGCCCGTTCCGGCGTTAATCACTGCCTTGCTTACTAACTTTACGAGTGCCGTGAAGTTTTGGGGGTTGACCCGCTTGCCGAAGTCAATAATATCACATCCGGAGGTATTGAGGATACCTGCCGCTGCTCCGACAAGCCAGTTGCTGATCTCTTTAGGCGAAACTTCAGGATCTGAACTGACAAGAAGTTCATAATATTCAGCTGTTTCCCTGTTCTCAGTGAGCAGGTTGGCATCATATACTGGCAACCCAAATTGAGAAATGAAGCGGTTAAAACGCGCCTCGGGTAACTCGGGCAGCATCGCACGGACGTTCTCTACCCACGCGGATGACGGAGTGATAGGCGGCAAATCAGGCTCTGGAAAATATCTGTAGTCGTGAGCGAATTCCTTGGAACGCTGAGAGACTGTTTTGCCTTCTGGTTCAACCCACCCACGTGTTTCCTGGGCGAGACGTCCACCCTGCGAAAGCACCTTGCGCTGTCGCTCTCCTTCGTATTCTAGGGCGCGGAAGACTGCGCGGAAGCTGTTCATGTTTTTGACTTCAACTTTGGCTAATAGCTTGTCTGTTCCCCTGGGTCGGATGCTGATATTGGCGTCGCAACGGAAACTGCCCTCTTCCATATTTGCAGTAGAGACGCCAAGGTAGCGCAATATCGAATGGAGTTTTACAAGATAAGCCCGGGCTTCTTCCGCAGAACGCATGTCGGGTTCGCTGACGATCTCCATTAAAGGAACTCCACTTCGGTTCACATCGACCAGACTATACGCCATCCCGCCTTCGTCGCGGTGCAGCAGCTTTGCGACATCTTCTTCCTGGTGGACACGTGTGATGCCGATTCGTTTGATTTTCTGATTGACCTCGATGTTAAGCCAGCCTCCAAGACCTATAGGTTGGTCGTATTGGGATATCTGGTAGCCCTTCATCAAGTCAGGATATGGATAATTTTTCCTATCGAATTTGGTGTACTGTGAAATGGAGCAGTTGAGTGCCTGTGCAGTCATCATCGCATATTCAACAGCCTGCCGGTTGATGTTGGGAAGGACTCCTGGCATACCGAGGCATACCGGGCAAACATGCGTATTGGGGGGCGCGTTTGCATAGTCCGACGAGCAACTGCAATACATCTTGCTGCGAGTCCGTAATTGCGCGTGAACTTCAAGACCGATAATAGTCTCGTAATCTAAAGCTGGTATCTGGTTTGTGGTTTCCATAAACAATTTATCAGTATATCAATATCAACCTGGACTGACAAGAATGTCATAGGACCTTCTTGTTGTGACCGGACTGCAAAACCAAGCTTGAGACATTTTGCCACTGAGTGGAAAAAGACTGAAGGTATGTTATAATCTATCTTGTTTTTGTGGGGCTGTAGCTCAGCTGGTAGAGCATTGCATTCGCATTGCAGGGGTCAGGGGTTCGAATCCCCTCAGCTCCACCATTTGTTTCTTGCGCACACCAGGCACCTTTCCCCATTTTAACTACAGTCTAAACACCGCTTGGGTATTGATCCATCTCTTCAATACTTATACCGATAAATTCCAGGATATCAGCATTTTTATGGCATAAGAATTCTAGTTTTTTATCGTAATACTTCAATCGCCTCAGATGTGGCCGTTTGGCTTTTCGAGAGAAGTTTTTGATTTACACCCTCCCCGGCATGTTTTTTGATCCCAAACGTGTGCAAGTCGGTTTTTACTTCGTGCACCTTTTGGGCCATTTCCATGGTGTATTGAAGTTTCCTTGATTTGGTTTGGATTTCGGTTGCATCCCTGACCGATTTCGATACTTTTAAGTTTGATTTGGCCCTAAAGGGTCATTTTCCTGAACCAACAATTGTTGTTGCAGACCGTAAATCAAACCATAATGTGAAAACTAAAGTGGAATGCATGAGACCACCGGGTCTTTTCCCCGCAAATGCAGACCATTCGAAACAGGATGGTTTGAGAAAAACAGTGGAAACCCGGAATTGTTGGAGGCAAAATGTCGGACACACTACTGCATGGGGTTAATTGCGGATTTGCCTGGTTCATCGTTGCCCTCGCGATTGGCGGTTACTTTCTCACCTATCGTAAAACCGGAGAACGCTGGATGTTCTGGATAGTTCTTTCCAGCGGATGGGGACTTTTCGCAGTTGCTCAAACCGTTGTTTTGGTGGGGACCATACAGAACACCTCATTACTTGGTGCCCTGTGGATTTCTTCTTTCGTTTTAATCATTTGCTCACTAGCTTTGATTTTTCTTAAACTCACAGGTCGAAAAATAACGGCCGGGCGGTAGGCGGGTATCAAGTGCAACTTCTAGACAAAAAATGGGAATTTAACCAAGGTGTGGAAGAAGAATCCTCATTCCGCAAATTTGCAGCTTCTTTACCTTGTTTTGCTTTTGAACTTGATAACTCGGGAAAGTTGATTTATGCCAATGCGGCATTGCTTTCCTTTACCGGACATAGAATCGAAGAAATCCATTCAGGTTCAAATATTTTGAACATTTTCGACTCATGGGATTTTGAATTGCTTCAAAATGGGGCTCTTAATCGTCCTTCAGAAAGCGCCGGTGGCAAATCTGAGTGTGAAATTATTTCTAAAATCGGGAAACGAATCCCCATCGAGGTATTTGCGAGTACGATTGGAGGGGAATCCGGGAAATCAATCGGCCTCAGATGCATTGCCTTCGACATATCGGAAAGAAAACGTATCGAGAGTAGTATTTTACAAAACGCCCTTGAGTTGGACAGAGTGTTTAATACTGCCTCTGGCGCTATGTGTATTATCAACAAAGATTTCAGTATCAGAAGAATGAACGACGAATTCGCAACGACTTTTGGTATCGATCCGATAAAATCCCTTGGGCGCAAATGCAATGAAGTATTGGCGCGAATTTGTTGCGACAGGGTTCAGTGCCCGTTGACCCAGATACTCGGCGGAGCGAACAGAATCGAACAGGAGACGGAAGCAGAAATCTCACCCGCTGAAAAAGCGAATTTCCACCTCACAGTCGTGCCATATTGTGACAGGGCGGGGACAATCATTGGTATGGTTTCGAATTTCAGAAATATCACTGAGATCAAACTTATTCAGCGGCAATTACAGCAGGCGACCTTACTCGCGACGCTTGGAGAAATGACTGCCGGAATCGCCCATGAAGTAAACAATCCGCTATCAAGTATTTTGCTTTATTCCGAATTGCTCATGGCTGGTGGCGCTAATCCAAAAATTCGCAAAGATCTTAAGCTTATTCATGATGAAGCCGAGAGGGCCAGCAGGACAATGTCAGAGTTGTTAAATTACGCGCGTGGTATCAATACCTCGATGACTACTGTCAACCTTAACACGCTGGTAAAAAAAGTACTTGAAGTACGCAGCTATCAGCAAAATGTCAAAAATATTCATGTAACCCGCAACCTATCTAGGGCGGGATTCTATATTCAGGGCGATAGCAATCAAATTACACAGGTAATCATGAATATCGTGATGAACGCCGAAGATTCGATCAATGAAAAGAAAGGTGGTGATATCAACATCACCACCGAGATCAGTTCCAAATGGGGGAGGCTCTTTATATGCGATTCGGGAAAGGGCATCAAAGAAGAAGATCTGCAAAAAATCTTTTTTCCATTCTTCACTACTAAAAAAAATGCCCAACGCTCAGGCCTCGGTCTTTCGGTATGTTATGGTATCGTAACCCGGCACCATGGATTTATTAAAGCAAAAAATAATCCATCAGGAGGTACGACTTTTATTGTCGAACTCCCGCTTGTACAGCGGGTTTCAAAAAAACCTGGGCGTACCGGCCTCGAATTGGCGCGTGAACATGATTAAGCGTCGCATAAACGTCCTGATCGTGGATGATGAACCCGCGATACGCGATTCTCTCAGTCGCATATTGGACCAAAAGGGATGTATAACGATGGCTGTTCGCGGTGGTAAAGAAGCGCTTGATGTCTTGCCTGCCTTTAGCCCTGACGTGGTGATCCTCGATCTTATTATGCCGGGTATGGATGGATATGAGGTTTGCAGGCGGCTTAGATTAAGCATCCCTAACGTCAAAGTCGTTTATTTTACCGCCAAAGTTGAAGTGGGTGGCGTTAACGAATCTTCTATTGGCCCCGATGCATTGATCGAGAAACCTGCTAGCAGCGATAGGATCTTTTCCTGCATTCAAAAGCTTATGCTTGGTGATTCAAAATCTTGTATCGCGTGAAAGAGACAAAACAATGGTGACTTTAAATCAAGAATCCGGGGTTAATGCTAACGTTGTTTCCAAAACAACAGCTCGCTCCTCTGCAAAAAAGAAAGCAATATTCAATAGCGAGAAGGTGATAGTTGTGGAGCGAGACCAGATTGCGCGGGCAGTGATTGCCAGGGTTCTGCTGAAGATGCATTACCGTGTTGATTGTTTTGCTGATTTCGGCGACGCCATCACCAACGCGCATGGTATCAAAGCCAGGCTGGTTATCATCAGCGTTTACGAGACTGAACTTCTTGATATGATTTTGGCTCAATTCCCCCCCGATACAGGTGTTCTTATCGTAACGGATGCCCAAAATATGCCTGCTGCCGCCCAATCAAAGTGCTGCGCGATCCGATCGTTTTTACTACGGCCTTTTACTTCCAGGCAGCTGGGAGAGTCGGTTCTCCAGACGATCGATGGTGTAAACCAGATATCGGAATCGCTAAGAAACAGTGCTTTCTCCGAGATAGACGAGAAGCAGGTTTTCTGGCGGAAATCGGATGATTCCTTCGTTCAATTGCTGAATTTGCTTAGCAACAGGACCGAGCCCTGCTACGTCTCAGTTTTATTGAAAGATGCGGTAACCGGAAAATATTCCGTCCGTGCTGAAAAAGGGGTTTCAAATCCTTCATGGAATTTTATTTGCGAAAAAATAACGAAAATAGACAATGGTTCCGCCGTGGTTTATTCCCCGACAAACTCTCCACCAGAACTGGCTCGTCTAATGAAGAAGTCTTCGGTTGAATGTATGCTCTGCGCCCCGTTGATTGTTAAAGGGGAAATTGTGGGTGTAATCAACCAGGTAAAAAGCCAAACCAACTCCAGTTTTAAACCCAGTGACGCAGCATTTACCAGTTTGCTCACTCGTCAATTCGGAATGGGGATGGAGAATGATGCGTTATCGGCGGATATGAGGACGCAACAGAACTATGTCGGAAAATTACTTAAAGAAATCGGGAGCGCCCAAACCAATGAACGCCGACGAGTAGCCACAGAGATACACGATGGGGTAGCTCAATGGCTTGTCGGGGCCGCGCTGGACATATCCGCTTGCCACCAGCTCATCAGTTGCAACCAGCTGGACGATGTTGGCGATTCTCTGTTACGAGTAAAAGAAACGCTTCAAAATAGTATCAGGGAGTTGCGGAGAGCAATCGCGGATCTTCGCCCCGAATTACTGATTCGATTGGGACTTGTGAATGCTATAACGCAGTCGATTGAAGCATTGAAAATGGAAGGCATTGAATGTGTACTGAAACTAGACGGTCCTACTCCCAGATTCGACAAAGCCGTGGAAACAAATGTGTACTGGATTCTCCAGGAGATTCTGAGTAACATCCACAAACATGCTCAGGCCACCTCAGTGAGTATTTTGTTACAGAATTCCGAAGATCGGTTCACGGTCGTGATTGAAGATGACGGAATCGGATTCGATCTGGATTCCGTCAATAATTCCGGTGTGATACTGGAGCATGTAGGGATGGTGGGGATGAGGGAACGCGCAGAATTGCTTTGTGCGAAACTAACCATTGTCAGTACAAGAGGCAAGGGCACAAAAGCGTGCCTCACGCTTCCTGCAGTTATTAGTCAGATGGAAGGAGAAACCGTTGGAGAAAACACTTAGTCCTAAGATTAAGATCCTGATTGTCGATGACCACAATGTTGTGAGGGAGGGACTTCGGCGCATACTCGAGCTGGACGATACCCTTGAGGTCATAGGCGAAGCAAAAAGCGGAGTCGAGGCTATCAGTCGGGCGGTTGCATTAATGCCTGATGTTGTAATCATGGATCTGAAAATGCCTGGCATGGATGGAATTACGGCAACCAGGGAGATCAAACAGCGTCTGCCCCGAACGCAGGTGCTCGTTCTGACCCTCTATGCCGAGGATTATGTGGAAGAAGCTCTGGATGCGGGTGCCTCGGGTTACCTTCTAAAAGATAGCGATTTAAAGTTGATTATGATGGCTATTCGCCAGGTATACGATGGCCTCAATCCCATCGCCCCATCGTTGACACGGCAGTTGATAAACGACCTGAACAAGCGTTCTGAATACAATGCCCTTGCGTTGACGTCCCGTCAAGCCGAGATGTTGCAGTTGATCTCCGAGGGAGTCAGCAGCAAGGAGATCGGGGCAAAATTTTTTATCAGCCCATCGACCGTTAAACGGGAAATACGGCATATATTCGATAAACTCGGTGTAAATGATCGAGCACATGCAGTTTCAATCGCCATGAAGAGAAAGTTAATTAAAGCCGCCGTTTAACATCACGTTAATTTCGCTCACTCAAAAAGAGCTCCGCAAACGGGGCTCTTTTTTTTGTACCGGCCTACCACAGGTAACCTAGTCCTCATGTATTAAACGGTTATCCGCCAGAGTCGTGCCGGAAGGGGCGAAATCAATGCCTGTATCACTCTTTGACCCCTTCTACTATAGGCCAACCACCTAACCCACTCAGCCCAAAATTTGCAGGCTGGAAAGTCCATCAGCAATGACTCATAAGTCCTTACTCCTCCAGGTCCTGTGTGAGAAGATGTGATATCCGAAGGGGAATTACATCCGGAAGGAAGAGGAAAAAGATGTACAGTGCGGGTTTGTTGACCGATATAAGGACGCAGGCTATTACGGGGGTGCGTTCTGAAAAGAATACAGTTCGTGTTCTCATTGTTGATGACCACCAGGTAGTTCGTGAGGGACTGCGGCGTATGCTCGAGGTCGAGAGGTCGATCAAGATCGTGGACGAAGCTGGCGACGGTGAAGAAGCGGTTAAGAAAGCCATACGGCTGGTGCCGGATGTCGTTCTCATGGATTTGAAGATGCCCAAGATGGACGGTATTGCTGCTACTAGAGAGATTAAACGCGCGGTACCGAGTGTCAATGTCCTTGTTTTGACGCTTTACGCTGAAAACTATGTCAATGACGCTATAGAAGCCGGGGCTTCAGGGTACCTTCTTAAAGATTGCGACTCCGAACAGATCACCCGCGCGGTCTATCAGGTCTGTGAGGGGCTCTGTCCGATAGCCCCTTCTCTGACCCGTGACCTGGTTGCAAGATTTACCAGTATTTCCCGCACTAACGTCGATCCGGTTCTCACCCACCGGCAGAGGTCAATATTGAAATATACCGCCGAGGGTATCGGAGGAGATGAAATCGCCTCCTTGTTGTCCATAAGCCGCTCTACTCTTAAGAGAGAAATATACCAGATTCTTCAAAAGTTGAATGTTAATGATAGGGCGCAAGCAGTCTCCGAAGCTATCAAGCGGAAGATTATTTCCCCTTGATCTTGAACTCCTGCCGGAGAATAAATGGGGTGGGCAAACCTGAGGAGGCGGGGGATGGATCGCGACGAAATGATCAATGCCAACAGCCAAAAACATCTAATCGATAGGCAGTCAGTCCTTTTGCTTTTAGTATTAACAGTGCCTATATGTCTTATGGCCCTGCTTCTCCTTATTTGGCCCAATTTCTTCTGGAGGGCGGAGGTTCCATTCAGCGTTGTAGATATGCTGGGTTCTTCCGCGATGGTTCTGCTCTCTATCTTTCTACTGGCCCGGTATGGCAGGCACCGGGGTGTCCTGTACTTCAGCGCCGCTCTGGTCACAATGAGCGTCACTGAAGGATTCTTTTTGTTCATAACTCCGGAAGCGTCCCAATTCTTGTGGCTGAAGTTTTTTTCTGGGATGACAGGCGGTCTGCTTGCAACCGGGTATATCCTCGCCCGGCAGAAATGCAATGGGAACACTTCTGGATCTGCCGGGAAAAAACACGCCGCACCGGTTTTGATTGGAGCTGCTGTTATCTCAGCCTTGATTTGCGGCATTATACTGAAATTTTCAAGTGCATGGCCGGCACTTTCAGCAAATAATATTTTCACAGGATTGGGGTGGTCCGTCTACGGGTTAATCGTGAGTGTTTTATGTTTTGCGGGATCGAGCCTTTTTGTGTACCACCGAAAAACTGGAAGTCTCGATCTGCTTCCGATAGCTGCAGTGCTGATATTTATTTTCCAGGGTAATATAGCGGCACAAATAGCGTCACCATGGGGGATTGTGTGGTGGTTCTGGCAAGGCATGCGCGTTGCCGTTTTCATCTCCGTTTTTATTTTTGTGTCAGGAGAATATATACGTGTTTCGAATTCACTAATGGAAGAGGTCAAGGAGCGGAAACGATTTGCCGCGGAACTAGAAGAAGCTAATTCTGACTGGCGCGGGTCGTTCAATTCTCTCGAAGACGCAATGTTCATCATCGGCTCGGATTTTCGTATACGGAATCTCAATAATAGCGCAGAAAGGCTACTTTCTGGGACGAAACAGGAACTGAAGGGGCAATTCCTTAACAGGGCGGTACATTCCGGGACCCTTTCGCCGGGAGCTCATATTTTCTGTGAATCTCTGGCAATTGGCAAGCCGATCTCCATCGAAGAATACAATAATCGCCTCGGAAGACATTTCGTTATCAAATGTTCCCCTGTCGCAGACCATGAAGGAAGTAAGTCAAGGTTTGTGGTTCTGCTTCATGATGTCACTGTACGGGTACAGGCCGAATTTAAGGAACGCAAGATGCAGCAAGAGCTTGCACAGGCCAGCCGTATGGCGGCGATAGGCGAACTGGCTGCGACTGTTGCTCATGAAATGAACAACCCGCTTACCAGCGTGATAGGTTTCTCGGAACTCTTAAGACAAGCTGAGGTATCTGAAGATATCAAGGAGAATTTGGAGATCATCCACCATAGTGCCCAGCGAGCTGCTGGTGTTGTGCAGAAGTTATTCTCGTTTGCAAGGCATCGAAAAGAAGAGAGAAGGCCCGTTGACATAAATTCCCTGGTTTCTCTCGTGGTAAAAATGCGCTCGCATGAGTTATATCTGAATAATATTGTCGTGAAAACCAATTTGTGCGCCGCCCTACCGCTGGCTGTTTTGGATTCCGCGCAGATAGAACAGGTTCTATTAAATATCATAATCAATGCCGAGCAGGCGATGTTTGAAAAGCACAAGGGAGGGAAGCTTTTTATTAGAACTTCCTCCGAAGGCGATCGAATAGTAATAAGGATCACCGATAATGGCCCGGGCATAGTTGAAGAGAACATCGAAAGGATATTTGATACTTTTTTCACGACTCGAACGGAGGATGGAGGCAACGGCTTGGGCCTCGGTGTTAGCCGGAGCATTATCTCTGACCATGGTGGAAGGATCTTTGCCCGGAGCCTCTATGGACATGGTGCCTGTTTCATCATTGAACTGCCGACAGGCATCCAGAACTCACCAGACTGTACGGTGCCTCTTCAAGCTCTCCCCCTTCCACAACTTGGAGCGAGCGTTCTGGTCATCGATGACGAGTTGTCGATCCGGCTCATGATAAACCGGGTTCTTTCGAGGGAAGGATATTCCGTGGAGGCTGTGGCTGACGCACGGACCGCTCTTGAGGAATGCCGAAAGCGGAAATTCGACCTTATCCTGGCGGATATCCGGATGCCTGAAATCGACGGAATCGATTTATATTACAAGCTGGTAGAGCTCGAGCCGGGGATCCGTAACAAAATCATATTTCTTACCGGAGGATTGTCGGAGAAACGCAACCGTTCTTTCCTTGAAGAAAACGATTTGCCGTTCATCGCGAAACCCTTCGGTATCCGGGAACTGCGGCAGCAGGTCGAATCGACAATTGCCGGGAATTCGAGGGGAAAAACGGAAGAGATGCTCAAAGACGATATTCTGAAAAGCACGCCTTCATATGGTGGTTAGGTCAAATCAGGTAGTGGCAAGGACGCTTGAATTCCAAAACAGCACGACGCAATAAAATACCATAATGAACAATGCCGCCCCGCCGGCCAACCGCGGGAAACGCTTCGAAACTTTCCATAAAAGCCCCATGCACAAACTCACCCCGATGACTTTGAACCAGAGGAACTGGTTATTCGCGAGCAGGTTGGCCATTAGAGGATTTCCTTCTCTCACACGGCCAATGCCCACGAGGTACTGTGTTAAAAAAGCATCGCTCAGGCTCAAAATTGCCGCAGGAAAAACCAGGATATTGAATAGTAAAGGTTCGCGATTTGCACGCGGCAAGAGGCTTCCGGTATCACCCCCGGCTAAACAAAAATCGGTTGAATTGATTGGTCTTCTAAACATTTTGGGTCATTCAGGTTGTCTGTGTAGACCAATATAATAAGCTTTTTGGACCAAATCATCAACCCAAAAGGCCTGTTTTAAGAGATCTCGTGTCCCCTTCTAACTGAAACCTTAAGTCCGGAATATGTATTTTGGGTCAATCGTTAAACCTCGAGTATCGGGCCAACTAACCTCATAGTACTGGAATAAAGGCACTATCTCGCCTTATCCGGGCCAGGGTTTCAGGGCACAATATCAGTTAAACCAACAAAACAAATAAACACACGGAGGGGTAATAATGCATTTAGCAGAGAATGATTCCGGCCAGCCGAGCTAAGAATATCGATAAATATAGTGTTCGTCATTTCGACGAGAGGGAGAAAAAGCATTGTTAGGTAACATAAAAATCGGGACAAAGTTAATCGGCGGCTTCATGATCGTTCTACTGCTGCTGGTAGTGTCAGCGGTGATGAGCTACACGAACATGCAGACCGCCAAGACCAACCAGGACAGCCTGTATGCAGACAGGCTGATCCCGGTTAATCAGTTAGGAGAGATAAACGGGGAACTATATGCCATCCGGGGAGATCTGTATAAGCTTGAAGTAGCTCCTGAAGAAATTGGTGCGACTGAGGCAACCATCAGGACTTCGATTAGCTTTGTGACAGAGAATGTAACGGCGTATAAAGCATCCAAACTATTAGCTGCAGAGACTATAGCCCTGGCTGATTTCGAGAAGAACTGGGCTACATATCTGACTGAAGTTGAAAAGGATATTGCTCTGGCGAAAGCCGCTAATTGGACAACCTTCAAAACCAATATGATGTCAGGCGGCTCGACATCAAACGCACGCAAGGCGGTTGACACATCAATTGTTACACTTGGCGACATTAACCTCGCTGAAGCGGATCGTCTGGACAAAGCTTCTGATGCCAAATCCAGTAGTTCCACCATGATAACTATTGTACTCGCGGTAGTATCTATCATATTCGGGGTAGCGATCGCACTTGTTCTGTCCAAGAGCATCACCGGGCCCATCAACAAAGTCAAAAACGCCTTGGCCAAGATGGCCGTGGGAGATATCAACGAAAAGCTAAACATAACCTCTAAGGATGAGGTAGGGATGATGGCTCAGGCCTACGGAGAGATGCAGTTGTATATGCAGGAAACCGCAGGTGCCGCGCAGCAGATCGCCGCGGGGGACCTTAACATCACCGTCAAACCCAAATCCGAGCATGATGTTTTGCGCAACGCATTCGATAAGGTAGTCGTCACTCTTAAGAACCTGGTAGCTGATGCCGGCATGCTGTCCAAGGCCGCCGTAGAAGGCAAGCTGGCCACGCGCGCAGATGCTACCAAGCATCAGGGCGACTATCGCAAGATCGTCGAAGGCGTAAATCAGACTCTCGACGCGGTCATCGGTCCTCTTAACGTAGCTGCCAAGTATGTCGACGACATCTCGAAGGGCAATATCCCTGCCAAGATCGTTGATAAATATAACGGTGACTTCAATAACATCAAGAACAACCTCAACCAGTGCATCGACGCCGTTAACAAGCTCGTAGAAGATGCCGGAATGCTGTCGAAGG
>Ga0209083_1003657_pt1 | contig 12592 bp, 3 predicted proteins | sample AM7aDNAmetaG_FD_184132 | JGI IMG/M metagenome (GOLD analysis project Ga0209083, IMG submission 184132) | Freshwater microbial communities from Finland to study Microbial Dark Matter (Phase II) - AM7a DNA metaG (SPAdes) (version 3) | ecosystem: Environmental > Aquatic > Freshwater > Lake ...
TTTGTAGAAACACTGATCAGAGGAACAGCACAAGGTGCTAAGGTAGTAGCGGTATTCCTGGGATTTGGGGCACCTGTGGCAAAATCCGTTGAATTGACATTGTTATCAGTACAACCAGCTGAAGCTCTTATATCGGCAGTGGTGTTGCTTGGTGCGGGAGCATTTGTTCCTCCTTCATTACAATTGGGAGTTGTGCCAAAACCAATGAAGTCCTGGATGGTGGCACCGGTGGGGCATGTACCGCTGAGTGCGGTGGTTGTATTAACCAACGCTACTTTACCAGTGGTTCCGGACAAATTTACACCTGTATTTGTTGCGTCCGCTGTTGGAAGTAGAGCGCCAATAGCTCCGCTACTGGCCAATTTAATAAGATAATACTGTCCAGGGGCTAACGTGGTAGCTGTAAGGGCAGTAACCGACCAGGAACTGCCGGTGGCAGAGGCATACTGAACAGACCATCCGCTTAAACTTACGGATGATCCGCCCCGGTTAAAAAGCTCAACAAAATCGTTTTGGTATGTGGCGCCGCTATTTCCGCCGCCTCCATAAACCTGGCTGATAACAACCTGGCTCGAACCTGTAAGGAAGGAGCCGATCGTCAATATTGCGGCTGTCAGGAACGCAATGATTGTAGATTTTTTCATGGAATTTTTTTTAATTAATTGAAAATAAGGTGGTTTAAAATTTTATGGTTCTGTATCTTTTAAGGGAATTTCTTTGAAACAAATATATAAATTTTTAAAACAGAATTGACAAGGCCTGCAAGATTTAATCTTATTGTAACAAGCTTTCTTTTATTTTGTTGAGGGGCATGAAAAGATTAAAGATAGGTAAATATCCGACAGTTATCAAATGGACGTGAAAATCTGCTGAAAATTAAAAGCAGGAAGCCTGTTTGCTGAAAGAATCAGCAAACAGGCTTCCTGCTTTTTGATTATTGATAAAACGCTGCAGAGCGCCTTAAAAATTATGGTGTAGCAGCTCCGACAAATGCAGAAGCATTGTTATCTGCAATGGCAAGGTCGGAACCATCAATGAGACCGTCACCGTTACAGTCTTCTATGATGTACCCGGCGGCAAAAGCAGAAGCCTGGTTGTCAACTGCGGCCAGGTCGGAACCATCAATAAGGCCGTCCTGGTATGTGTCGCCGCCGTAAATTGCAAAACCACCATCTTCAAATGAGAGAAGATTTCCGTTGTAAACATCAGCCGGTGTTGCAAATGACTGGCTTACGGTGCTTCCTGAGAAAGAGACAGGGTTGGCGCTGACGGTTTCGATACTGTTCCTGTGTTTAATGGTCAGGTAATAGGATCCGTTCATGGCTCCTGGAACTGTTACAGTGGCTGAACCTGAAGTGCTAAGAGCGACGTCGGAAACCGAGTAAACGGTAGTTGAATATGCGCTTGCACTATGAAGTTCAACAGTGATGTGGTCAGCAACGCCGGCCGGCCAATGCGGTCCGTTTTCATCAGCAGCCTGGTTCATCGGATTGGCGATGCCTGCGTAGAGTCCTTCAAGCCTTACGCCAGTAAGGTTGATGGTTTTGTTGGTTGAATAGGGGATAGCAAATCCTGTAACTTCAGCGCCACCCTGGAAATTACCGATCAGCAGGGTGTTTCCTGTTGACTGATCAACCCACCTGAGTTGTCCTGTTGAACCATAAGCTGCCATATAGAGCTCGTTGGTTTCACGGTCGAATTCCATATCCTGTGCATAGGAAGCAGTGAACCCGATCGATCCCACGGACGTAAATGCTGCAGTTGTAAGGTTAAGGGTTCCCAGCAAACTGTTGGTGAGATCCGTTACATAACAAACACCTGCATTATTGATGGCCATGTTGATGATCAGGCGGGTTCCGATGGTACCGACAAGTGTCGCTGTTCCGGTTGACAGGTTTATGGTATAGAGTAGTGAATTGGTTCCGTCCCAGCCTGCGCCGTACATCGTACTGTTTGCCGTGTTGTATGACATGGCATTGATGTTTACGCCCATGTTGCCGATAACGGTACGTGCACCGGTTGCCGGATCGAAGGTGACGAGGTTGTAAGGTGCAGCAGCTGCATAAATTGTAGCATACCATGTTCCGTTTGCCCAGGTACCGGATGCAGGATAAGTTACAACAGGATATTCATTGACAATTTCTGTAATGGTACCGGGTGTAGCAAGGTTAAAGGTGATGGGGCCATTGTCAGTAGTGCTGAAAGTTGTATAGCCATATACCTGTTTGTTCAGAGCCATAACACGGATCGGTTTGGTGACCGTATTGTTCGATGCATCCTGGTCACCCGACATAGTTGTTGACACAGAGAAAGTATAATTTCCATTAACAGCGGTCCAAGGGTCAAATGTTACCTGCTGGGTTGTAGTTGCGGCCATTGCGGTAACCGTCTTTGTGGAAGTATAACTGCCAATAGTCAATGTTACCGTAAACGTTTCGGTGTTTCCTCCGAAATTGCAAACTGTTACGACAGGGGAGGTGGTTCCGGGCTGATATACATCAACCGGATTTACGCTGCTGATACCAACGTCATGACCCGGACCTTCAATGGTCTGGATATTGTCGATATAGAGGTTGTTACCGTATCCGCTGATCGCATCAAATGCAACCATGTTGGTTCCTGCAGGCAGGAAGTAATTTGCTGTTTTCCATTGAGCTGCAGTTGTTGGAACAAATTGTGAGGAACTTGTACCGGCTGTATTTAAAATACCGGAAATACCACCCGGCATCTCCTTGAGAAGCGTAAAGGTTACGCCGCCGTCCGTGGAATAAAAAATATCCAGTTCATCGACAGATCCATCTGTATAGGTTGCATAGGAATAATCAAAAGAAAGTCTCGGCGCAAGCAGAGAGCCTTTATTAAACGGCAGGGAGAACAGCGCGAACGGAGTTGCACTTGCTGTATTATAAAAATCAGCCATGGCTGATGCGGATCCTGTAGCATATCCGCTTGCTGCAGTTGACCTTACCCAGGTATTGCCGCCTGTGTTAACATCCCAGCAGGTTGGCGGGAATGTGGCCGTTTCAAAGTTCTGACTCCAAGGCGAAGGTGTTTCACCACAAAGGGTCGTTGCATTGGCATCAGCACCTCCGGAATAGTTGGGCGCTGCATAGGACCACAACTTGTAATAATAGGTAGTGGTGGGAGACAGCCCGGTGTGATGATAGGAGAGCCCACTGCCATACTGAAGAACAGTACCACCGCCAGGAATTGAATTGCCAGCACTATAGGTCGTACCAGTCAGAGGTGATCCGAATGTGTTGGTGGTATTGTAAGCTACCAGCACATTATTGCCGTTAGCGTTCAACGCCCAGCTCAGATCAATCTCTGTGGAACTTACTGGTGTTGCGACCACGGAACCGGGGTTGGCAACAAAAGGAATATAAATATTTGCAAAGTTGGGACGGATCATGTTGATCACCGGGATACCACTTGATGAATAATCAAACCATGTGCCAAGCGCTCCGGTACCGCTTCCGAATGCCCATCCTGTAAGGAAATTGTCATTGGTAAGACCAGTTTCGTCCGTGGCAACAATATATGTGCCTGCTAATGCAACAGACTGATGTACGCCGATCCAGTAGGTTCCGACCGGGAGAATGATAGGCGAACTGGGTTTGTATGTAGCCCAGGTATTTGTACTGGCTGCGGTAAGGCTGATGCCGGTTTTGATATCAGCGAACTTGGTTGTTGGAACACCCCCTACAACATTGTAAATTTCAATGCTGTTACCGGCCAGAGCTCCTGTAATTGTCCCCCATTCTATCGAAATGGAAGTGAGTGTATCCTGGGTAGTGATGTAGTATGATTGGCCAAGGTATCCTGTGGTTGTGTTGTAACCAACTGCGCTCTCAGCAACTCCGTCATCCCATGCATAAATGGTGTCATTGACACAGGGACGTGCTGAATTAACCAGGAGGTCATTGGACGTGTTCTGGTCAGTGCCCAGCTTGGTCAGGTTGGAAATGGTAAATGAACTTCCAACTGCATAGCTTGACAGATTATAAGATCCATTTAATGTTTTGGTTACATTATAGGCAAGAGCAGTTACTGTGTTTGTATTCGTTACAACCGGTGACAGGCCTACGATCAGTTTTGTATCCACATCAAAAGTCTCAGTCGTAGGAGCATAATTTTTGTTGAATGTCCACCATTTGAAATCCTGACCCTTTGGTAGTTTAGTGGCGGCCCAGATCCCAACAGAACCAACATCATGCAAAAGTCCTTGTTTTACAGTGACATTATCTATTGCCATTTTATTTCCATAACGGCTTGTTGCAAGAAATCCAACAATTACGTTGTTCATACTTGCATAAGCAGGAAGGTATTGAATGCATTTTGTCCATCCGGGAAGTGAAAGAGAGGAATTATACCGTTTAAAAGCGGGGTATAAGGTTGTCCATGTTGATCCCCCGTTGGTTGAAACCTGGATATTGATTGAGTCGCCATTTGTATAACCAGGATCCTGAGACATATAAAACTCAATTGATGGATTGGTTAAGGAAGTGAAGTCAAAAGTAGCTGTTTTCAACCTGGCCTGGTTCCCTGCAGTTGCATTATATGAGTCGAATGCAGCAAGATACGAACCACTTTGAGGAGTTAACGCAGCCCATGTTGCATTGTCAGGATAGGTAATGGAAGTAGCCATGGTCCAGTTATTCGTTCCGGTAACAGTTGAGGCACTCCAGCAGGGATTCAATGTTGCTGAGAAATCCTCATTGTAAGGATAGGTGGTGATGGTATTGCAGATAACCGGTGTCCAGGTGTAAGTCTGGCCGTTTGCAGGTTTGGTTGCAGTACGCAGACGGCAATTACTGGCGGCAGTTGTGCCGGCAATCGAAGTGGCCCATGTTTGAGCTGCAGCAACTGACCGGTTGTTGTAGTCGGATGTAGAGGCTCCTCTAAGGCCAACTTCAACTGTACTGTTTGTTGAATTAACAGTGAAACTGTTATAAACAACAGCAACTACATTTGATGTTTCAGTCAGGCGGATCTGGAAGTTGAAAACGTCACCTGTGGCGGCGCTTTTCCGGTAGTTTGTCCACTGAACCACGAGAGTCCTGTTGGGTGAAGACCCGGTAAGCAGGTACTGAAGATCCGAACCGGTCTGGCCTGCAAGGTTACCACCCAAAGCACTGATAATGTTGTTGGATGTTCCTGTGCTGATCGGTGTGCTGGAGGTTGTTACAACGGTTGACCCGAGGCCGATGAATCCGTTTGTAGAAACACTGAACTGAGTGTAAACGGTTCCGTTGTAAGAAAAATTAAAACCGATTGCATAAGGTCCGAAAACCTGCTCATCATCGGTCGTTGCGCCGATGGAGGTCCCGCCGCTGATGGCAGTGTAGGTTCCTGAAGTCTGCGCAAAGTTCCATGGTGTGATCCATGCTTCAGGCGATTGCGGTGAAAAAGTATTGCCGGCAGGTGTTGACCCGGAGGCAACTAAACTTGTGTATTGCTGCTGATTAACCGGTAATGAAACCAGCTGGTGATTGGGTAGTGTTTTGCCCTGGTGAACCGGGGCTGATTGTCCGAATGAGCAGATGGCCCACAAGAACAATACAGATAACAGTAGAAATTGTTTTCTCATGTTGTTTGGTTTTGGTGTCTGTATAAAAAAGAACTATTAGAGGAATCGATAAAGATATGAAAATACTAAATATAAAAACAAGGATGATTGAAAAAAAAGTTTGATATTTTTTTTCATTTAGTGGATGTTCTGATTATGAGACAAATAACACCTAATAAATCGTGCCTGCCCTAACCCTGATATTACATTTCCATTCCAGGTCGTTTCGGAAAAAAGAGATCTCCGCAAAGACAATAACAGGATAAATCCTGTTATTGTCTTTGCGGAGATCTGTATTAAGTACTGGGAAATTTCAGGGCGTTGCCGATCCTGCAAATGCGGATGCGTTATTATCCGCTATCGATAGATCGGAACCATCAACGAGTCCGTCACCGTTACAGTCTTCCGCAAGGTAGCCTGCAGAAAAAGCGGATGCCTTGTTGTCAATAGCAGAAAGGTCGGAGCCGTCGATCAGTCCGTCCTGGAAGGTATCCCCGCCGAAAATGGCATGCCCCCCGTCCATGAAAGTCATAAGGTTCCCGCCGAAAACATCGGAAGGTGCCCCGAAAGTCCTGCTGATCGTGCTTCCGGAAAATGATACGGGAACAGCACTGACAGTTTCCAGACTGTTCCGGTGTTTGACAGTTATGTAGTAACTGCCGGTAAGTCCGGACGGAATGGTTACAACTACGGATCCGCTTATGCTCAATGGAATATCAGTTGCAGTATACACCGTTGTTGAATAGGCTGATGAACTGTGGAGTTCCACTGTAATGTGATCAGCTATGCCTGCCGGCCAGTGTGGCCCGTTCTCATCTGCTGCCTGGTTCATCGGGTTGGCAATCCCGTTATAAAGTCCTTCCAGTTTTATCCCGCTCAGGACAAGCGTTTTTCCCCCTGTATACGGAATGGCCATGCCGGTGATCTCAGCGCCTCCTTCAAAATCGCCTATCTTCAATGTGCTTCCTGTGCTTTTATTAACCCATGCAAGCCAGCCTGAAGAGGCATCCTGTGCTGCCATGAACAATTCCCCGGTTTCACGGTCAAACTCCATATCCTGGGCATACTGGGCATTAAAACCTACGGAGCCAATGGGTGTAAACAGCCCCGTCGTGAGATTTACGCTTCCCAGGACATCGGCCGATACATCAACTGAATAACAGGCGCCTGCATTGTTAATGGCGAGATTGATCATCGATATCCCTGTATTCGATCCGACAAGTGTCGGAACCCCGGTGGCTATATTGATGGTATAAAGATTGGTTGAGGTTACAGCATACATTTTACCGTTTGAGGGATTGTAAGACAATCCGTTCATCGCCATCCCCATATCTCCGATTACGGTCCGTATGCCCGAAACCGGATCAATGGTTATAAATTCGTATGGAGCTGAAGTGTTATACACGGTGCCGTACCACAAGCCGTTTGCCCATGTACCTCCGTTTACAAACTGCAGCGAACTCTGGTCTGCAATGGAGTTTAAAGTGCCCGGGCTTCCGGTATTAAAAGATGTCGGTCCCTTGGGGTCCGTGCCGCTTCCCGGGAATGCATTGTAGCCATATATATCTTTATTCAGGACCATGACTCTTAATGCATGCGATACGCAATTGTTGGCAATGTTCTGATCCGTTCCCAATTGTGTGCATACCTGAACGGTATAGTCGCCAAGGCTGTTGGTCCAGGGATCGAAGGTCACCACAGTGGAAGCATTGGATGCAAGAGCCGTTATGGCCTTTGTCGAAGTATAACTTCCGATCGTCATGGTAACATTGAAAGATTCCGGGTTTTCTCCGGAATTTGTTATAGTGGCTTTTGGAGAAACAGTTCCAAGAGGGTACACCTGAACCGGATCCAGACTGCTGACCCCGGCATCGTGGTCATAGATCTGGATTATTTTAATGTTGTCCAGGTAAAGATTGTTTCCATATCCGCTGATCGCCTTGAATTTTACCCTGTTGGCGGTGCTGGGAAGGCTCAGGCTGCGTGTAGCCCATTGTCCGGCAGTGGGGACGAACTCAACGGTTGTGATCCCCGCTGTATTGAGAACCCCAGAGACTCCGCCCGGCATTTTGAGTAAGGCAGTATAGGTAGCCCCGTTATCAGTGGAATAATAGATGTCAAGTGAGTCAACTTCGGTAGCATAAGTTGCATAAGCGTAATCAAATTTCAAAGTCGGGCTGGGCATGGAGCTTGCATTAAACTGCAGGGTGATCAGGTCAAATGAGCCTGAGGTCGCAGGGATAGTAAAAAATTCTGCAACTGCTGAATATGATCCGGTGCCATAACCGCTGGCAGCCGATGTTTCGAACCACGTCGGCGACCCGGTCGGCAACGGCCAGCAGGAAGGAGGAAAGATCCCCTCCTCAAAATTTTCGGTAATCGGCGCGATGGTCGCGTTGCAGGGGGTGATGGCGCTGGCCGAAATTCCTGAGGAATAGGCTGACCCGTCATACGACCAGATTTTATAATAACAGGTGGTTCCCGGGGAAAGCGAAGTGTGGTGATACGTAACCGAGTTATTGTACTGAAGTACTGTTCCTCCTCCTGAGATCAGATTACCGGCAGAATAGGTTGTGCCGTTAGCCGGTGTTCCAAAGTTGCCGTCCGTACTCCATGCTACAAGAGCATTGTTTCCTGCGACATTGAGGTTCCAGCCCAGGTCGACTTCAGAAACACTGACCGGGGTTGCCGTGAAATTTGAAGGGTTCACAACGCCGACCAGGGCAAAATCGGGCCGGATCAGGTTAAACATATTAATCCCTTCTGTTGCATAATCAACCCAGGTTGTTGCATCTCCGCTGTAAAAACAATGTCCAGGTAAAAAATTCTGGGAAGTAAACCCGGACTGGTCACCACTCACGATGTAGGTTCCGGATAAGGCTACTGACTGGTGAACACCGATCCAGTAGGTTCCCGAGGCCAGTGCAATGGGCAGTGGGGTGTCATAAGATACCCAGGTGCCCTGGTCTGTTGTGGATAGGTTTATACCAGTGGCAATGTCTGCAAGCTTTGTGGAAGGGATGCCTCCCGATACATCATAGATCTCAATGCTGACTCCCGTCAGTGCCCCGGGGATCGTTCCCCAGTTTATCCTGCAGGATGAAACAGAGGCAGGCGATGAAAGGTAAAATAGTTGCCCGACCCATCCTGAACCAGTATTGAAACCGATGGTTCCCTCGGCAGTTCCATCATCCCAGGCATAGACTGTTCCCCGGGTACAGGGCCTTGTATAGTTGGTGTAAAGGTCATTTGCAGGAACCTGGTCGCCTGAAAGGTTGGTTTGAAGCGATAGATCAAATGTGCTTCCGGTCCCTAAGGCAGAAAGGTTGAAGTTTCCATTCAGGGCCGACAAGGAACCGCTTGTCAGTGAAGTCACAGTGTTATTGGCGGTGGAGGACAAAGCAGAATTCTCCCTGAGCTTTGTGGATGCAGTAAAAGTCTGGGTGGCTGTGCCGAAATTCCTGACCTCTCCGAACCATGGCATTAACTGGGTGGCCGGGATCTGGGAGGGGTTGATCAGGGCAACACTGCCGACATCATTCGTGAATTGTTCCACGATGCTGATATCGTCAACCAGGATGATATTCTGGTCTGCGGGACTGTATCCGTGCCATCCTACGTAATAAACTCCGGTAGCTGCAGGAGAAAAAGACCCTGCTCCCAGGGTATACCCGGAAACGGAAATGCTCGCATTGGTAAAAATGGCAGAACTGGTCATGCCGGCCGCTGAAGGGGAGGCCCCCCATTTGACTTCCAGCTTTTCCGCATAGGTAGTTGATCCGTCTCCCATGTAATAAAATTCCACACGGTAGGTATGCCCCCCGGTGAGACTCAGCCCGGGTGTATAGAACCAGTCATTCATCGCAGTGGATGTATTATACCGGATATACATTGAATTCGGTGCGGAATTCGGGAAAGTGGTGCTCGTTTGCCATTGATAGGCATCACTGTTATTATTGGTAACCGTCCAGCAGTCGGGTGTCGCGGGTGTCGTTACCCCGTCAAAATCTTCAGTGAACGGGATACTCTGTGCGCTGCAGGTCGACCATGTATAGGTCTGGCCACTGGCTGGCTTAACCGTTGACCGGAGCCGGCAGTTGCTTGAGTTCAGCGTGCCATAACCTGAAGCAGCCCAGGTCGTGAAAACAGCATCCACCATACGGTCGTTGTATTCTGCACTTGAGGCACCTCTCAGGCCAACCTGTGGCGTTGAACTGGTCCCGTTAACCGTAAAATTGTTGTAGACGAGCTGGATGGAGTTTCCGCTTTCATTCAAACGGATCTGGAAGTTGAAAACATCACCGGTTGCACTTTTTTTACGGTAGTTCGTCCATTGAACAACCAGCGTTCTGTTTGGAGAGGAACCGGAAAGTTTATACTGGATCTCTGATCCGGTTTGTCCCTGAAGGTCGACACCCAATGCGGCGATCACATTGTTTGATGTCCCGGTAAGGGGAGTGCCGGATGTAGTAACCGTCGTGCTTCCCAGCCCGATAAAACCATTGGTTGCAACACTGAACTGTGTAAATGCAGTTCCGTTGAATGTAAAAGTGAAACCAATACTGTAAGTACCGAAAACGTTCTCGTCGTTGGAAGTATTTCCTAAAACAGTTCCTCCTGTGATGGCTGTATAGGTTCCTGATGTTTGCGCAAAGTTGTATGGGGTCAACAATGCATTCGGCGAGGGAGGATTTGTGGAATTGGTTTTTGAGTCACCGGGGATCCCGGTTTGGGGAGCGATCGAAGCTGCCAGATTCTGACTGGTTCTAAGCGTCGTTTTGGTTGATTTATGTTGGAGTCTCAAGCCGTTCAACGGCGAAACCTCTTTTTGCCCTACCGACCACACAGACCATAGGAGCAAAATTGTCAAAAAAAGGGGGTGCTTTTTCAACATGATTTGGTTTTGTTATTTTGGGGGTGTACTTCATGTTTTGTAAAGCTAAGGAAAAAGATATAATAAATCACAGAAATGCCGATTTATTTTACTGCCGGTATAAAAAAAAGAAGCTGTCCGAAAGGGGACAGCTTCTTTTTTTTAATAGAAACTACGGTTATTCTGCAGTGTTCTTGTCGGTGTTTTTATTACGAAGCATTTTAGCACCGTAAGCGCCACCAAGGCCGATGAGCAGGAGAGATAAACCGCCATCGAGGGGAGCACCGACTGGCCCGCTTCCGGAGTTACCCAGAGGGGGCTGAGAATTGCCTCCTGTAGGAGGTCCCGGAGGATCAGCCATTGTTGCGATTGCAGACAGAATGACAATTGCAAATACTAACAGAATCCTTATTGTCTTTTTCATATGATTTTGTTTTATGGTTTAATACTTTGTTTTTGTTAAAATAACCAATTAGTTGAAATAAACTTTCTGGGTGGTAACACCGGTAGCAGAAACAACCTTCACCACATAGTAGCCCTGTGTAAGACTCAGGACGAACTTCTGGAGTGGGGAAGTGTTAAGTGCTGACTGGAATACCTCTTTACCTAAGAGATCATAAACAAAAACGTTCTTTAAGGACTGGTTGTCAAGGTTCTTGATATAGAGGGAAGCCTCATAAGAATAAACCTGAACACCGTTAGCATGCTGATCATTGATACCGGTGATGTTTGAGAAATGGAGGACGAAGCGGTTAGCAGCGTCGCCAGCAGCATACTCAAAAGTGTAATCCGGGTTAGCTTTCAGATCCTGGATGGTACCTTCTTTAAGGTCTTCGAGATAGATCCTGGCAGAAGCATCAAAGGAAGTGAGGTTAGAAGCATTGAGGGTAAAGCTGCCATTCACGCCGCAGGTGAATCCCATCGGAACAACGGTGTTAGCGTTTACAGAAGGCTGGATGTTGTAAGCAACTTTCTGATTGTCCTGGAGCAGGGAATAGATCTGCGGGGTTTCAGTACCGCCGGCTAATTTGGCTGCATCGTAGTTGAAGTCATAACCGGTAGTTGTACCGGGAACGAAACCGACAACAGCGAGGTCAACCATGCCGTTGGCCTGGCTGGTAGCATTGATCTCAAGAACGTTTGCATAGTTTCCGGCATCTTTCACGAAAGCTTCGGCGTTATGAACGCGTGCAGCGTTAGGAACCTGGAAATTACCTGCAGCAGGAGCTTCAATGAAGAAGGACTGGATAGCAGGAGCAAACTGGCTGTGAGTAGGATTAACAAGTGCATACACTTTGTAGGTCTGGTTGATCGGATCCCAGAAATAAACGGTATGGGAAGCGGAAGGCCATGTGATGTTAGCGTTTGTTAAATCAATAGCGCTGGCGTAAGCATTACCAACGAGGTTGAAACCGGTACCGGCAGTGGGGATTGACTGTGGGATACAGGCAATAGCAGCAGCGTTGGTGTTCAGGTGACCTGAGAACACCTTTGGAGCGGAATGTGAAGACAGAATGTAGGCAGCATAACCTTTTTCAGGAACGAGAGCCACATTGGGGTCAATGATGTAGTTATAAGCTAACCATCCATTGGCATACTGAGCAGAGTAAGTGGAGAGCCAGTCACCGGTAAAGATAGCGGATTTGCCATCAGCGATCGGTGAAGAGATGTAATGCCACTTGCTTACGCCCATAGCTTTGAGAACCTTAGCAGTTCCTGTTCCAGGCAGACCATTGTCGATGAAAGAACCACCGTCGTTGATGATGAGGGCTTCTGTACCGTTGAAGGTCAGGGCTCCGGATGGTGAGAACTTTCCGCTGACCGTGATGGTAGCGCCGGTCTGGATGGTACCTGCAGCACAAACGGCTGTAACAGCACCAGCGATAACCGGGTAGTTGGCTGAGGGGAAAGGAATGGTAATAGCATTGGTAGCTAAAGGAACGATATTTCCTGACCAGTTTGCAGGGTTGAACCAGTCACTGCTGACACCACCGATCCATGAGAAGGAACAGTTGGAGTTCATGGAGATAACAGCTGAACCGGTCATAACGGTGGTACCGGCAATGTTGTTACCGCTGATGGTATAGGAGCCTGCAGTCTGGTTAGCCCATGTAAGCGCAGAGCCGGTAACACCGGTCTGTGTGGGAACC
>Ga0209083_1003661_pt1 | contig 12577 bp, 13 predicted proteins | sample AM7aDNAmetaG_FD_184132 | JGI IMG/M metagenome (GOLD analysis project Ga0209083, IMG submission 184132) | Freshwater microbial communities from Finland to study Microbial Dark Matter (Phase II) - AM7a DNA metaG (SPAdes) (version 3) | ecosystem: Environmental > Aquatic > Freshwater > Lake ...
CAGGGAGCTTGGGAAGGATAGTCTGGTGGTGATCACACACGGGTGGCAAATCAAAATTATCGATATTCCAGGTTTTAGTGCTCCTAAACCGAACGTGTCGTGGGTTGATGATGTGTAAAAGTGATTCAAGGCTATCTTGATAATAAGAACCTAAATAATTGGCAAGTATATAGCTATAAGTGGGTTGATAATTCCTGGACTTTCTATCCTTCTGATGCACTTAACAACGCGAAAAAGGAGGGGCAAAATCTCGGAAATAGCATTGTGGCTCAAAAATGGAAACGAGTTCATTTTATTGGTCACAGTGCTGGAGCAGGACTGATTCAGGCAGCAACTGACGTTATCAAAAGTTCATCAGGTTCGCCATCTATAGTTATTCAGGAAACATTCCTAGATGCCTATGTTGGCAAGGATTTTTCCGGTATAGTCACTTACGGACGGGGAGCTAATTGGGCTGACAGTTACTTCACCCGTGACAAACTTACTCAGGAGGCGCCACCGTTTCCGACCGGACCATATACCGAGTCGCCTCTACTTCACGCTTACAATGTGGATGTTACGTTTCTCGATCCTCATAAGACGAGCTATGTCAGATTCACATCTTCACCAAATGGTGATCAGGTTGCAGAAATGTGTAATCAGACTTCAACAGTGCATGACTGGCCGATATATTTCTATGCAAACACAATTGTCGGAAATGTTACGCCAGAATATGCGGGTCTTGGTTTTCTTCTTAGTGAAGTTGGTGGTAATTGGAATTTCGCCTCGGCGAATTACAAGCAAGGAAACGGTACGGATATTAATCCTGCCGTGCCTACGAAAATACTCGGCATACCCGATTCGGTATGTACGGTCATTGGACAAATAAGCCCAAAGTCATATCCAAACACGGTGCTTGATACCACTCAGTTACCGACAATTCAGAGTGTTTCAGGCACTGTTCAAAAGTTCATTGACCATATCAACTTGCTTTCCGGTTCACCGGTCTGGCTTGCGACTGTGGTCACTTCGACAAATCCTGTCAACACTGTCGCTTTCGACGCCAAATTCACAAGCGGCATAGGAGCAAGAGGGGTCTTTACGATCCTTTGGGACACAAATGTAATCGGGACTCTGGATGAGCAGGCAGTTTCTCCGGGAATTCAGCACTATCACTTGTCGTTTCCTAACGCACAAGCCAATAGTTCGCACGTTTTGGGACTCAGACTTGATCCGTTCACTAGTATTCAATCGGCGGTAACGCTGACGAACATTGTGCTCAACCAGGTCGGAGTCAGTCAACCATTTTCGTTGTCTGTAACCACTAACATGGTAAATGGGCATCGTGTAATGCGATTGGATGGAGAAACCGGATTCAGTTATAACATTCAAGCTTCGGCTGCTGTTGCCAACACAAATTGGACAGATATCGCTATCCTGATTAATACCAATCAAACGGGGTTGTTCTACGATAAAGATTCGACCAATTATAGTCACAGGTATTACCGGGTGGTAATGCCTCAATAGTTCTTTTCGGTTTTTAAACACAAAAGGTCTGCTTACGCGGACCTTTTTTATGCTTGAATGTATATCTAGCCATTAATTGCGGAACCAGCGGCTGTAACAAAAATGGTGAGTAATGACAGTATTATTCCGATACAAATCATGATAGTGTTTGCCCAAGCAGGCTCGTTTGTACGTCTTCCTCGAAATGCAAAGAAAATTCCAAGTAGAGCGAGAAAGATTATAGGACATGCAAAAAATAAAAGATAGTTATCGTATGCTGTTTTATTGAGCGCAGCAACTTTTTCAGTCGTAAAATATAGGAACTCAAGTATATATACTATCGGAATTAATAAATAGGATATTAATGAGAAAATGTTATTTTTATATTTTTTCATACCCCTATATTCTACCACATCCTTCTATTTAACCTCCCCAAACCCATCCACCCTTACCCTCACCACCGCTTTTGTCCCCTTACCCTCGCCGTCAGATTCCAGCGTCAGCTCTCCATGATGGGCACTGACGATTGCTCTAGCCACCGAGAGGCCGACACCCATGCCGATGGGGTTCAGGTGGCGGGCGCGTTCGCCGCGGTGGAAGATGATCATTTTATATTGTGTCGGACCGGATTCATATTTAGTCGGAATTTGATTCTTGGATATAAAAAACCGACACGGTGTTGGTTTACCATGTCGGCATGTTTAGATGGAACAATTAACTTTTCCTCTCAGCAAATTTGCGAAATGCCGAAAGGTCGTATGGATCGCCTTTCCGTACATCGCCAGAATAAATCAGCGATCTAACTTGACATCCGTGGAGTCCATTCTTCTTGAACTCTGTGAATAGTGGATGTGTTTGCCACACTTCGACAAAGTTGTCGTCAAAAAGCGGAAAGTCAGTGTCTTTGTAATAGCCGCAGTACAGCAATGAAGGGCAGGTCAACATATGTCCACGTACATCAATCACTAAACCAGATTGTCCCGCCCGACACTCATCTCTCGTTTGGATACCAAGAAGATAACTTACAATGGCGGCGTTAGATAATCCTATCTTGTATTTTCGTGACTGACGCATTGCGAATAGTTCTTTGACTAATTTGAAGAAACGTAACGGATCTGGTACAAGTGTCTTATGGGACTCCTTGAACGGTTTGAATAGATTGAAGTTGCAGACTATTCCAAGATTATTGCAATAATCGAGGACAGATCCGTATTTTTCGATGTTATATGAGGTGATGGTGAACATTGCCTCGACTTCAATGCCTACATTGATCATCTGCCGTATAATTTGGTCAATCTTCGAGAAGATGCCACTTCCTCGAATATAGTCATGATCACGACCAATACCATCGATACTCACGGCTATTGAAAGGTTGTCCAAACCGGACATTTTGCGTATATATTCGCTTGTGATCAAGCTTCCGTTCGTGGTTAACCCGACGGCAAGACCGCAATCATGCGCATAGCGGATGAAGTCGCACGCTTGTGGATGAGCGAATGGCTCTCCGCCAATGATACTGATTTCAAACACTCCAGCGTTTTTGAGCGTGTCAATTATCCGCTTGGCTTTCTCTATAGCCATGAACAATTTACTGTAATCGGACTGCAAGCAATGTTTGCATCGTAAATTGCATGTTGTCGTGATCTCGAGTTCAACTCCAATCGGCGCGGATACCGATGATTGCTCGGTGTTATTGAATGATGTCGGTTGTAACTCTTTTGCTATGATTTGCAAAAATGCGGCTGTATCCTTTTTAGCCTGTTCAAGAGACATGTTGTGCGTTTTCGCCAGCTTCTTGGCCACAGAGGCTTCATCAAGACCACTATTGAAATATTGGTCAATAATTTCTGCCCCAGTCAGATTGACTCCGACCATGCGACGCATTTCGAGAAAGTAAGCCAAATACTGGTCGTTTTCTTTTCGTATTCTAACTATCATAATCATCCTTTTTCTTGATTGTTGCCTATGAACAAATTAGGGGCTCACCGAAGTGGCCCCTTGTGTTTTCGGCGACCTGATTCAAGTCTTCCGCAAACCCTCGATTTTCCGCGCGAGTTTACTTTTTTTCTTGAATGATCCGCCTTGTGGCGACGGTACACCTCCGCAACTGCGTAGGCAGCATCCCGCCTCCACTGGCTCCGGCGTCGAACCGGTCCGCGTCAATACTGGTTTACTGTATGTGCTTGATTTCATAATTTTGATTGTTCTTCTACTTAAACTATATCAAGCCATCAACAATTTGTAAATAGCAACTAATTCTGGTACGATATTATTCATAATCATGGAAAACCCACTTATTTCATGTACTCATGTTGAATTTTCTTTTGGCGAGCATAAAATACTTCGCGGCATTTCTTTTTCCGTGCAAAGAGGAGAAGTTATCGCCCTGGTCGGTCCAAACGGCATAGGAAAATCTACCCTTCTAAAGATTATTGCCGGAAAGATCAACCAGGACGAAGGAGCGATCGTTTTCTCAAAAGGCGTAAAGGTCGCATATTTAGAGCAGGAAATGACTGATGAAGAAAGAAAATTAGCTGTTTCGGATTACCTATCAGAAACTGCCATTAAAGATCTTGATAAATTGAATCTTGCCCCGGAGATCATGGGAAAGAAAGTCAGTGACCTTAGTGGTGGGGAGAAAAGCAAGATTAATCTTCTTAAACTCATAGATGCGTCATTTGATCTCTATATTCTTGATGAACCGACAAACAATCTGGATTCGTCGGCATTGGAATTCCTGGAAGGTTTCATAATGAAACACAAAAAAGACTCGGCTTTTATTATTGTATCCCACGATCGTCAGTTGCTGGAAAATATGGCTGATAAGATAGTAGAAATTGACGCTTATAGTCGAAAAAGCTTTGCATATCCGGGTCCATTTTCGCTATATATGTCTTTGCGAAAACAAAAGATTGAGAATGAATGGAAAAAATACAACGATTATATCGAAGAAAAAAGACAGCTTGAACGGTCACTCCGAGATAAGAAGCAGTGGTCTGCACGCGCTGAAAAGGGACCTAAAAGAACAGATAATGAAAAAATGGCTCGTGGAAACCAGAAAGATTGGTCGGGAAAAACACTCGGCAGATCCGTAAAATTGGCTCGGGAGAAAATCGATATGCTTGAAAAAGTCGATAAGCCAAAAGAAAGGCCGATTATTACTTATGATATACCGGTAAGAGAAAGAAGTGGAGATATAGTGTTCGAGATTAGAGGAATTACAAAGACAATTGGAACCAAGAATATCGGACCAATTGATTTAAGCATATCGTTTGGAGACAAGGTGGCCATCATAGGAGACAATGGCGCAGGAAAGACAACTCTTTTGAGAATGATTATCGGTGATATGACTTGCGATAAAGGTGAGATAAAAAGAGGCGCGCGCGTCGATATTGGATATATGCCGCAAGAATCAGAGCTCGGAAATGAGGCGATTATACGATGCATAAAAGAGTCTAATAGTTTAGATGAGACTGAATTCAGAAAGATATTAAATAACCTTGGGATTACAAAAGAGGAAATCAAAAAGAGCGGGAATGAATTGTCCCCAGGCGAAAGATCCAGGTTTATCTTAGCCTCACTCATCGCTCAGAAACCGAACTGCCTCATAATGGATGAGCCGACAAATCATTTGGACATTTATGCGCTGGATTTTCTCGAAGAGGCCGTCAAACAATTTAAAGGAACCGTAATAGTTGTCACACACGACAGATATTTTTTGAATAGAATTGGAGAGCACAAGACATATCGGCTTTAAAATGTTTAGTCAGTATCTCCAACATGATTTAACCTCCAATTTTGCAACCCCCCCTATCATCACCACCGCTTTCGTTCCCTTACCCTCGCCTTCAGATTCCAATGTCAGCTCTCCATGATGGGCACTGACGATGGCCCGAGCCACCGAGAGGCCGACGCCCATGCCGATGGGGTTGGTTTGGCGGGCGCGTTCGCCGCGGTGGAAGAGGTTGCTGAAGATCTTCTCCATGTCCTCGCGGCCGATCCCTAGTCCGCTGTCTGTCACGCTAAGCTCAAACACTTCCTTGTCCAAGCGGGTTTGAATGGCGATTCGGCCGCCGGCGACGTTGTATTTGATCGCATTCTCAATGATGATGAGCAGGGCTTCGCGCATTTTGTTCGCGTCAATGTTCAAGGTCGGCCAATCTTTCTCGTCCGTCGGATAGTCTACCGAGATCTTCTTGTTCTCAATGTCGATCCGCAGTTCCTTCAATATGTCCTCGACCAGCGGCCTCAAGCTGGCCGGTGCTAGGTTGAGGATATTGCCGCCGGCTTTGATGGCCGTGATGGCCAGGAAGTCGTTGACGATCTTTGTCAATCTGTCCGTTGATCCCTGGGCCTCGCTCAAGGCTTTTTTAAGCTTCGCCGAAAGGGGACCGTGAGCGCCCGACAGTATCTCCTCCAATTCCCACCGGATCCCGGTGACCGGCGTCCGCAAATGGTGCTGGGTGATCATGATGAACTGGTCCTTTGTTTCATTTAGTTTTTCCAATTCGCGCCGCGCCTTCTTCTCCAGATCGTAAGACCTGCGTACCTCGGCTGTTTGCTCCGCCACCTTGGCCGCCAAGTTGGCGTTCAAGTCCGCTAACTGTTCCGTCTGCTTGGCCTCGCGCAGGATGTTCTTGATAAGATAATAGGCCAAGATTATGAATGCCCCGAAAGTCACGATGCTCATCCACCGATCTGACGAGATGTCCACGAAAATGTTGATGAACAATATTATCGACATCGCGATCGCCAATACCTCGGCGGCTACGGCTTTAACGTTCATCTGGCGGTAGCGGAGGATGGAGTAGGTGATGATGGATACCCAGACGATTCCAGTTATTGGTCCCAACCAATCAAGATCAAAGTATCCGAAGCGTGGCAATATATCACACATTACTACTGGAGGAATAGCTCCAATATTAATTGTTAAGATCATAAATAGGAGATTCTTTTTAACACATAGTTCCTTATAGAACAAATATTTTCTGTGTAAAATTACGATACCAATTAGAATAAGACCTATGAAATATATTTCAAATAGTAAAGATAGTTGCCCAAACTCCCAACCCCATTTTACCGGTGACGCAACGTAGAAAGCATTCCCAACAATTTTATTCGTAAATAAACATAAATACGAAATGAATAATTGATAAAATACTAGAAAGATAGTAATGAACTTATTTGGTTTCGTACCACTTGGATATGTTAAGAAAAAATAAAAAAAGGATGTTGCTACAGCACTACTGAATACGTCGCTAATTTTAACAAATATTTCTGCTAGTTGTTTATTTGGAGCTGATAAGACTAATCCAGTATCTATTGTCCATAATGTAACAATAAAAACGCATATGCTAAAAATGCGCGAAGTCTTATCGCTGCTTCCCAAGAAAACCACTAATGCAAGACTGAAAATAAGCGAGGCTGTCGACCATATTAGAGCAGAATATAATGAAATCTCCATATTTATATTATATACCAGGTTAAGGATGCATTATATGATATAATTTTGCAATGAAAGTGTATTTTACATTGAGAGTTACTGCTAGAGATTCTAATAACATTATCTCATTTGGTGAAGTAGATAATTCTCAGGAATTGAATGAGGCATTTGAATTGCGTTATTCGGTCTATAAAGAGCGCGGCTATATTGATTCACAAATATATCCTGAGGGTAAGGAAAAAGACAATTTCGATATATTGGGGAAATGCCATTATTTTATTGCTAAAATTGATCAGAAAATAATTGGTTTTATCCGAGTTATTACAGACGATCCGCTTCCAACTGAAAAATACTTCACTTTTCAGGAACCGGAGGTAATGAAATTTATTAGACGAGATTCACGATTTGAGCTTGGAAGATTTATTATTATCCCTGTTGATAAGGAAAAAAATGAATTTCTTCCACGTGGTTTAGTTATGCTATTTTTGCTTAATACTATTCTTTCATTTGCGCTCAAGAATAATTTATCCGGTGGATATTCGTTTGTAAAAAGAACTCTTTATCAGAAAATGAAAAGACGTCATATGCCTGTTGGAGAGATCGCAAATTACACGGAGATTTATCCTAAAGATGGCGTTTTAAAAAAATATTTTAATCAAAGGAACAATCCCGTAATTCCGATATATTTTACTTCAGCAGATTTCCGCAATTACTTGTACAAACATATTAATTGTTCTCTGTTATTTACAGCTGAAAATGAAAGTACATATATTCTAAAGTCCAATATATATACAAAGATACTCCATTTTTTTAGAGTGATATAAATACAATGTTAAGTACACAATTTTGGAAAAAATATTTTACGGTATATGACTATCTGAATGGAGTGATTCCATATAATGAATTACTAAAAACAATAGTAAGTGAATTATCAATAATGAAAGGCGATTCTGTTTTGGATGTTGGGTCTGGTACAGGTAATTTGTCGATCGAACTAGAGAAACAAGGAGCAGATGTTACCGCAATTGATTATTCTAAAGAAGGTATTTCAATTCATCTTGTGAAGCAACCACATCTTAAAATTATTAATAGTGATTTAACGTGTACGTTGCCATTTTCTGATAATAGTTTTGATAAAATCGTTTCAAACAATGTAATATATACTTTACCTACGAGTAAAAGAGGCTTAGTATTTGGTGAACTATTTCGGGTATTAAAGCCTGGTGGAGCTATTGTTATTTCAAATATTGCCAGTGGTTTCAAGCCCAGTCATGTATATTTTGATCACGTGAGGAAGCTGATACAGAAAAAAGGGTATATTTCCAGTGTTATTGAGTTAGGTAAGCTTCTAGTTCCAACAATTCAGATATTCTATTATAATTATAGAATAAAAAAAGAAGATGTCAGCGGATCTTACAGTTTTATGTGTCAAGATGAGCAGGTCAAACTTTTAAGAAATTCTGGATTTAAAGATGTTTCTGATACGAAGAGAGTATATTCTAAACAAGCAATTTTGAATAAAGCTTCAAAATAATGATAAATTTAATTCAATGCGTTCTTGCGATTGTAATCGTATTTGAGGTTATTTTAAGCATGGTCATTTTTTCCAGAGGTATAAAATCTTCAGCCAATATTATTTTTGGTTTGTTTACATTTTCATCCGTTATATGGAGTATAGCTATTATAGCTTTTTATACGGAAGGATTTAGACAAATAATCAATTGGGTTGTTCTTACACACTCTTCAGCACTTCTAATTTCATTTCTATTTCTAATATTTACAACACAATTTCCAAAGAAACTTATAATAAGTAAAACGCCGATTATTGTAAGTTTTATACCCTTCGTAATCATCATTTTTTATATATTGTTTACGAATTTAATAATTGGTGAGACAAATGGATATACTTATGAAATACATAGAGGATATATAGCCTATGCTTTACTGATGATTTTTTATTTTTCGGCGGGTTTCATTTTTCTCCTGCTTCAATATAAGAGAGCACGTAGTCAATTAGAAAAGAAGCAAGTCGCATTTATAATAACTGGACCCATCATTGCTGCTTCGTTGGCAATTATTCCAGATTTAATTTTCCCTTATTTTGGAATTTTTGATTATACCTGGCTTGGACCTATGTTTTCTTTGATCATGGTTGTTTCGCTTTTTATAGCAATGTCGAAGTACCATCTATTCAATATAAAAGTAATTTTAACTGAAATAATAAGTGTTGTTATTGTTGTAACACTTTTGATCGAGCTTTTCTTCGTTCAATCAAATATTGAGCTCATTCTCAAGGCGATTGTATTAATATTAGTTGCATTTTTTAGTTTTCTGCTCATTAAAGGCGTAAACAACGAAATCTCTCAACGCGAACAGATCCAGTCGTTGGCCACCGATCTCGAGAAGACCAACAGTCGGTTGGTGGAGCTCGATAGGCAGAAGTCGGAGTTCGTTTCGTTCGCGACACATCAGTTGAGGGGACCACTGACGGCCATGAAGGGGTATGCGTCATTGCTCTTGGAGGGGGACATGGGGGAGTTGCCGAAGGCGGCGAGGCAGGGGGTGGAGCGGATTTATGATTCGACCAATACTCTGGTGGCGATCGTCAATGACTACCTGAACATCAGCCGGATCGAGTTGGGGGCGATGAAGTACGCCTTCCAGACAGTCGATCTCCGGAGCCTGGTCGAGGACGTGGTGGCGGAGCTCAAGCCCAACATCGACAAGGCCGGCGTCAAGTTTACATTTACGGCGCAGGGTAATGTCGCCGATTATCGGGTGACAGCCGATCGGGACAAACTGAAGCAGGTCTTCGCCAATGTCATCGACAATTCACTGAAATACACTCCCAAAGGCTCGATCGACGCCACCTTGACCCGCGACCGGACCAAGAATCTCTTCGTCTTCAAGATCAAGGACACCGGCGTGGGCATCGCCCCGGAGACCCTGCCGCATCTCTTCCAGAAATTCTCACGAGCCGAGAACGCTAGCAAGACCAACATCCGCGGCACCGGCCTCGGCCTCTATGTCGCCAAACAGATGATCTCCGCCCACCACGGCACCATCCGCGCCGAGTCGGAAGGGGAAGGCAAGGGCTCGACCTTCATCGTCGAGTTGGAGCCGTTTGAGAAGGGGTAGGGATTAAAAATTCGATTGATTTTTGTAACATGGCATGTTAGCATATGTCTACAAATGCCTTCGGGCTCGCCCTCTTCAGAGGGAGATAAAACAAAGAGGAAAGCCGTCAAAAAAAGTTTTTGGCGGCTTTTCTTATTGTCTCAAAAAGATCCTGATCGACAACTCCGATCTTATTGATAAGTCGTTTTGTATCAATAAGTCTAATCTGTGAGGTGATCACAAAAGCTTTCCTGCCGTTTACTATTCCCAAGGAGATGTAGTACGGATTACTCTTTTCCGATGAGGTTAGCGGCATAATCAGACAGACTTGTTTGCTAAAACCTCGGACTATTACTACCGGTCGTTCTCCGGTATTACCAGTCCCGTCTTCTTCAAAGCCAATATTGACGCCAAGAGAACACCACCAGATATCTCTAGTGCGGTATAACTTATTATCATTATCCGCGTGGATAAGCTTCTTATTCATATTCCAGACGTCAAAATCTTTTTGAATTATATGTGGCATTGAAGAGATATTATCATATATGTAAAATCAAGCAAATAATACGGCACCATTCGCGCCGAGTCGGCCGGGGAAGGCAAGGGCTCGACCTTCATCGTCGAGCTGGAGCCTTTCGAGAAGGGGTAGGGTTGATGCAAAAAAATTCAACAAAAAGGCGTTCCGATGGGTATCGGAACGCTGGTTTACGGACGACGACATAGATGTTTACCTTTCTGGCGGTTGGGACATCTCGATCCAACCGCCGAATACGTGCCTGTGAACTAGTGTTGTGGACAATTCAGGTTGCACAGATGTCTCAGGCAGAGGCCCGTGACCTGTCTCTGCCACGAAATGTAACTTTTTTAGAAATTCCGTGACTTTGTCGAAATCCACGGGGATTCGCCTGACTTGACCAGACCCAGACATTCTTGTTGTTGCGATGATCATAAGAACACCTTTCGTTAGCCAAGATTATCTTATAGTATAAAGCCTATTTTGTCAACAATCCCTCAAGCACCCCTTTGACGTCATTGCCGTCAGCTCTGCCAGCCAATTCCTTCATGATGAGGCCAGTCAGTTTGCCGATGGATTTGGCGTCAACCGGACCAGATTTCTTCAGAGCTTCCAAATGTTTGATCGCTATGACCTCGATCTGCTCTTTGTCCATCATTTTTGGCAGGAATGACTCGAGGATCGCAAGTTCGGCGCGCTCTTTGTCCGCCAAGTCGGGACGTTTGCCGATCTCGAATTGCTTGATGGAGTCTTTGCGTTGATTGACGCTGCGTTTGATGAGGGCCAAGACTTTGTCGTCAGGCAGGAATTCTCCGGTAGTCGGGATCTTTTGGCTGAGCATTTCATTGAGGAATAAGGCGTTGAGCCCGCGCAGAGTATCGAGGCGAACCTGATCTTTGGCGCGCATGGATTCTTTTATTTGGTTTTTGATGGTTTCGTGTAGGGTCATGGTTATAGTGTACTATTGATTTGTTTAAAGACAAGGGGAGAGCTCTCAAGTAATTGTACTAGATGAGTATATGCGTTTGATAATTATATGGTGAAATGGTAGTTTATACTTAGAAAATTAGTCAAAATTGAACCAGGATTTAAAGACTATATAACCAAAAGGAGATTCCTATGGCTACTTATGAAAAGTGTCCGCATTGTGGAAAAATGATTCGGATGGCGATCAAATATGGAATTGTTGTGACTGTGGCTGTGTTCATTGCAAGGACTGTGACGGAGAATTTGAGCATTGTCCATCATGTCAGAGTGCAAATTTGGAGCTTGTTGGTAATATAGAGGTTGGCAGCTCTCGAGAAGACGAGCCTGATGAAGATGATGTCTTTTCTGCTTGTCCTCGTTGCGGAAAAAATGATGATGGCGACACAATTTGGAAATGTTCTAAATGCGGTTGCGTTCATTGTCGTGACTGTGATGTTACCAACGAAAGATGTCCAGCTTGCGGGAGTGCAAAGCTAAAGCAAATTGGTCACATAGATAATGAATGAAAAAGCCGAATGGCTTTATTAGACTCTTCCTCATGTTTGGGAAGGGTTTTTTATTTTTCGTAAACATATAACATACGAGATAGCTTATCATTACTGTTTGAAATGGAGATAGTTGTCTTGGGAACCCATCCATGAAACTGAAAGTCACAAGAGACAATTCGCGTCCCTTTTTTACATTCTGCTTCAATTTTCATTTGTAATTCAAGCAGTGACTTATCAGAAAGATAGCAAAAAATATGGGTCGCATTTGAAATATTTTGTTTTAGTATTTTTCTAAATTTAATCGAAATTGGATACTTGTGGGTACGAATTATGGAAATCAGGAATGGTATAATGCCATTTTCGACGCCAAGTGCAACGATTTCGGGATTTCGTCTAATAGCTTCGATTAAAACACGACCGTCACCAGAACCTAGGTCATATAAAATCGAGCCAGGATATAACTCTAATGAATCTATAACGCTTTGTAGTGCTCTTTTCCTAACAGGAATAAATGGAACATCGTGAGTGACGTTGTCCTTTATT
>Ga0209083_1003663_pt1 | contig 12567 bp, 25 predicted proteins | sample AM7aDNAmetaG_FD_184132 | JGI IMG/M metagenome (GOLD analysis project Ga0209083, IMG submission 184132) | Freshwater microbial communities from Finland to study Microbial Dark Matter (Phase II) - AM7a DNA metaG (SPAdes) (version 3) | ecosystem: Environmental > Aquatic > Freshwater > Lake ...
GAGCGACAACACGAGACCGAGGCCGATGTGGGACTGGGGCCAGCTGGGCGTTCACAAGGTAGCATGCAACGTATCGAGTCAGCGCAGCCAGCAACGCATCACCCCGGAAAGGCCCGAGACGGCCAACGCCACCCTACTACAGAACTAGAGAGTGGCCGTAGGTGGCTCGTGGAGATTGCCACGAAGGCAGCTGAGGGAACTAGGAGGCTACGAAGGCTGGACTTGACCGGAAGCGTTGACCACCAGCAATGCCGAAGACCGAAGGCACGTGCAAGGGCTCGGCGTGGTTGAGTTGGCACCGTGGTAGAGGAAGCCCAGGACCGGCAGACCGGACTACAGACCCACGCCTCGCGACCAAGCACACCCAGGAGTACAGCCCCACGAACTCCACAGCCTGACTCTCGACGCACGCCCCGAACCCAGCCCAAGCAGCTGCATGAAGGCCGGAATGCAAGTCCCGGAAGGCCAGGTGACCATCAGCAGCAGTCCGGAGTCATTGGCCTGTGTTGAAGTGAAGGACCCCGATGCCCGTGACGCCCTGAGACCGAACCCGCAGCGCTCCCACTCTCCCTCTCACCAGCAGCCCTGACCACCAGCTGAACCCGCGAGTCACGCACAGCAGGATCACGAGGCCCTACACCAAGGCGAACAGCAAGCGCGCGCCCCACAGCAACACCGGAGCCAACTCTGCCGAAGACCGAAGACTGCCCTGTGCCCTCCCACGAACAGCAGCCGCGTGGACCCAAGCACCGAAGACCAAGCGAGCAGGAGACCGAGGCCACACCCAGAAGGCGACACGAAGACCGGGAGCCCCATCACCTGCATCACGAGACCGGACTCACAGGCACGCACCAAGCCCAGCACTCCCACGCTCCCCACCTACACAGCGCCCAACTACACCGGCCCACTCCCGCCCTCCTTCTCGCCCCCAACGCCCAGATCACGCACCTGCCGAACCCACTAGCCCAGCACAGCGCGGCCCCACACCAGAACCAGCACAGCACGAACAGGAAGCGCCCAGAGAGACCGAAGGACAGCAGGGCCGCGCACACGAAGACGCCCAGGAGGATCCGTGCCCCAATCACGCCCGTCCCTACCAGCTCAAGCACGCGGGCGCCCAGGAAGACCACGCGATGAACCCAGCCCACATCCACACCGAAGACCAAGCGCCCGCACGTGACACCAACCGACCGGCCCGTCGCACCTACCAACTCGCCCAGGCACCCAGAGACCGGAAGGCCTGCTACCAACGCGACGCGACGGGCCCAGCAACCTTGCACCCACCGCGGCCCAACCATCAGCACGAACGCCCACTCACACGGCAGCAAGGAGGCCGCGGTCCACACGCACAGGATCACCAACGCCCAAGCAGCCCGATCCCTGCGCGCCCCACCACCCAACTACACCAGCAAGGGCGCGCCCCATCCACACGCCAGCACCCACAAGCACACGTCAAGCGCCCAGAAGACCAGAAGGCCAGTGACGACGAGCGCGGCCCAACTACCAGCAAGGATCCAGCAATGCCGTAGCCCCAGCAATCACACGACGGCCGCGCAGGACAGCATCACACCGAGGCCGACACCGTGAGACCGTTGCACCCTTCCACTACCACATGCCGAAGAGCAAGAGCGAAGGAGGCCGAGGGAGCCGATGCACGCGACGGGGACGAGGAGAGCGGCAAGGAGGCGTACGGCACGAGAGGCCTGGTGTACTGGAGGCCAACACAGCAGCCCGCGTGACACCCAGCCCTAGCACCGAGTTGGCCCGAAGCAGCACAGGCACTGAGTCCGGGATGACCAGGAAGCACCAAGGCCGTGAGACCGTAGTAGCCGATGACTGCATGCTGGTTGGCCTGGGGTGAAGGAAGAGGGATGGATGCGACCTACCTGCTACACCACCTGACTACCTGCGAGTACTACACCACTCCCGACCACACAGCGACTCGTGATGCCTGCCACCACCCAGCACCGGACTACAGCAGACCCACAGCGCCCCACTCCAGCACGTGCACCGCGAGCCCTACGCCACCTGCCACCTGCCAACTCTGCCTCACCACCACGCATCACTTCGACTACCACGGACCGCTGTACCCCGAACGGCCAACTACGTACCAGAGCGAGCAAGGCGATGTGGGACTGGTGGATAACGCCGAGGAAGAGAGCGAGCAAGGAAGGCGTGAGACCCACGAGGCCGATCTGCACACCACGCGACTTGCCCACTACGCCGATGACCCGGATGCCCACGCCGACGACCTGAGCCCCACATGCCTAGTGACCCCGACACGCACCTGGCCAGCTTCGCCATGGCAGCAACACAACGCCCCGGCCCAGCCACACACCACGCCCCGCCCGACAGCCAGCTTGTTACCCCGTGGCTGCTCCGGCACGAACCCAGCATCACACGGCAGCATCTCACCCCACAGCTCCCACGCACGGATCGCACCCTAGTTGGCCAGAGGTCGCAGCCACGCAGAACAGGCCGGAGATGCCCGAAGCCCACCAACCCACCAGGAAGGCCACATGCCAACACAGCGAGGCGCCCAGGCACAACGGGCAGCGGAGCGGGCGAAGTGGGCGCCCCGGAGACCAGAAGACCAACGCACGGCACCGGCAAGCTGCGACAAGGGCTCGGAGTGGTTGCCATGGACGCATCGAGGGAACTACCACACAGCACCGCCCTTCTCCCTGACTGCCCAGAGCGACCTAGCTACCACAAGGCCAACACTCAGCTGCTTGGACCGCACGAGGTAGGAAGACAAGGACCGGAGCCCCAGTGACCGTAGCACCCCTGACGACAGCTGCCGCCTTCCACGCACGCAACGCACAGCGCCCTAGTCCATCAGCCCGATCCACGCCCCTGCCCCGCCAACATCACACTACTTCACCCCGACACCCGAACACTGGCAGTCCCAGCACTCCACGCAACGCCTCACACCAAGCCAAGTCGAGCCCCGGATCGCGGCCTGTGTTGAATGCTGAAGGACCAAGCCAGCGAAGGAAGGCGACACGAAGACCAACGCAGAGGCCCACACCGGCTACCAAGCACACGACGACAGCACGGACTCAGCTACCCCGAGACCACACCCAGCGAGTTCTGCCCAAGCACGACGCAAGGAACGCCCAGCAGGAACGGCACCAAGCAGACAGCGACCCCGAGAGAGCGAGCGACAGAAGGAAGCCGAAGGACCCAGGCAGCGTTACACCAAGCGCACCCCAAGAGTCTGGCCCCAGCACCCAGAAGGCCTACACCCACCCTACCGGCAAGAGCACCAAGGCACCGAGAGGCACGTGACACCGAGGAAGGCCAGCGACGAGAGCGAGTGAAGGAAGACGCTGAGACCGAGACGCACAGACAGAAGGCAGCGAAGGGTCCGACAGTCCGAAGCGCCCCATGCACCAACTCGCCCCACCTACCGGCATCCCTGGAGCCCTAGCATCACCAGCACCGGACCCCACAGCAACTACACCAGCCGACTCGTGCCCTTCCCCACCCAGCAAGTCTCCAGCAATGCCCAGCTCCATGCAGTCCGCGAAGTCAGAAGGCGCGATGAACCCGATGCCCGTGACGCCCATGCCGAAGAGTCCAAGCCACACCAAGGTCACGCCGATGCCGAGAGCCAAGCAGGAGGCCGATGACCCTACCACTCCACACCCAGCGAGACGAGCAGCCGAAGCACCGAGTTCACCTTGACCACGAGGACTAGCCGAAGGACCAGCAAGAGCCGCAGGAGCCGCAGGAGCCGGAGTGCCTACACCATCTCGAGGACTAGCAGGAAGAGCACGAGCCCCAGGAACACGACCCGCATGACCAGCAAGACCAGCGAGTGACCCAGCAGCACCATTCCCTCGTTCACGCCCACCAGCTCCACTACCTGCCACGTGACCCGCATTCCCTTCCACGCCTCGAGGACAGACAGAAGCAGCCGAGGCATCGAGTCCACGAGACCGGAGTGAAGCAGCAACCTTACCAGCAGCAGACCCACGAAGAGCACCAGCCTGTCCTGCACGCAACCCTCCCAGCCCACTCCCACTCCCTCCCTGCCTAGCACCGCCCGCACCAACAGCTGCCCCGACCCGTCCACCAGCACGCCCTCCCTCAGCAGCATCGAGTCCTGGAAGAGCAGCACCACCGACCCGAGCATGACCTGCGACCTTGGCACCGAGTTCAGCACAGGGAAGGCGACGAGGAAGACCAGCCGGAGTGCCTACACCAACTACACGAGCACCAGGAGAGCGAGAGCCAGCAAGTCCGTCCCGAGCACCACATGCACCCAACGCTCCCTGCCCACGACCAGCAGACCCAGCCCGATCCGCACACCGCCCTCCTGCCTCACTTCCACCAGCACCATCCCCAGCCCCGCACAGCCGCACCAACCACACCAGGAACAGCGCCCACACCAGCCCAGCCAACTTCCCTACCACGCCCACCACCTCCATGAAGCCCACGCCGTGAAGGAAAGCACCCAGCAACAGGAAGGCCACAAGGAAGGCTGCGAGGATCCAACGGACACAGCTGCACACCGAGGGAGCCACGACAGACCGGAGAGCCTTCACCATGCCAGCGACGAACTGCACCAAGACGCCAGCCAGGAAGAGCGCCCACGTCGACAGCACTAGCCCAGTGACCACGAAGCCGATCACCACGCACACCTTCCCCAGCCCCACAACGCCAGCATCCAACCCACCCAGCACGCACTCAGCCTCACCCCCGACAAGTCCTTCACGCATCTCGGCCCCACCCACCAGGCCACTTGCCGAGCACTCCAGCCCCTGAACGCAGATCGCGCCGAACTACGAGGGTCCGAATGCCAGAAGGGAGGCCAACACAAGCAGCGCCGTGAACCCGAGCCCCACCGCAAGCATCTTCTTCCCTTCCCCTCTCTTGCACGCACGCATCCCAGCACTAGCCCCAGCACAGACAACACGCAGGACCCAGAGCGACACGCAGACAGTGACGACAGGGCCAAGGAAGCCGAAGACCGAAGCGCATGACCCAACCATCCTACACCCAGAAGGCAGGACCGGAAGACCCGTGGACAGCAGCGACCGGACTACACGAGCGCCATCACCCAACTACACCCCGTGACTCACACCAGCAGCGTCACCATTCCCTTCCCCAGCTCCGAGGTCACCTACGCCGAGTCCAGCAAGAGCACCAACTGCATCGGCTACACCACGCTCGCTACCAACGCCCGCATTCCCTACCGACCAGCCCGTGATGCCATGCGCCCCATCCTGAGCACCGACAAGCACCTGCAGATCGCCCACTCCTTCACCAGCCTGCCCCTGCCACCCAGCAACAGCAGCGCCCGCATCCACCACACTCCCCTACTACACCCACACGCCGCACAGCCCGTACCCGCCCATCCTCCCACTCCCCAGCTCAGGCACACCACTCACTGCCTCAGCGACGACAGCCCCGTGACCAGCAGCACCATCCCAAGGCATGCACACTCCCTGAGCCCGATCAGCACGCCAGCCCACGCCATCCAGCTCCCCGATGCCCAGCTCCATCAGCTCCATCCCGCATACGAACACCAGCAGGCACGCCAACACGCACAGCGCCAGTTCCCTCCCAGCAGCGTTCCCAGCACCAGCGACCAGGACGCCATGCAGAAGATGTAGCAACAGGCCCACCTACAGCACCACCCCACCCCACGCATGCAGCCCCTTCGCCATCCCTGCCACCCCGACGCACACCCCAAGCCCGTACTCCGTCACCTGCCCCACATCGCAAGCAACGCCCATGCACGGCAGGCACGCCGAACTCACTCCGGCCCCGGCCCCGGCCCCATCAGCCCACTACCACTCTGCCCCTGCACCCGGTATGGCCAGCACCAACACGAAGGCCAACACCGAGACCAGCACCAAGCGCACCCCGCTAGCCCCGAAGACCGTGCCACATCGGCGAGCCAGAGTAGCCTGGAGATCCTTCCAATCCAAGCACATCACACGCATGCCCGCCAACAGCATGGCCATAACGACCACGCACAGCACCCCGTTCATCTACTCGCTCGATACGTCGAAGGCAGCTGCAGCCAAACTCCAGACAACACGCGAAGCGCACGCCCTTGACCCAACACGCCCAGAAGGCCAACAGCGACTCCAGGAGACCGGACTGCCGAAGACCAGAAGGCACCGACCCGAGGCACACCGAGACGAGGAGCAGGAGGCCGAAGACGCTGAGTCGCACCCCAAGCACCAGCACGAACTTGACCACGGAGCCACCATGCCTACCAGCTCCACGGACCCAGAAGGCAGCTACCAACCCCACGCAGCGACCAGGAAGATGCCGGAGCCCCAACCAGCAAGAGTCGCAGCCCAGCAAGCACCGCGTGACCGGAAGACCCACCAGCTCCTTCCCCTACACCAGCACCGCCCGATCTACCAACACGCAGAGCACCAGTCAGGAGGCGGCGGACCCAGCAACAGCGAGTTCACCCCGACACGCGAAGACCGGAGCCCCATCCACCACACACCCGCCGCCTCCCACTCTCCCTCTCAGCAGCACAGCCCGACTCAGGAAGGCCAACAGCGACAGCAGGAGCCCGTACAGCACGAGGAGCCCGAAGAGCAGCGCAGCCTTCCACACGCACAGGACCCAGAGCGCCCTTCCCTCCCGCCATCCATCACTCCCTACCAGCCCTTCCATCTCACCAAGCCAGCATCACACCAACACAGCCCCACTACCAACCTGCTGGATCACTCGCTGCTACCAACCTGACTACCGACAGCAAGGAAGACCAAGCCATGCCGAGAGCCGTACAGTCCGACCTGGTGAAGTAGTGCCTAGTGACCAGGGAGATGGAAGGCAGCAGCGATGGCACGAACCCCGTGGTCACCAGGAAGGCCTACCTGCTACCAACCAGCTGCACCGAGGTCACTACCACTCCGAGGTTGGCCAGGGGTGAGGTGAAGCCGTGGAAGGCCAGAGCGATGGACGGACCCAATGCGTACCACGAACCCAGCACCAGCATGCCCCAGACGCCGTGACCCCGAGGCCTGCCAGAAGGAGCACGCGACTACAGCGACTCGGCCCCAGGCACACCAAGGCACCGACGTACAGCACGAGGAAGGCCAAGACGGACGTGACTACCGGCAGCATGCACACAACGAGCCCTGCGATCACCCGATGCACCACTCCACTCCACCGGACTACCTCATGCCACACGCGACGCAGGGCCAACACACCAAGCAAGCTTCGAGGACGCCGGGGGACTGGTGAAGCACACAGCGATGGACACCAGGACGATGGACCCAGAGGCCAGCAGGGAAGGCCACACGCATCTACTGCACCACAACGCCCGTACAGTCCACCGCTCCGATCGTCTCGTTGCCCCTCACGCCTACACACGCCAGTTGCATGCCCCGCACAGCACCCGACCCCGAGAGAGCAGCAGACCGACCCAGGCACGGCACGAAGGGCACGAAGACCAAGCCATGTGCGTACTGGAGACCGAGAGGCCGAGTCAGCAGAAGACCGAGCGAGTGGATGGCCAGGCACGGAACCCTGCTGAGTGAGGAAGAGGATGCGAAGGGAACAGCAGACGCAGCCAGGGCACGAGTCAGGTTGGCCACGTGAAGACATCCAGCAGTCACACCTGCATCACACCCAACGCGTCGACCACAGCCAGCACCACGCCACCCAACTACACCAGCCGAGGCTCCAGGAAGGCCAACATGCACCCCACGGACTACAGCGTGACCCCAAGCGCACGGAGAACAGGCCGGTGCACACGAGACCCAACACACGGCTTGTACCCGAACTGCAGCTGCAGCTTTCCACCGCTCCCTTCCGCCAGCCACCAACCTTGCCCCACGCTCGTGACGAACAGCACCCGCATCCCCCACGCCCTTCACCCTGGCTGCCCACAGCGCACCACAAGCCAACACTCCACCAGCGGCAGCCCGTAGCCATCCTAGCCCAGCAAGCCCACGACGAGCGCTCTCGCCATCCACTGCACCATCACGCCCACGCCCAAGTCCGGAAGGCCCTGCACCCTCACTGCCCAACATCATCCAACACCAGCCCGAGCCCGCTCCCCCAGCAAGGGCCGCACCCCCTCGCTGCATGCACTTCACCCCGGCCCCGAAGACCAGACCAGCCCAGATGCCGGAGCACCCCCAGCGGCATCACAAGGCACGCAGAGACCGTAGCACCATCGCCCACTCCTTCACCACGCCGAAGGACAGAAGGCCCACCAGCACCAACAGCAGCCGAGGCATCGACCCAACTACCAACCACGCCCACGTCGACAGCACCCAGGAGGCCGAGCAGCAACAGAAGGGCCGAGTTCACGCCAAGGAAGACCAGCGGCAAGGACGCTAGCCCCGAGTCGCACCTACCTTCCATCTCGCCGAAGTCACTCAGTCCCGAGGCAGCACAGGATCACGCCGAAGGAGCCGAAGACCAACGCCCCACCGCCCCACTCCCTCACTCCCTCCCCACCTACCAACTCCCCTACCACACCACCAGCTTGACCGTAGCACCATCCGACAGGCCGAGCAAGACTCGCGGGCGCCCAGCAACCGACACCAGCACCAACTGCCACCTACCGACCACGCCAAGAGACAGAAGGATGCGCCCGCCCGACCCGACCTGCCGAGAGTGCCGTAGATGCCAAGGACCGGAGTGATGCTGTGAAGGCCAAGGACGACGAGGAGGAAGAGTGGCTGCCTGTGACCGGAAGGAGCGATGATGCCTAGCGACCTACCAAGCGATGGCACTGAGTTCGAGGTGTACTGGAAGGCACGAAGGAATGCAGCCGTGATCGCACTACCACACACCAGCGAGAGGTTGGCCACAAGGCAGGCGTGGTTGAGTTGGATGCCTTGGGTGCAGGAAGAGGCACTGAGGAAGAGCGAAGGGAGGCTGACGAGGACTGCTGCGAGGAAGAGGTGGACGTGATGACCGTGGTAGCCGTGGTGAAGCAGTACGGGCCAACCGACCAGGAAGAGGAGGACGAGGAAGCCGAGGAGGCGGAGGACCTGCTGAGAGGGCAAGACGGACGTGATGAACCCACACGCGACTACTGCACCAGCCTGGCCACGACTACCAGCACCCACGGCTCCACTACCTCGGACCTCTGCACCCCAACGGCCAACGACCGACCACACCGAGGGACACCAGCTGGGACTGCAAGGATCACGCCGTGGGGAATGCCCGAGGACCACGAAGGCGGTAGCGCACGGAAGACCCAACGCACGGCTCAAGCACACGATGCACTACCCGCAGGACCCGGACCCACTGCACCCCTCGTACCTTCTCACTCGGTAGCATGCCCCAAGCACCAAGCACACGACGAGAGCCAGGCCGAGGGAAGCGCACGGCAGGATACGGCACAGGACGCGACGAAGGAAAGGCTGCGAGGAAGGCCGGACTACACATGCCCCGACACCAGCATTGGCCTGGCACGTGACGATGGGCGTACAGGAACAGCAGCAGCAAGGGCAGGGGCAGGACCACGACGGATGCAAGGTTGGCCACGAGGAATGCTGCCCACGCTAGTACACGACGACCTGGTACCAACCCACCTGCTAGAGCGCCTACTGTCACACAGCCAGTCGGAGCCCCGTACGCCACCACCTGCACCCCGCGAACCTACCAGCAGGATCCGTCGAACAGGCACTGACTTCCGAGGGAGCAAGAGTCAGCAAGGCGGCCCGTGATGCAAGCGTCTGCCACCAAGCGAACGATCAGGCCTAGCACCACCTGCAAGGACTCGGCGTGGTTGAGCTGAGGGCAGAAGAGCGACTGGATGACCACGAGGAACACGACCACGCAGACGCCGAGGACAGCACAGGCCAGACCACGCAGGGAGCCGAACCACGCAGACACCGAGGGAGCCAAGCCGACGGACTGAAGAGCGTGACTAGCGAAGGAGAACCAGCGGGATACGGCAGCACCAACTCCTGCAAGGCCTGCATGACCATCTGCGTACAGTCCACGAACAGCAGCGAGGGAGGCATCGAGGGAGGCACCCAGGGACCGGAGGGATGCTGCTGACTTGGCTAGAAGGGAACACGAACCGGCCGACCGAGCAGCAGACTACAGCACGAAGAGCACGACCCCGAGCCACACAAGCCAAGCGCACGACACCAGCATCACGAACATGGGCAGGGCGAGGGAAGGCGCAACCTGACTCACGAACTAGCCCGCCATGACACCTGCCGCATGCACCAGCCCGATCACGCTCCCCAACACGCCTGCGACCCAACTCACGCCCACACTCCAAGCGCCCCCATCCTCGCACACCCCAGCAACGTCAGCCTCGCAGCCCCACTCAGCAACCAGCCCGTACCCGCAATGCCCGCACCACTCTGCCCAACTCGCAGCCAGCCCAGCATCAGCCCCTCCCACGCCCAGTCCGTGACTCCCTGCGTACAGCACCACCCCGATAGCCACACCGAAGGCCATCACTCCCTGAAGGCTCACTCGGCTGAAGAAGGATGCCCTGAACAGCAGCAACACGCCAACGGCCATCACCCCGATCACACCCAACACGCACCACGCCGCCACCCAATGCGTACACTCTCTCGTGGGAAGGATTGCAGATGCAGCACCAGCGAGCGACTCCAGACAACACGCGAGACAAGGACCGGAGGCGCCCCACGAACTAGCCAGCAACTACAGCACCGCGAGCCCCAACGACAGACCGAAGCCCCAGCCACACCTACACCGAGACGAAAGGCCGAGGCACAACAGAAGGCTGGTGACGACGAGGAAGAGCAGAGGCATGACTACAGCGATGGAGGCGAAGGGAATGCCAAGGATGCCGATAGTCGATGCCTTGGACGCGACGAAGGAGGACGCCCAGGAAGACGCCAGGGACACGACGGACTGGAGAGCATGGACCCAACTAGCCAACAGAGCACGCAGAGAGCCGGTGACCCTACCAAGCACAGACCGGAGCGAAGGACACCAGCGACACACCGAGATGGGCATGAAGGCCGAGGACACGAAGCCGATCACCACGCAGCACGCGAACCCGCCCAGGGAAGCACTGACCCAAGCACCGGCAGTCCCGAGGTAGGCAGCGAAGGACCCGATGGACATGGCGAACTGGCTGCACACGACGGACACGACGGCTACCACGCACGACACAAGCCCCGAGTAGCCCGCAAGGAAGCCCGCAATGCCGACACACGCGATCCCGAGACCCAACACCAGAGCCCGAGCCTTGCCGTGACCATCAGCATCCACACCGAGACCAGCAGCGAGGGCACGCCAAGCACCAGAGGCAGGGGCACCGAGGGAAGCAGCAGACGCCAGCTAGTTGGTGGCCTTGGATGCCGAGGAAGACAAGCCGCTGAAGACCGCAGACGCCGTGCTACCAACCCTCCCAGCAAGAGCAGCGACCTTAGCACCAACCTTACTCAGCCCGTGAAGCACGCACACCAGGAAGAGCCCACCCAGCACCACGAGTCCGAGCCCCTGCACCCCCTGCACCACACCGCCCATGCAGCCCGCTCCGACCAACACGCCTGTCACACCGACCGACCCCAGTACAGCACCCGACACGCCCACGCTCCCTGCCCACTCTTGTACCTGGGCCACCTCCATCACGCCTGCCTCGCACCACCCTTCCATCTCACCCAGCACGCTCCCAGCCTCGCTCACACCAGCATCACCCGACACACCGCATACCCAGAAGGCCAGTACCGCCACCCCGAGACTCAGCAGCTTATGCCCAACCATGTGATCGTACCTACACCCCTGACCCGCGAGGGCCGCCATACCTGTTCAGCTCGGTAGCTTGGTAGCGAATGCCGGATGTCACAGACCGCACGACAGACCGAAGGCCAGCACCAAGCAGAAGGCCAGGAACAGGAAGGCCACGAGGCAGAAGAGCGAGTCGCAGCCAAGGATGCCGATGACCTGAATGCCCAGGAACCGTACGCAGCGCCCTACACCCGTGACGCCCAGAAGACCGAAGCCCACGCCAGCAGCACTCCCATCCACCTCACTACCTGCCTTGCCCACGACGCCGAGGAAGCCCAGAGGCCGAATGCTGCTACCACACTCCCTGAGACAGCAAGGAAGACGCCCCGATCCCTGCAAGCCCACATCGCACACCTGACTGCCACACACGCAGGCACCGCAAGACTCGACCCCACAGCAAGCACTCCCTGCGTCACCTTCACCAGCTCCGAGGCACACCTTCACACCGTCACCGCCACCTACGCCGAAGCCCTGCACCTGACTCCCAGCGCCCCCAAGCACCTGATCCAGGACAGCCACGCCATGCACCACTCCCTGATCAGCACCAGCGACATGCCCGTGACGCAGACCAAGAGAGCCAGCAAGTTGGCCAGGCACTGAGTCCGGGAGAGCGACACCAGCTGCATGACCAAGCACACGATCAACACGCCACGAGTCAGGTTGGCCGCAATGCCCGTCGAGTCCTGCAAGCACAGACTGCGCCCCATCACCTGCCGATCCTTGCACACCACCAGCACCGCCCTGCACCCCAACATGCCTCGACTCCTGCACTCCCTCCCTCGTGCACCAACTGCAGTCCCGGCCCGATCCGGCCACCTGCACGTGCCCCAACTCGCCCACGCCCCG
>Ga0209083_1003665_pt1 | contig 12552 bp, 11 predicted proteins | sample AM7aDNAmetaG_FD_184132 | JGI IMG/M metagenome (GOLD analysis project Ga0209083, IMG submission 184132) | Freshwater microbial communities from Finland to study Microbial Dark Matter (Phase II) - AM7a DNA metaG (SPAdes) (version 3) | ecosystem: Environmental > Aquatic > Freshwater > Lake ...
ATGAGAACCGGAATCATGACACGGTAGAGAGAGATGCCTGATGCCTTCAGTACAGTCATCTCAGATGTAGTGGTCAGAGAGCCGAAGACCATCACAACCGCAATGAGCACCGCCATAGGCGCCGCCAACCCAACCATCCAGGCTGACTGCAGTACAATGAGTTCAACAATGGCGGAAAATGCAATGCCCTTGCCGATAAAACGATCAGCAAACGTGGCAAAAAACTGCAGAATAAGCACAAACAGGATAGTGATAAACGCAAAGAGGAAGGGGCCGAGAAGCGATTTAAGGATATAGCGGTCGATAATTTTCATAAAACAATCTTGTTCACTACCCCTCGTTTCACAAACACTCTAGCTGTACCAATAGAGTGAAATACTCTATCAGCTGAAAATATATAATAAAATACCAAGGATACGGTGGGGCGTTCGATCTGAGCAGCTTAAAAATATAAGCCCCGAATGTTGGCCTTTTAAACGCCTGTTGAAGAATTGCGGGTTAATGTGGCACACTCGGAAATTTTTTGACCAAACGACCTAAACCATACTCAACTCAAGTCTGTGTTTTACTTTTTCCCAGCCGGGGAATACAGCGTCGAGAAGTTTATAAAACTCAGGACTGTGATCATGGTATTTCAAGTGACACAGCTCATGGATAACAACATAATCAATACACTCCCTTGGCGCTTTAACCAGCTCAGGATTGAGAGTTACCATACCGTTTTTAGATATGCTCCCCCATCGTTTCTGCATCCGCTTGATACATATGGCAGGTTTTGGAAATGAAAACCCGTTAATCTTTGGCCAGCAACGCTCCATGCTGTTATTGAATTGCAACGCTGCTTTTTCTGAATACCATTTGCGCAACAGTTTTTTTGTGCTCTCCGGATGTGGCTCATCTCGCAGGGTGATGTGGAAAAAACCTCTGGATAACTTGACACTATTCTCACTGCCCTGAGCAATTGTTAAGCGATAGTGCTTGCCAAGATAGCGGTGGGTTTCTCCATTTATATAAAACCGATCAGGTGTCTTCGGCGTAAACTGCAGAAAATAGTTTCGCTGCCGGAGAATCCATCGTGCCCGTTTGCATATTTTTTTCTCGATCAACGAAATGTCAGAGCTTATTGGCGCTTTGACTACCACTGAACAATCAGGATGAACCGCAATTTCCATCGTTTTCCTCTCACAATACAAGAGAGTGTAATCAATGGAATGACTTCCATAATCAAACGACTCTTTATCCCGTAGTATTGACTCTGTCATTTGAAAGTCCTGTGCTTAGCGACCTGCAGTACCTTTTCAATTATTTCATCCATATTGTCGAGTGACAGTTCAATACCTTTTTTTGTTTTAAGATCATCATAAAGGTAATCGTCAATTTCATTCACCGTTTCTTTCTGAGCATCTTCATCATACCAGAAATGAACCTTGTTATGCCTCTCCAGAATGCTTTGAATTGCTATTGCGGTATCTGCAGTAATCGCTTCAAGCTCATCTTTCGTATTCAGGGTCTTTCGACTGCTATCTGCTGATTCCAGAAACGGTTTCAGCACACCATAATAAGCCATGGCATCTTCATTGCCGGTAAGTTTAAGAGGGACATCATCATGTACCTTGCCAACGACTTTATTCCTGATGTCAACAACTTTATGCAGGTAGTCAAGATCAGATATTCTTTGGGCCCTGAACTCTTCAATGGCCTGCTGAATAAGCTTTGAGAATTTCTCGTAATAAGCAGGATCTTCAGCCATTTTTTCTGTAATGACTTTTTTGGTGGCATGAGCAATCGTATCAGCTTTGGATGCACTGCTTTTCTTCCCTTCGTATATCCCTTGCTCCTCTTTGATCTGATTAAACAGCTTGTCATCAAAAATATTGACCGGCTCATTCAGTTGAATGACCTCATTGGCCTGAATATGAGTATCCAGCAGTTTCTTGATTTTTGGCTCATAATCTCTGTAATCAATGCTCTCGGCATACCTGCGTTTTACCGAAACCTTCAGTAACTGAAATTTTCGCAAATCTGCTTTGTACCTCGAAATGGTATTTTCAGCCGTCTCAGACAAAAACTTTTCTGATGAAAACGCAATAGCCAGGGTTTTACCAAACTCCGCAAGACGACTATAAAACTCCTCTCTCAGCTCATCATCTGCAAGCAAGAGCTCATAAGCCTCTTCATCATAGGAGTGTTTTACTGTTTTAAAGAGCTCCCACAAATGCGAATAGCGTTCCGGCAATTTTTCAATTTCGCTGTTTATTGAGCTAAGCGTGCCAACGAGGTCAGACTCATCAAAGCCTTCAAAGGCACTGTACATAGTCAAGGCTTTATCCAGCTCGCCGAGAGCATTTACATAATCGACTATAAATCCGAACTCCTTCCCTTCATAGAGGCGGTTGACCCGGGCAATGGCTTGAAGCAGGGTATGCTCCCGTAATACCCGGCATAAATAGAGAACCGCATTTCTTGGTGCATCAAATCCAGTGAGCAGCTTGTCTACCACAATTAATATTTCCGGTTCACTACCATGCTTAAACTGGTTAATGAGCTGCTTGGTATACTCCTCTTCACTACCATAGCGCTTCATCATTTTCTGCCAGAATTTCACAACTTCATCGGTCGTCTCATCGTCGATCTCTTCATAGCCTTCACGCATATCAGGAGGAGAGATAACAACATCTGAAGTAACAATACCGATTTCATTGAGGTAGGCGTTGTATTTAAGGGCAGAAACTTTGTTGGGAGCAACAAGCTGCGCTTTAAACCCGGTACCCTGCCAATTGGCTCGATAGTGCTCAGTAATATCAAATGCCCTCATGTAAATCACCTGATCAGCCTTATTCAGCATCTCAGCCCGGGCATATTTACGCTTGAGATCAGCTTTCTGTTCTCTGGAAAGACCCTGGGTATGTCGTTCAAACCACAAATCAACAGCCGTCTGATTCTGGGTCATTTCAACGTGCCGCCCTTCATACAAAAGCGGAACGACTGCTCCGTCTTTTACAGCCTGCGAAATGGAATAATGAGGCTCGACTAATGCACCAAACTTGGTGAAATTGTTTTTTTCTTTTTTCAACAGTGGGGTGCCTGTAAACCCTAAATAACATGCATGAGGAAACATTTGCCGCATACGGGCAGAAAATGATCCAAACTGAGTGCGATGGCTTTCATCCACGAGAATAAAAATATCCGGTGAGTCATCCTGATACTTTTTTACTGCGTATGCCTTGTCAAACTTATGTACGAGTGTGGTTATGATGCCGGATTTTTTTTCAGCAACCAGTTCAAGCAGATTCCGCCCGGAACTTGCCCTGTCAGCTTCAAGTCCGCAGGCAACAAAGGTATTTCCAAGCTGTTTATCCAAATCATCCCGATCAGTAACCAGCACAATTCTTGGGTTGAGAATCTCCGGATCGAGAGCAAGGTTTCTAGCCAGCATGACCATGGTCAGGGATTTTCCGGATCCTTGTGTGTGCCAGATTACTCCACCCTTTCGCGCTCCCGTGCCGTCAATTTGCTTTACTCGATTGAGTGTCGATTTAACAACGAAATATTGCTGATAACGAGCAATCTTTTTAATCCCACCATCAAACACGGTAAACTTCAATGCCAGTTCAAGCAAACGCTCTGGTCGGCATAGTGCATAAAGGGCTTTATCCTGTTCAGTAACAAGTCGATCGATACTCAAAGGAGCTGGCTTAACATCAAGGGCATCAGTAACTCTCGAACAAATATCCTTTGCCAGCGGCTTGTTGACAATCTCCTGTAGCTTCAGGAACTCCCGTCCTCCTGTTTCAAAGTGAGGTTCTTTCCAGACACTCCAGAATTTTGCTGCACTCCCCGTAGTTGCATACATGGCACTGTTCTTGTTCAACGCAAGCAGCAGTTGTGAATAGATGAAGAGTTTCGGTATATGATCATCGTTCTGATTCCTGATTGACTGCGAAACCGCTTGCTCAACCTCAACTTGGGGCGACTTACATTCGATCACACAAAAAGGAATGCCATTGACAAACAAAACTATGTCAGGTCGTGTTGTCTCGGTGCTTCTGGAACGCTCAACACTATACTCAACAGTTACATGAAATTTGTTGCGTTCGGGGTTCCGCCAATCGATGTAGTTCAAATGGAAGCTTTTTGAATCACCATTGATGGTCTGCTCCATTGCAGTCCCGAGTGTCAGCAGGTCATACACGTATTCATTGGTTCTCAGAAGCCCGTCATACTTGATGTTTTTCAGTTTCTGAATAGCAGACTGAACATTTTCTTCACTAAAAAGGTATTCGCTTCCTTTGTGCCGGATGTAGTTGATTTCCTTCAGTTGATTCCGCAGAATATTTTCCAGGAGTACATTAGACGTTCTTTCCTGTCGCTCACGGATTGCTTCAGCCGGTGAAATATATTCGTATCCCATCGCCACCAGCACTTGCACAGCAGGGATTTGAGAGGTCATTATTTCATTGGTTTCAAAATCACACATTACTCGGCTCCTGTTTTTATCACGGATGACTTTATCGGATATATCTATGCATTGCTATCATCCTCTATTCGAGTGAACTTCAGTTGTTCGGAAATTCCGAAAAACTGTCGAGTATATTGAAATCAGGCGTTACAATCGCGCCTGCATATCTACCCCAAAAGTACTTCAGGTTATGGCATCTTAGACGACTGTTTTCTATCGCCCTCGGGTAACTCTTCTACTGGATGCTTTGGTTTGTTCTTTTGTGGTTTGGGAGTCGCTTCATCTTCGACACCTTGCCGAGATGTTTGAGTGGTTGATGAAAGAGTGGCTCGAGTAGATATCTTTTCAAAAGGAGTTTTGTAGTGCTGGCTTATAAAGAGGAAGACGAGAACAAAAACGACCAAGGCAATAGGAATTAAATAAAAGCACCTGAGCGTGATGGAGCACATAACAGTCCATACGGTTTCATTTTTATCTGTATCCTCCATCTGTTGAGATATTTTATTCCGTTTCTTCACTTTTAGATCGGTTGCAAACCGATGTGGGTTAAGGTCGTACATCCTCTCGTTATTAGACTTTGGTCTTTCAGCAATAACCCATTCATACATTTTCCTGAATAGCTTTTCTGTGTAAAGGAAAAAAGCATCCAGATACCAAAAACTGATGAGAGGAACTAATACGACTAATCCCAGGAAATAAGGACTGATATTCTTTTCAGACAAGGCCAGAACGACAGCAACAAGTGATATGGCCCATCCTTTAAGCAAGAATGAGTTGTTTGCCATTCGTTTGATGCATCCCTGAATCAAATCGATTTCTTTGTGCAAATTTTGTTTATCTGTCTGGTTCATTTAAACCTCCTATACAACTGTTTTGGCTATTTTGTAATCATTAATATTCTCACTTATTCGTATAGCTCGATCTAGATTCCCAGATATATCTCTTTTGAATTCATACCAGCCAACTGCAGGAATGTAAGAGCATTCACCCGAGTGAATGGCTGTGCTAAAACTGCAGTTCATTAAAGTTGCCATCTTCCTGTTGAACATATTTTTTGCAAGAATATTAAATAACGATCCTGTTCGATAATCTGTACAACCAGAATCACAGCAGTTGTAACTGGTCATAAAATATGAGTATGAGTTCATTGTATCAGGAAGGACAATCGCTATCATCGCATTGGTCTGACTTGTCCTCCCATTGCGCGCATGTTCTTTCAGGGAGTAGGAAATTTCCCACGGTATCCATTGGTCTGACTCGGGAGTGTATGGATCTTTCATGTTTGGCGAAATCATTACGAGGGTGATGCTACTATCATAGATTTTATTCCGAAGCTTTGAGGCTATTGTCAAGTCTTTAAATCCAGCCAAACTCTCATTATCATTTTCTCCTTTATTGATATGATCATCATAAGCAAAAAGGCTTTGAAGCTCATCGACATAGTGACGTACAGTAGTTTGCCTGTAGCCGCTGAGGAAATTGAGCCCTTGCCCAGCATTTGCCTTGGCAAGAGGATATACGTTGCTATCGCCATACTTGTATGATACAAAGACTTTGCGACCCATCATTTTCCTCCATCTTGAATCTGCGTCCCTCGGTACAGAAGATCCAGTGAATGCGCTTGTGATCGCTGAGAATAAGTTATCCACTTCGATAGATCAGAGCTGTCAATTTGTATCAAACGCTTTCCCAATAATGGGTATTTTATGTTCAGACTGAAGGATTCGTTAATGTTGTCAAAACTCTCTCGAGTTGGTTTTTTTCTCTCAATGGTATCAACCGTTGCGAGTTCATGAAAAATCCAAGGTGAATAGGTTCCATTAACAGATTCTTCTGCTGTCACCGAGTTATGAGATTCAAGAAATATAAAGCACTCGGTTCGGTCAATCATACGTGCAAGGGCATAGGAAAGCAGCAGATGCACATGAGCCGTTGATCCATTGCGCTTCTCGTAGCTATATGTTTTGCCCCCAGTGTTCAGGCAGTATTCATTATCCAACTCTTTGAGCAGTTCGTCAGAATGTCCCCAAATCTCGGAATCAATAAACGGAGTGAGTTTATGATTTCGTCTGAGCCAATCAGCAAAGGACTTAGCCAAACCTATGTCCTTACTGGAATGGGAAATAAAGACATCTGCTTTTACTTCTGGAAACCATTCATCCCAGATTGAGTCGGCATTCAAAACCTTTGTAGTAAGTGAAGAATTCTTGATCATTTTTCGAAGCTTTGGCATCATAGATTCTTTTGACAACCCTGGTTTATCGCTTTTTACGAACTCTTGAAACCTAAGGCGTTGTGGGTTCAGAATTGATTTAAGATCATCACTAACTTTTATTTTGTAGGCGTGATACATGAAATGCCCCCCTCAAAGGATATTTGAATTTGAAATTGCATATCCTGTCAATTCCCCGGGCTTTGACATGAAGTAGCCTAGACGCCCATCGATTTTATAAGTGCCAGCATCAATGTGTGAATAAAGTTCCAGGTACTCGTTCCCGTAAGTTCCATATCCATCAGCAGTCGGAATGATATAAATTCCTTTTTGACTGGAATCGGCAAAACCTATTTCCCAAGGACACCAGCGCGATGCCTTTGAATTTGCTGTTGCCAGGAATAAAAATACATCAGAAGATTTGATCTTTTCCTGAATCTTTCGGGCAGTCACACTGTTCGGAGTCTCAGGCATTGAATGATCTTGCCAGTCAACATACAGGTCGAGACCGGCTTCTTCAAATATCACGAGCAAGCCTTTTACAAGCTCTTCATCTTTGTGGCTATGACACAGGAAGGCGCTTTTCTTTTTACTAAAATTATAGCTCTCGAAAGCATATTTTATGCTATAACGAGAATAGCTTTCCGCCTTACTTCGTAGTGTTGATTGACTGATGGCCATAAATTTTTCCCTTACTTTTTATCCCTCGGTGGGCATTGATCGTTTCCGTAGCTGTTGCCGGCCCTGATCCTGCCGTTCTCACCGTGAATCTTTGTATCTGATTGCTGGTTTCTGGCGATAGTTTGTGCCATCTGAATCGCTTCGGATTGTGTAGGGGTTACTTTTGTTGCCCTGCTGTTGCCAGCACCTTTAACTGCCCATCCATCAGAATGAGGAACCACGTGCTGATTTTTCCCTTTTGCCATAATTATATCTCCATGTATTGGTTAATGATTTCAGTTTTCATTCGCCATGCACCGGTGAGCATCTTCTGCATCAACCCGTGTTTCTGCGATTTATATTTTTTCAATAATTGCTTGAGAATATCTATTTCCTGCTGAGCAACATTCAATGTCTCAGCTATTTGCTGTTGAACTGATATAGTTGGATGTGATACTTTTATTCGATCTATATCTTTCTTCTGGATGTTGGGGAGGCCAGACCCAACACGTAAGTTCATAATTTTTTTTTCGTTCATTTTCAGATAAAAGAACAGATAATATTTATCTATTGACTTCTTTAGATTAAGAAGTGAATAACAATGCCCACCTGACCAGAATTTTTCTGTATTGAAATTCACATATCCACATGAGTTCCCTCCTTCACTGATAGTTATTATCCCTGCTTCAGTATTCCAATCATCAGTTCTTCCTGATGGTTTAATTCCGCCATTTAATGCATAGTAAGCGCCATCAGTTTTCATATGAACGACATTTAACTGTTCGCCTTTTGTAACCTTACAAATCTCTCCAAGCTTCACTTCACTCCACTCTGTGTTAACTTTGATCAAAGAACTTCTCAGCCAACTGAACCGTTTTTCCTTTTCAACAATGAGTTGATCGGTTATTCTGATAGCCTGATCACAGGTGGCAAGCAAATCGGCAATAGCTTTTTGTTCGGGACAGGGCGGTAATACGACTGTTATCTTTTCAACGACTGTCTTATTGATTTTCACCATACTGTCACTTGTTCCGCTTGCACAGCTCTGGATATACTTCCTAACGGTTGAGCTTCTTAAATAGAACTCTAAAAATTCATTTAGAACTTTCGATTCATCAACACGAAATCGCATTAGTAAGTCTGGATAAGAACAATTTTCAAGCTCGCCTCTAAACAGAATTGTTCTCCCAACTTTATCCAATGTATTCGATCGGCTTATTAAAAAGTCCCCAGATATCAACAGAAAATCCTTGACTTTTTTATCGTCTATAGGAGCAGGTTTTGCATGAGACGAATCAAATCCATTATCCGTTAAATTTCCTAAGCCTAAAATCCAACTACCATTTGGCTCTTCAGGGCAATTTGGTGAATAGCCATTCTTGAGGGACTCAATAACCAGCTGTTTAAGTTTTATGTGTTCCCATCCAACAGGAAGAGTTTTTTCGCTACTCATCGCTACACCTCCAAGCTGAATTGAGAGCAAAAGACATTATCAATTATCCAGCATCTATTATTCACTTTTATTTTATCTCTATTCCTGATCATTCTTAGTTCCTCCAAGTTTATTCAACATCTCCACCGCACCACTCTCAAACTTTGAAAAGGCGAACCATTTTTTCCCCAGGTCTTTGAGAGATGCGCCGATATGATAAATGTCAGCTCCATCGATTATGAGAAAACGGTCGTGAGCATCCTTGAAGGTTTCAATTGCAATGGGAGGGTACTGCTGATTGTATTTCTTCAAATCCAGAGCGAGCTGCTTTGAGATGGATTTTGTATAAATCAGAGCGGTTACACCCTCAACCCGTTTGCCAAGCACCGTCAGCACAGAATCATCAACATAGTTATCTATAAGAATCAAGCTTTTTCTTGCACTGCGAATCAGATCGGATACAAAAACATGTGCATCGTACACCTGCCCGGCATAAAAAATACCCTGTTTGGATGGTTCTGCAGATTCAAGCGCTTGAAAAACCTTTTCAAAATTCTTTTCGGTTTCGGATTCCAACGCAATCTGACGACGTTCGACAGAATCCAAGCGGGCAACAACCTGAGCATTGTTCAGAATAAGTCGGCGCATTTCCACAAACGCTCTCATGATTTTCACATGTACTTCGGCAGCTTTGGAGCTTTTAAGTACACCCGAAAGACTGGCCACGCCATGTTCGGTAAAAACATATGGCAGACTGCCACCCAGATGCTTTCGTGAAGGTATCGCATTTTGCGATACCATAGAATTCACCTCGGCATCAGTAAGCTGAAACATGAAATCTTCAGGAAAGCGCTTAATATTTCGCTGCACCTGTTCTCTCAGCCGAATTGGTATAACTCCATAAAGAGATGCAATATCCTTATCAAGCATGACTTGCTGGTCACGAATAGTGTATATCCTGGCTTTGACCGTATCAAGACTCATCGGTATAAGATGTTCTTTATTCATCAAGGTCATTTTTTAGCGTTTTCTTCTTCCTGCTCATCGCTGAATCTCCTTGAGCTTTTCGGCCATTTTCACCCTTACTTCTGCCAGCTCTTGTTCCAGCTTGTCAATTTCCCTCTGAACGGTATCAATATCAATCTCCTCTTCCTCTTCAAAGGTATCCACATAGCGAGGGATGTTAAGATTGAAGTCGTTTTCCTGGATCTCTTTCAAGTCTGCAACATGGGCATATTTGTCTACCTCATTGCCCTCTTTGTAGACCCGCATAATCTTTTCGAGCTGTTCATCGGAGAGCGTGTTCTGATTTTTCCCTGACACAAACTCCCGACTGGCATCGATAAAGAGTACCTCCCTCTGTGCCTCTCTCTCTCCGCCTTTTTCACGTGATCGATCAAAAACCAGTATAGCAACAGGGATGTTCGTGGTTGGAAAAAGATTGCCCGGTAGCCCGATGACAGCATCCAGCAGGTTTTCTTCGATCATTTTCTGGCGAATACGACCTTCTGCTGCGCCCCTGAAAAGCACACCGTGCGGAACGACTACAGCAACACGACCTTCTTTTTCAAGTGCTGTTTCAACCATGTGGCTGATAAAGGCCCAGTCGCCCTTGCCCTTGGGAGGGACTCCGCGCCAGAAGCGATTGTATTGATCGCTTTCAGCATTTTCAGCTCCCCACTTATCCAGAGAGAATGGTGGATTGGCCACAACGCAATTGAATTTCATCAGGCGGTCATTTTCCACCAGAAGCGGACTGTTCAGGGTGTCGCACCATTCAATGCGGGCACTGTCAAAACTGTGAAGAAACATATTCATGCGGCAGAGCGCCCATGTACTGCCGTTAGACTCCTGGCCGAACAGTGCGAAATTCCGGTCACCAACCACTTTGGCAGCCTGCACCAGAAGACCACCAGAGCCGCAGGCAGGATCACAGATACGGTCGCCAGGTTTGGGGTTGGCAAGTTTGGCCACAAGCTCTGTAACTTTAAACGGAGTGAAAAACTCTCCGGCCTTTTTACCGGAATCCGAAGCAAACCGCTCAATCAGATAGATGTAGGTGTTCCCTATGACATCCTCTGAAACAAGGCTGGGCTTCATATTCAGCTGTGACTTGTAAAAGTCTTCCAACAGTTGTTTCAAACGTCGGTTACGATCTTTGGTCTTACCAAGGTTTGCTTCGCTGTTAAAGTCGATGTTCCGGAAAACCCCTTCGAGTTTGGTTTTGTTAGCTTCCTCAATGTGGTCGAGAACAATATTGATCAGCTCCCCTATATTTGCTGCCGCTCTGCGTTCATAAAGGCTGTAATATGTTGCAGGAAACTCTTCCAGAATCTTCTCTTCGCCAGTCTGATTATTCTTTTCGATCAGTTTTACAACAGGGAGAACAAAGCGCTCTCGCTCCATTTTCCGGAGGATTCGGGCGTCATCATCCCCATACTGTTTCTGGTATGCTTGATAATGATCCTGCCAGACGTCGGAGATATACTTTAAAAACAGCATGACAAGGATGTAATCTTTGTACTGGGCCGGATCAACAACACCTCTGAAGGTGTCGCACGCAGCCCATGCCGCATTATTGATATCCTTCTGATCAATCTTGATACTCATATTTTATTCTCCTTTGGCAAGCTGCATTAATAATGTTGACATGTATTGCCTGCGCTTTTGAGCAAGCACACCGAGCATTATCTGTTCGCGAGCGGCAAGCGAAGCCAGCTCTATGATATTTGTTTGTTTCTCTATTGAAGGCAATAAAACCTCTAAATCTTCAAGGACCTCCTTGCTGATCATCTTCTGAGCCGTTCCTATCGCTCTGCTTGTCAAAAACACCTGCGCTTCCCGCTGACTGATATACCAGTTCAGATACTCCGGCAAAATCTTTTTGGGTTTTGTAACCCTGATTCTTAATAAAGGAGCGGCCACAACAGCCTTTCCTGGATCTTCAAGAAGTATAGCCGTATTACTTATTATTCCACGCGACCGGAACACAAGATCTCCTTTGTGAACAAGATGGTGATCCTTGACCGAATCCATATCTATCCTTATCAATCCTTCACATCCAACCGTATTATCATCAAGCAGATCTTTCATCTGGATAACTGCCACCTCTCCATCTTTCGAGACCTCAAGACGGGACCTGAATGAATATCCCATCTGCACTGTTGCTATGTTTTTTATTACTACTCTCATCAAATCCATCGATTATACTGTATCGTCATTTCTGTATATTATGAAGATTATTAAGTATTTCCAAGCATTATCTACAAGAATATCATTTCTGCGCTTTTATAAGATCTAAATTACTGTGACTTATAGAATGGAAGGGAAATTTGGCGGGGATAGAACGACAGTTTGCGGAAAACGGAAAAATCTATTCCTGACAATTAGTGATAGATATAATGCATACTTAATAGCGTCTAAACATTGTGGCTATGGCCCCTGCAGGCTGAAAAGAGCTATCCTCTCAGGATAACTTTAGTTTTGTTGGGGTTCAGGAATCACCCCAACCTACATAGGGGCACCAACAACTCCCGAAGGTTATCTCTTCACGTAGCAATCACACCAACCCCGAACACAGTGGCTCCTCTATTTGTTCATGAGGTTTAATGCATGAGGCCAAAAATCAAAATAAACACCCCTCAAAGCACCCTCCAGAGGGTAAAAACAAAAAGGACTTACAAGCGTTAACCTGTAAGTCCTTATGTTATATGGTGCGCCCGGGAGGACTCGAACCTCCAACCCATTGATTAAGAGTCAATTGCTCTACCATTGAGCCACAGGCGCATA
>Ga0209083_1003666_pt1 | contig 12551 bp, 9 predicted proteins | sample AM7aDNAmetaG_FD_184132 | JGI IMG/M metagenome (GOLD analysis project Ga0209083, IMG submission 184132) | Freshwater microbial communities from Finland to study Microbial Dark Matter (Phase II) - AM7a DNA metaG (SPAdes) (version 3) | ecosystem: Environmental > Aquatic > Freshwater > Lake ...
TCATCCAGAGCTGCGACCCAAGGCGCTGGGCGCATGACCTGAAAGCGCCGATAGCCGCAGCAATACCCACGGTTGAGGCGGATTGCCAGTCGAAGCCGTCGATGAGCATGACATCGGGCTTGAATTTGATATGTGTTTGAAAAAGGCCCACGGTCTGTTCGAGGCGCTGCGGTGAAAATGCCGTATCAGCATAGGTTTGCAGTACCCTGTAGCGTGCGGATGAGTTGCGCAGCTCTTCGATTTCTTCGTCGTGGCGGCTTCCTGCCATGTCGTTGAACAGGGCGTCGTACCATGCCTGCAAATGGTTGGTGCTTTGGCCAAGGGCTATGTGCAGTACATTTTTCTCGCGCATGACGGCGTCAAGACCTATCTGCACCAGAAAGGCTGTTTTTCCGACACCCGCCGGGGCGATAACCAGACCCAGACCTCCTGGCTGCAGACCCCCTGAAATGGTCTTTTCGAGTATGCGCAGCGGATTGCGTGCTGTGAGTTGTTGGCGAATCATAGTATGTATGCTCCTTGCTATTTTCTGCTTGCGGCTTTTTCTTTTGCCTTTTCAGTCAGCTCTTCGGCGATGCTGGCCGGTACCTGCAGATAGCGTGAAAATTCCATGGTAAATTCGGCCTTGCCCTGTGTGTTCGAGCGCAGCACGGTTGAGTAGCCGAACATGTCGGCCAGTGGTACTTCTGCTTCTATACGCGTTATGCCCCCATCCTCATGCGAGCCGATGATCATGCCGCGGCGCTGCATGAGTGTTGTGAGCACATTGCCTGAAAACTCCGTAGGTCCTTCAACCGCAACATGCATGATGGGCTCAAGAATTTTGGGACGAGCCTTATTGAATGTTTCGCGCCATGCGCCCCGGGCTGCTTCCTGAAATGCAATGTCGGAGGAGTCGACGCTGTGGGAAGCTCCGTCGTTAATGGTTACGCGAACACCGGTGACCGGGGATCCGATAATGGTGCCCTTTTTGACCATGGAGGCAAAGCCCTTGTTTACTGCGGAGATGAACTGCCGGGGAATCGAGCCGCCGACTATTTTATCGACAAATTCGAACTCGTTATCCTCACAGGGCTCCATAAAGCCAGCTACTCGGCCATATTGGCCGGAGCCGCCGGTCTGCTTCTTGTGGGTATAGTTAAAGTCGGCCCGCTGCGTGATGGTTTCGCGGTAGGCAACCTGCGGTGGCGAGGTTTCAACAAGGGCATTGTATTCGCGCTTCATGCGCTCGATATACACGTCAAGCTGCAGCTCTCCCATGCCCTTGATGACGGTTTCTCCGGATTCCTGATCAACCTCGACGTGGAATGTGGGGTCTTCCTTGGTGAAACGCCTGAGCGCCTTGGCCAGATTTATCTCGGCCTTTGAATCGACGGGTTTGATCGAAAGAGATATAACGGGATCGGGGACAAACATGGAGGTCATGCTCACATTGACCGAACCGTCGGTGAAGGTGTCGCCCGAGTTGCAGTCAAGGCCGAAGATGGCGATAATGTCGCCAGCCGAGGCTTCAAGAACATCTTCCATCTCATCGGCATGCATGCGCACCAGGCGTCCGGCTTTATGCTTTTTGCCTGTGCGGGTATTGGTTATAAAGGTGTCGCGCGCGAGGCTGCCCTGATAGATGCGCAGATACGTGAGCTGTCCATAGCGGCCATCTTCAAGCTTGAACGCCAGCAGCACCGTGGGCATCGTTGGATCGCTTTGCAGTTCGATCATTTCCTCGGTGTCATTGGACAGGTTGATGGCTTCATTTTTTATGTCCGGCGGGGACGGCAGATACCGTATGACGCCGTCCAGCAGCAGCTGTACGCCCACGTTTTTATAGGCCGAGCCGATCATCACCGGTGTGAGTTTGAGGTCAAGGGTGCCTTTGCGCACGGCCTGATAAATCAAGTCATTGGTGATGCGGTCTTCAAGAATAGCCTCCATGAGTTCATCGGAGAACATGGAAACGGCATCCAGCAACTGCTCGCGGTACGAAGCGACATCATCCTTCATGTTGTCGGGGATGGGGCCTTCCTCCATATCGTCGCCGGCCTTGCCGGCAAAGCGTATTGCCTTCATCTCTATCAGGTCGACAACGCCTTCGAGCTTGTCTTCAAGCCCGATCGGCAGTTGCAGGAGAACAGGATTATGGCCGAGCTTTTCCCTGAGCTGGTCGCGTACCTTTATGGGGTTTGCGCCCGTGCGGTCGCACTTGTTGACAAAAGCTATGCGGGGCACATTATACCGCTTCATTTGCCGGTCGACGGTAAATGACTGGCTCTGCACGCCGCCGACTGAGCACAGCACAAGTATTGCCCCGTCGAGCACCCGCAGTGCCCGCTCCACCTCAATGGTGAAGTCCACATGGCCTGGCGTGTCTATGATATTAATATGATGATTGTCCCACTCACAGTGCGTGGCGGCGCTGGTGATGGTAATGCCGCGCTCGCGCTCAAGTTCCATGAAGTCCATTTTGGCGCCGACGCCGTCCTTACCCCGCACTTCGTGAATAGCGTGAATTCGGTTGGTGTAGTACAGGATGCGCTCGGTCAGCGTCGTTTTGCCGCTATCAATATGGGCTGAAATGCCGATATTGCGCAGTTTTGATAAATCGTTAATCACAAAAAAAGCACCTACCTTTCAAAAAAAAATCTTGCAAAAAAAGATGATACTTATACGGGATAGCTGGAGTAAAGTCAACAAGTTATTTAAAATGAGCCTTTTAAGAATTAAAAGTCAAGAATTTTTCAAAAGATTTAAAATTTAAAAGTGCGTATCTTTGAGGGCGGGGTTTTTATTTTTCTGACATCAAAAGCGAATAGTTCTTCCATATGCTGTGGTTCGGAAATAAGACTGTTTAGAGCATTTTTCTTTTTACTATAGACGGTTTATTTGTTCTGTCATCTCAACCGCAGGGAGAGACCCCAGGCTGAAGTATAAACCAGGAAATGGTGGGTGAAGCCCACCATTAATGAAAATGAATACCCCGTAGGGTGGACTTGTGCAGCACGTCCACCTTGCTTGTAAGATTTGGTGGACACACTTCGTGAGTCCACCCTACGCACTTTTTACTATAGACGGTTTATTTGTCCTGTCATCTCGACCGAAGGGAGAGATCTTAGGCTGACGTACGGCCAACTTGTTAAGATTTCTCATCCCGCCTGCTGCGGGATGCGAAATGACAACGTGGCTACACCATTTAGAAAAATGCCCTAGCTATGCAGGTTGAAACCTGAGCAGTTATAAAATAGTCTTTGGCGGATTGAAAGAGCGGGGATGGAAAATTCCCTGAACAAAGATTTATTGTCAAGGGCAATGGAGCGTCTTAGAAAAGGTAGTTTTTTGATATAACGCTCTTGACTGGCATGGTGCCGCATGTTATTATATGAATAAATGCTCATATATTCAAAGAAAAATGACCCATAAAACACACGACACCTGTCAGATAAAATGCATCAACCCGGAACGAATAGCCCGCACCCTCAGGGGTATGGATGCCTCGTCTGATCTTGCCGGGCTTGCCGATATTTTTAAAATGCTCGGTGATGTTACGCGCGTGCGAATTTTAAAAGCCCTGTTCCTTGAGGAATTATGCGTCTGTGATATTGCCGCAGTGCTGGAGATGACGCAGTCGGCCGTTTCTCATCAGCTGCGGCTCTTGCGGGGCGCACGGTTGGTGAAATACCGCAAAGAAGGCAAGGCCGTGTATTACAGCCTTGATGATGACCATGTGAAAACCTTGTTTGACCAGGGGCTTGAGCATGTGCAGCAGGGGTGAATAGATTTAAAATTCCGGATTCAATATTCGCAAGACAGAAGCAGGAATAAAGAGTGCGGAAGCAAGATGCGGGGAATAGGCTTCAGAAATAGAAAAGAAAGGTTGCGATTGAATGGGCCAGTTGCTTGTTGCTATACTAAAAGAAAGCTGGCAGGTGCTGAACGAATCTGCAGGATATTGCCTGTTCGGCATTTTTATGGCGGGTCTATTGCGGGCCTTCATGTCCGATGATTTCGTGCTGAAGCACCTTGGAAAAAACAATATCACCTCGGTCATCAAGGCATCCCTTATGGGCGTGCCCATGCCCCTGTGCTCCTGCGGCGTCATACCCGTGGCCATGGGGCTGCGCAAGCAGGGCGCGGGCAAGGGCCCGACAACGGCCTTTCTCATTTCAACTCCTGAAACCGGGGTTGACTCCATTGCCGTTACCTGGGCCCTTCTTGACCCCATCATGACCATAATGCGCCCCTTTGCGGCATTCATAACCGCAACAATAGCGGGCTTTGCCGTCAACTTCGTGCCCGAGCATAAACAAAACGGCGCCGTGCCTGTGCCTGCCTGCGGATGCGCCTGTTCCTGCGGTGCAGGAAAAAAAGAGCACATATCCGGCTGCAGCCATAACCAATCGCTTTTGAAGCGCATGAGCGCAGGGCTTGCCTTCGCCTTCACTGATCTGCTCAGCGATATCGGGCCTTCGCTTCTTCTGGGCATTCTTGCCGCCGGTGTAATTGCCGCCGTTGTGCCCGACGGATTTATCGAGCGCAACCTTGGTGCGGGCATTATGCCCATGCTGGTCATGCTTGCCGCAGGCGTGCCGCTGTATGTCTGCGCCACTGCATCAACGCCCATTGTTGCGGCCCTTGCGCTGAAAGGCCTTACGCCCGGCGCCGCGCTGGTTTTTCTGTTAGCCGGCCCTGCAACCAATGCAGCAACCATCATGGTCGTGGCGAAGATTATGGGCAAGCGAATTGCCGCCGTGTATGTGGCCGTTATAGCAGTTGTGGCGCTGCTGTTCGGTATGGCCGTCAATGGTATCTACAGCATGGCATCCCTTGATGTTACCAACTGGATCAGCGCCGGGCATCATGAGGTCGGCGGAATGATGGCTTCCGTGTTTTCGGTTATTCTTCTTGTCCTGATTCTGCAGGCAAAGTTTATGGGATATATAAAAAAATAGGTTTGCCTCCTATACTCCCGTAAGCAAATCCTCCTGAACCCCGCATGCAAAACTGCGTCATAATAACCGAAATTCTGCAGGCAACGGTCGCGGGAGCGAGGGATTTTTTATAAATGATTTTAAAAAAAAAGTTGCACAGTACCGCTAGTGTGGGCTTTTATAACAAAAGCCTGGCTACTATATCTAGTAGTCAGGCCCTTTTTGATGTTTCAGTTTAAGTTGTTACGCTTCCCTGCATCAGCGCCATTACTGCAAAAACCCTGCGCTCCGAACTCTAAATTTCCGAGTCCGAAGCTGGGGGCGCAGGCACTTTGCCCCTAATGCCGATCTAACTCCGGAAACCGGTTCCAGGCAAGCCAGTAAAAGCCGAAAGACTCCAGCAACTTCGTGAATTTTCCAAAATCGACCGGTTTCACCAGATAGCTGCAGGCGCCGTACAGGTAGGCTTTGCCCATGTCGGCTTCCGCATCCGATGTGGTGAGAATGACCGTAGGTATCCGCTTCAGATGGTCATCTTCCTTGATACGGCGCAGCACTTCCAGGCCGTCGACTTTCGGCAGGCGAAGATCAAGGAGAATAAGATGCGGCAGCGGATTTGCCGCCTCATCGGCAAAGTCGTTTTGCCGGAAAAGGTAGTCAAGTGCAGCCTCACCGTCCTTCACATGGACGACACGGTTTGCTACACGGAAAACCTCCAGATTGCGCTGAACCAGAACGGCATGCGCCAGATCGTCTTCTACAAGCAGTATGATAATGGGTTCGCCTTTGATCATGGGATGTCCTTTCGAGTTCAAGGTTCAAAGTTTAAGGTTGTAGGGCGAATGGCATTCGCATTTTAGTTCGGAGTTGGGAGTTCGGGGTTCGGAGTATAAAAACACCGAACTCACAACTCCGAACTCTTCCCCGGCAAACTAAACCAGAAACACACGCCCTTGCCGATTCCCTCCGACTCAACCCAAATCCTGCCGCCATGAAGTTCAACAATCCGCTTCACCAGCGCAAGACCCATGCCCGTGCCCTCTATCTCCGGATTTAGTTTCGCAAACATTCCGAACAACATGTCTTTATGCTGCATGTCGATGCCCATGCCGTTATCGCGCACAAAGCACACAGTTTTGCCATCATTTGTTTCAGCACCGATTTCAATCAGCGGATCGCTCTGCTCTCCCATGAACTTAACGGCATTGTCGATAAGATTTTGAAACACCTCCACCAGCCGCACCCTGTCGCCGTAGAGCACCGCCGGTTTTTGCATAACCTGCACCCGCACGCCGCGCTTGTCGATGCGGCCCGCAACCAGGCCAATGGCCTCTTGCGCCATCTCCTGAAGCGTTGCTTCAATTGAGGGATTTACCCCGCGCCCGACTTTCGAGAAATTAAGCAGTTCATCAAGCTGCATATTCATTTTTTCCGCAGCGGAAGATATAAATGCCAGATCCTGCGCCACGTGATCCGTGCTGCCTCCGGCCAAGTCCTCCACAAGATGGCCCATAAACGTTCTGATAGTCACCAGCGGGCTTTTAAGATCATGCGACACCGAGTAGGTGAAGCGCTCAAGCTCTGCGTTTTTGGCCTGCACAGCCTGTTCAGCCAGCCTGCGGTCGGTGATGTCCTGCAGAAGGCCGACATACATCATGGTTTGGCCGCTGCTGATATATTTATAAATGCTGTATTCGTGAATAAAGCGTATTTCACCGTCCGGTCGCACAATACGGTATTCGCCATCAATCGATGGCTTCTCATCGCCAATACTGATCCATGCCTGGAGAAACGCCGGATAATCCTCCGGATGCACATACTGCATGATATCGGAATAGTTCATGGATTTACCGGCTGGCAAGCCGAAAATGCGATAAATTTCATCGGACCACCTGACCTCGTCCGTGCTGGTATTATACGTCAAGGTGCCCAAATGGGCCATCTGCTGTGTTTCGATCAGCAGGGCTTCGGTTTCATGAAGTTCAGCCTCCACCCGCCTGAGCTCGGTAATGTCGGTGTCGCTGCCGCTGTACCCCTGCAAGGTTCCATCGGCCCTCAGGATAGGAATGCCATTGGTGGAGACCCATATAGTGCGTCCGTCTTTGGTTAGTACGGAATTGACGAAGTTTACGAAGGGTTGCATGCGATTGAAGAACGAAAAAGCAGCTTTTTTCAACGCTTCGCGGTCGGATTCGGGATGCAGCTCGTAAAAATATTTCAGGCCCACCAGCTCTTCCGGGCGGTAACCCAGAACGGCCTCAGCCACAGGACTGACATAGGTATAAAGCCCCCGATCATCCACTTCCCAGGAGATGGTGCTACTCTGCTCGGCCAAATCGGTGTACCGGGCCTCACTTTGCTTCAGCTTTTCATCCGTCAGTTTGCTCTCGGTTATATCGCTCAGCACGGCGCGAAATACGGGGTCGCCGGTTTCGCTGTCCTGCGCTTCTGTCATCTCCATCCGCGCCCAGAAAAGGGCGCCTTCTTGCCGAAGCATCCGTATTCTAAATGTCTGATGCATGCCCGTCTCAAGAAGTTTTTTTCGTTGCTGGTAAAAGACGTTTGCATCCTCTGCGAGGATAAAGCGAGACAGGGGATGCCCCAGCAACTTTTTTCTGTCTAAGCCCAGCAGCGAACAGGCAGTGAGATTGGCCTCAAGGATCAGGCCTTTATCACTGAGAGTGCAATAACCGACAGGGGCCAGATCATACAAATCAAAGTACCTGGCGCGCGAGGCTTCAAGCTCTGCCTGCGCCTGCCGCAGTTCATCATTTTGCATCTCAAGCTCTATTTGGTGCACCTCCAGCTCATGGAGCAGGCGCTGGGCATCTTCAGGCGCAACAGGCCCCCTGTCACGCTGCTGCATTTGAAGAATTTCTTCGGCCTGCCGACGCAATGAACTGACCTGCGGAGCAGAGGGTGTACTGTTCTTGAGAGGCTTTTTCATGGCGTTCTTTACGTAAACTAATTTGAACACGCTTGGTAACTATTCAGGCAGCGAAGGTTCTGTGTTAAAGATTGAATCATGAATCCTGAATCTTTTACTCAGGTCTGCCCCTACCGATTTTTAGGGCGGGAGAACCCCGCCGCTCCGAACTCCCAACTCAAGGCAGACACTCAGGTCTGCCTCTACACATTGGGCGAATGCCATTCGCCCCTACGCTTTTAAACCTTGAACTTTCAACTTTGAACATTGAACCTTCTAACCTTGAACCTGTTTCCCCGGCAGCGTAAACCAAAAACACGAGCCCTTGCCGATTCCCTCCGACTCAACCCATATCCTGCCGCCGTGCATATCGACTATCCGCTTGACCAGCGCAAGACCCATGCCCGTGCCATCTAACTCCGGATTAAGTTTCTCAAACAGGCCGAATATTTTACCCTTATACTTGAGATCGATGCCCATGCCATTGTCGCGGACGAAGATCATCACTTCGTAGTTATTTACAGATGCCCCGATCTCTACCAGCGGCTCGCTCTGATCTCCCATGAACTTGGCGGCATTATCAATAAGGTTTTGAAAAACCTCAACCAGCCGCACACGGTCGCCGTAGAGCAGCACCGGTTCTTCCGTTACCCATACCCTCACGCCCCGCGCATCAATTCTTCCGGCAGTCAGAATAAGGGCCTCCTGCAGGATGTCATGCAGCGGCGTCTCCTCTAACGGATTTTTTTTATGATCGATACGCGACAAATTAAGCAGTTCTTCAAGCAGTGCATTCATCTTGTCTGCCGCCTTGTTCATAAAGCCCAGATCCTGGGTAATGCGTTCTGGATTGGCAAGGGCCATATCTATGGTCAATTGACCAAGAAAACTCTTGATCGTCACCAGGGGGCTTCTCAGATCGTGAGAAACCGTATAGTTAAAGCGGATAAGGTCTGCGTTTTTCTCCTGCAGCGCCTCCTCCGCCCGCTTACGCTCGGTGATTTGGTGTTTTAAATCGCGGTTAATAATCTCGATCGCCTGCCGGGACTGGACTGCGTTCTCCAGCATGCTGCGAACTTCATTTTGGGAAAATTTTAATTCCTGCACGGTTTGCGCCAGTTCCGCGGTTCGCTCCGCGACCCGCTGCTCCAATTCATCATTTGCCCGGCGCAGCGCTTCTTCTTTTCGCTTCGCCTCGGTCAGATCAGTCGCCACAACACAAACAACACCAATGGAATCTGCGGGCATGCTGCTCAGCGACAGCCACAGCGGTGTCAGGGGCCCGTCGCCAGGACAAACGGTGATTTCTCCGGCGCACCCTCCCGATTGCGCTTTCTGCCGCATGGCGGCAAAAGCCTCGTGCTGGGCCGGCGGCAGAAAGGAATCAAACGCAGCGCCGATTACCCGGTCAAGCGGCGTCTTGACCAGCGCGGCAAAGCAGCGGTTGCAGTAGAGAATAACACCATCTTCCGACAGCGTGATCGCTCCCTCGTTCATCTGCTCGATGAGCACGCGGTAGGGGTGCTCGGCGCCTTGCAGCGTAAACACCTGATCGCCCTGCGGGGTCGACACAATAAGGCCGTCAACTTCGCCGCTGCGGATGGCCCTCAGCGTCTCTTCGGCTTCATCAAGCCGTGCGCGCAGGTCTTCGACTTCGCACGCCCGCTCCTTTCGTATTTTTTCATTCGTCGGCATGGCTATTCATCCTCCTGCTTGATATCCAACGCCAGCAGCACGCGGCTGGAGTTCGACAGGTCGCCGATCAGGCGGCGCAGCGGCGGCGGCAGTTTCTTGACAAGCGTCGGCGCGACAATGACCTGCTCGTCCCGGGCTGCCTCAGGTGTCTGATACAGGTCAACGACCGTCAGATTGTAGCGGCCTTTGAGATGGGTTTCGCAGAGCTGCTTGATGTTCTTGATTGCAAGTTTGGATTTGCGCGTGCTGCCCGTGACATAAAGCCGCAGGTCATATGTGCCCTTGCTGGATTTTGCCAGCAGTTTTTCAAATTCGGCTGTTGTGTCGGTCATTCCAAACTCCTTTATGATGATGGCGCGTTGTCACTGGGCCACACGCAGATCAAGGCCAATCAGGACGCGCTCAGTGTTCGAGAGATCACCGATGATCTTGCGCACCGGCTCCGGGAGTTTTCGCACCAGCGTCGGCAGGGCAAGTATTTGATCGCCTTTGGCCAGCTGCGGATTCTTATAAAGATCTATCACCTCGATGCGGTATTGCCCTGCCAGATGCTCGTTGCAGATGCGCTTGAGGTTTGCAAACGCTGTCAGCGATTTAGGCGTCTGCCCGGCTACATAGAGCCGCAATTCCCAAACAGCGTCTGGTAAAATTGCGGCGTCTGCTTTTGTATGTTTTGGTTGTTTAGCTGTTTTCATTGCTCGCATCTCCTGATTCCGGTTTAGCGCTAATGGTTTATGCCATTTAAAATTATCAGCTTATTGTGGTGGATACGGACCCTGCCTGAGCACATCGTAGGGTGGACCCGCGAAGCGCGTCCACCAATTCCTCAATCGCATTACACGTTTTTTATGGCATCAGCGCCCGCCACATGCTCAAAACTGGTGGACGTGCTTCGCAAGTCCACCCTACGAAGAATTTACAAGTATTGCCAAAATGAATTGTCACGGCCTACGAACGCTCACTTCTTATTCCTCCCGGCGGCAGTTGCTGGATCAGCACGGCGGCTGTGCTCCATCTCCTGGCGTTCTTTAACCATGCTCTCTTGGCGCTGCTCGCTCTGGAGGATAAGCCTTTTTGCTTCCACTTCATTGGCCGCGAACTCCGCGCGCAATGCAGTAATCTGGGCTTCAAGGGCATGGCGCTTGCGCTCCAGGGCTGCCTGCTGCTGTTCGGCATCATGCATGGCAGCCAGCTCTTCCGCCTTCTCGCGGGCTTCCTGGGCCAGCCGCGCCGAACCGGTCAGCACGCCGCATGCGCCGATATACACATCGGTTAGCTCGACACCGTGGCCGGTTAACCGGAACTCGCGAATTTGATTGGAGTGGGCCATGCCGCGCGACTTGAGCACATACATCCCGCGGTTGCGCTCACCGTTGAGCTCGATTTCGCGCAGCAGCAGCCAGGTGTCAATGAGCGAGGAAATTTCCGCCTCGGTGTGCTCAAGGGCCGTGCCGGCGCTGGTCAGGTTGGTGAGCAGCACGGTGATGCCCTTGACCTTGAGAAAGTCCACCAGTCGTATAAGCATGGCTTTGGCTTCAAAGCTGTTGTCGGTGGTGGAAAAACTTGAGATAGGGTCTACGATCACGACGCTCGGCTTGAACTGGTTTATCGCCCTGATCGTGACGGCCAGATGCATTTCAAGCCCGTAGAGCGAGGGGCGGGCCGCGTGGAACCGCAGCAGGCCCTTTTTTACCCAAGGCTCAAGGTTCACGCCGATGGAGCGCATATTGCGCAGCACCTGGTTTGGGGCTTCTTCGAAAAGAAATGACAGGCACCTTTCGCCGCGCCTGCATGCGGCGTCGGCAAAATGAGCGGCCACGCTGGTCTTGCCGCTGCCGGCCGTGCCGGATATCAGGATGCTGCTGCCCCGGAAATAACCTTTGCCGCCGAGCATGGTGTCCAGGCGGAGGATGCCGCTGGGCACGCGTTCCTGACTCACTTTATGGTTCAGCCCCAGCGAGGTTACCGGCAGCACCGAAATGCCCTGTGCATCAATTAAAAACGGATATTCATTGGTGCCGTGGACAGAGCCCCGGTATTTGGCCACGCGCAGCCGCCGGGTGGCCGTTTGGTCGATTATCCGGTGGTCGAGCACAATAACGCAATCCGATACGTATTCCTCTATACCGTAGCGCGTCAGGGTGCCCTCGCCCCGTTCGCCGGTGATGATGGCGGTGACGCACTTGTCCTTCAGCCACCGGAAAAGCCTGCGCAGTTCCGCGCGCAGAATGGCGGGATTGGGAAGGCCGGAAAACAGGGCCTCTACCGTGTCGAGGACAACGCGTTTGGCGCCAATAGTGTCAATCGCATTGCCCAGCCGGATGAACAGGCCCTCAAGATCATATTCGCCCGTCTCCTCGATTTCGCTGCGTTCGATGAAGACATAGTCAACCGCCAGCTTTTTGCGGGCGATCAGGGCCTTTAAGTCAAAGCCCAGGGAGGCGACGTTTTTGGCAAGGTCTTCGGCGGTTTCCTCGAAGGCAATAAAGACGCCGGGCTCGCGGTACTCCACCGCGCCATGAACGAGAAACTCCATGGCCAGAAGCGTCTTGCCGCAGCCGGCGCTGCCGCAGACCAGCGTGGGCCTGCCCAGTGGCAGCCCGCCGCCGGTTATCTCGTCCAGCCCCGTGATCCCGGTAGGGCATTTTTGTAAAAATTTGACTGCCGGCTTTATAATTTTTTTCGGTTTAGCCATGTGACCCTCCCGCGGTTGTTTTCTTATTACAATACTGTGGTTTTGTGGTTGACCTGCCCGTATTGAAACCTTTTGATCTATTCAGATGCTCTTTGAACTTTTTTTACCGCATTATCAAAAAATAAAAAAACCGGCGCACGGAAAGCTCCGTAGCGCCGGTTTGCAGTGAATATATCAAAATAATTTTTGACGGGGATGTTTGTCAGGGGTAAGAGTTTGTCTGTCTGTCTGTCTGTCTGTCTGTCTGTCTGTCTGTCTGTCTGTCTGTCTGTCTGTCTGTCTGTCTGTCTGTCTGTCTGTCTGTCTGTCTGTC
>Ga0209083_1003667_pt1 | contig 12545 bp, 12 predicted proteins | sample AM7aDNAmetaG_FD_184132 | JGI IMG/M metagenome (GOLD analysis project Ga0209083, IMG submission 184132) | Freshwater microbial communities from Finland to study Microbial Dark Matter (Phase II) - AM7a DNA metaG (SPAdes) (version 3) | ecosystem: Environmental > Aquatic > Freshwater > Lake ...
CTGTTGATAAAACAAAAGTTGTTACCACAAGTCCAAGTAAAGTTGAAGCAACAACACCTAAAAGAACAATGGACCAACGTTTGGGAGACCAACAGCGTGGCGATACAAAAAGATTTAATGCCGTAGAAGGTGCAAAAATAAATGCTACATCTGCAGCAAAACCTGTTACAACTTCCGCTTCAATAGCAGACCGTGCAAAAGGCGCTGCTGTAGGATTTGTTGCAGGAAAAGCACCAATAGCACAACCTACTGCAACATCTAATCCAGTTCGTCAGGCAGGAAATTCTGCACCCAAAGTGCATCCAGACAACAGGCCAGCAACAGGAAATAGGTAATAGGTAATAATTGAATATTGACGACGAGGGCAAGATTGCTACGAGGGTAACCAAGTACGATGTCTACGCCCTCGTTGTTGAAACAGCCGCTGATATTTTAGTTGATATAGCAGGCGCACTTTCTGTAGTAAGTCAAATGCTACAGACACACGCAAGTTTCGTGGAAGAAAAAGAAACCTTTCACGAGTATGCCGCTCGGACCATTGAGACACTAAACGAGGGAGACTAGTCATGCCACAGGCAGCAAAGCCAGCAATGACATCAGGCCCAGGGGCTTTAAGCCGACGCACCGATGGTGGACCAGCATCAAAGCAAGCACAACGTTACGTCTCTGGCATGCCTTCTTATGGCGATGGTCAAGATCTAATGAACCTGCAAGCACAAGCACCAATGGCACAGACACGCATCGGCAGCAATCCACCTTCACCTAGCGCAATGGCGCAAATGGCACAGCAAGGTGGACAGCCACAGCAACAGCAACAACAAGCACAGCCACAACAACCAATTACACCTTTATCTGCACCCACTCAACGTCCTAATGAGCCAGTAACTACAGGTTCACCACTTGGTGCTGGTGCAGGACCAGAAGCCCTTGGAATTATGCCAGGTCAAGTTACACAAGGTGGACAATCTGCGAAGAATCTTGTACAGGCTCTTGCTTCAAATCGTGACGCTTCTCCTGAATTGCAGGCCCTTGCCTCTAAATTAGGGAAATAATTAATGTCTTTAATGCAACCAATGCAACCTACTACTCAAGCAAATATTGCTGGTGGACCAAATGTAGGCAAAGCAAATGACATGGTTCAAGGCAATCAAATGTTTGTTAAACAAAATCCATCTTTAGCAGCGGCTGGTGTTGCTTCTGGAAGCCAAGATACATTTAATACTCTTGCTGCAACTTCACATATGATTGCTGTTGCTTCTGCGCTTGACGATCATGTTGCTACATACAATTCTGGTGCATGGCTTAATAATGCACTTAAAGACACAAAAGACATTTCCAATGCGCTTATTCCAAATGCTATTGAAAGAATGATAGGCGGGATGAATCAGTGAGTAATAACCAACCACTTCCCGCAGCACCTGCTCCAACGCCTACACCAAATCAAGGTGGTTTTTGGAACGATCTTAAAAACATACCAGGCGAAGCAGTTAAAGCAGTTACCAACCTTCCAGTAGTTGGAAAAGCAATTGGTACTGCTATGTCATGGGCTAATAAACCTTTGCAAGAAGTACAAAAAGATTACAAATTTATTCATAGCCTTTATGCTGACCATGGTTTTATTGACGGAACAATTGGTTCCCTTGGTGTACTTGCTGGTGCTGGTATTAGCATTGCTGGAGTACTTGCTGCTCCAGAAACTGGCGGCGCTTCTCTTGCCCTTACCGCTGAAGGTGCCGCACTTGGTGCTGGCATTGGCGAAACTGTTGAACGTAATATCCTTGGTCGTGCCACTCCAGCGTTTAAAGATTCTTTTCAAAAATCTAACGATCCAAATTATTTAGTTTCATTTGGTCGTGACACCGCAAACCTTGCAAGCAAAATACCTGGATTTAGTACCCTTGCTAATACTAATACAGGTGTTGGACAAGTTGTTTCGGGCATTGCAGATGCTTCATTTGATTTTGAAGCAGACCCACTTGCAATTGCTGGTAAACTTAAAGGACAAATTCGTAGTGGTGATAATATTGCCGTTGCTAAAGAAATAGATCCTACTACTGGTGAAATAACAACTAGCATTAATCCTCAAACTGGCAAAGCAATTGCTCAGGCTACATTGCCATTTGCTTCTTCTGCAACTGGTCTTCAAAACTTTTTCTTAGCAAATTCAATGGTTGTACATAGTGCGGATCAATTGGATTCAGTTCTTGCTAGTCCGCTTTCAGGCGGCATTAATCGTGCTATTGATGACATTACCGCAAAAGCAAAAGCATCACCAAGCACCGCTGTTGCAGACATTGCCAATACTTATGGTGTTAAAAATGGTTGGTCCAGACCAATGGTTAAGGCTCTTGCTAATGTAACAGATCGTGAACAAGTAGTACAAATTTTTAAACAAGCAATGTATGCCAAAGAACTTGCTGATAATTCATCAGAGGCTCTTGGGCAACTAAAATTACCTAGCAAATCTGTAGGTAAATTACTTAGCGAAAAAATTGGTCTAGAGCGTATTAAAAATAGCGCACAAGGCACAACATTTAACGATCAAGTAAATCTTTTAATTCCTCGTAAATCTGCTGTTACAGATCCAGTAACTGGCGCACCAGTAATTAATCCAACAACAGGCGAGCAAGTTTTTAAAATGAATGCACCAGCATTGTTTAAGCCAGGCAATGGTGCTGTTATGAATGCACTTGCTGGTAAAGTTCGTACTTTTACTGGTCGTCGTCCTTTATCTTTTGACAAAGACGAAATGGCGCTATCTTCCAAGCAAATTGATTTATCTGATCCAAATGTTGGTCAGACAATTTACGATATTGCTTACCTTTCAATGCCACATAAAATTGCCCTTGAGCGTGCTTCAGATTTTCTTACAGCAGCAGATGATGGAGAGCGTTTAGCCAAACTTCACACGCTTCATCAGGAAGTTCTTAAGAATTTTGGTATTGCTGACGCGCAAGCCACACCACTTTTTGGTCAACTTAAAGACGCCTCAGTAGGTTCAGAAGCAGATCATGGCGTTTACGCTGTTAATGGCGGACGTGATGTTGGCACTGTTGATATGAAGCCAGAATATAGTCAAAATCCTAAATCAATGGCTATTGTTGTTGGACAACGTTACAAAGGCGCCATGCTTGACCTTAAAGATATTCGCAATACATTGCGTGAGACTAAGGCTTATGGTGCTTTATATAGCCCTGCAGATGATTTTTTTACCAGATATACAAATACAATATTTGCCCCATTGGCTCTTCTTTCTCCAGCCTTTGGTCTTCGCGTATCTGCTGGTGAGGCACTTCATCAAGTTATGCGTCGTGGTTTGCCAAGTTATATGAGCAATGTGCTTGCCAATGTTGTCAATAAAATGAGCAAATCACATGCTGACCATTACCTTGACAAGACTGCAATGAAACTTACAGAAACAGATAAAGACGCTATTGAGGCTGAACAAAAAACTGGCGTTGCTAAACCTGTAACTGAAACTGACGTTACCAAGGAACTTAACGACAAAGAAAATAGAATTAAAAAGGCTTACGATACAGCACAAAATGCAGTATCATCTAAGGCTGCTTGGAATAAAGCAGTTAATAATGTTGCTTCTGCGCGTGGAAGATTACTTCCTGCAGGTTGGGAGCCAGGCAAGTTTTCTAAATCTCGTCTTGTTTCTTATCTTGTCAAAGACAAGATTAAACTTATGGATGAATATGAAGATGTATTAGGTACACGCCAACCTACCGCTGGTGTATCATCATCTCACGGTGCTTCACAAGATATGGCCGCTAAAGATGCTATTGACATGTTTGCTAAAACACGTGGACATAGTTCGGTACCTGGTCAAGAACTTGCTGGTTTAACTTCTACAGATCCACACTTTCACGATTATCTTGCCAAAAATATTAACATGGCAGGCGCGGACAAAGCACAACGTGATATTGCACGCGATTATCTTAATCGCATAAAAGATCCTGAATTTCAAGCATTATCTCCAAATGACAAATTTGCAAGCCTTGTAGATGCTCAAGCGGCACGTATTAAAAATCCTAATATGTACAAAGATTACCGCTCTACAATGGATGGTTACACCAAGGCTGTGCCTGAATCATTTGCTAAATCTCAAATAGATTATTTACAAGGCGTTGTTCATGGAACAGATGGAACAATTAATACAAACCTTATTCAAAAGATTGCTAAAGGCGAGCAAGTAACTGGCAAAGAATTACGTAAATTGCCACAAGAATCACTACCCATTAAAGTTCTTGGTCGTCGTATGCAACCTAGACTTTCAGATGCTTTGCGTCAAGTTGAAGAAAAAGGATACCGTAAATTTGTTAATCCAGTAATGGATTTTGTATCTCGTCAACCTTTGTTCAACGATTTTTACGCCCGTCGTCGTATGGCTAATCAGCCATTGATTGATATGGGCCTATTAAGCCGCGATGAGGCTGTACGCCTATCTGCGCTACAGGCTACAAAGGAAATGATACCAGCAATTCACAGCCCCGCTATTCGTAGCCAGTTTGCTGTAATTCACCGTAACTTGCTTCCATTTTACTTTGCTCAAGAGCAGGCTATGCGCCGTGTTGGTCGTTTAATCCTTACACACCCACAAGCATTTCGTGATTTTCAAATTATCCAACAGGGTATGAACAACCCTGGTTTTGTGCATACGGATGCCAATGGTCAAAAGTACATTGTTTATCCAGGACTTGGTGAATTTGGCAATGCTGTTGGTCGTGGTTTAAATGCCATTGGACTAAAACAATTTTCTGGATTGCCAGAATCTATTACTGGAAATACAGCATCACTTCTTACTGTTCTTCCTGAAATTAAAATGCCAGGCACAAGCCCATTTATTAACCTTGGATTAAGTCAATTAAAAAACAAATTTCCTTGGTTAGATAAGGCTATTAACGTAGCATCTGGTGGCTATCCATCACAAAACTGGATTGATACACTTATTCCTAACTCAACCATGCGTGATTTGTTTAACGCAATGAGTATGGATGATCGTGAATCAACAGTACTTAATTCTAAATTATCTGCTATTGCTTCTGCTTATTACCATGGTGATTTGCCAGAAAATTTTCAATCTTTGCCACCATTTCAACAAGCACAGATTATGGCTAAAATTGAAAACAATGCCAAATCTAACTTAATTATTAAAGGTTTATTTTCATTCTTTTTGCCTTTGGCTCCAACAGTTAGCAACGACGTTTATGATAAAAATTTACAAACGCTTCGTTCTGATTATTTAGCCTTGCTAAATACTAAAGATCCAAACACAAGTGCTAATTATACAGCCGCTAGTGCTTTGGATAAATTTCTTAAAGACACTGGTTCACCAACCAATCCAAACCGAGCATTGGCTTTTACAGTAGCCCGTAGCCAAAATGGCACTAGCGGTGCTTATGTTCCTTTGGCTGATTCAACAATAAGTTGGATTAACGGCAACCAATCATTGTTAAATAACCCATCATATTCATCTGCTGCGCCATATCTTATCCCACAGGTGGCAGACGGTAAAGATGCTTTGTCTGTTGAAAATAAATTGTTACTTGATCATTTTCGATCAAAAGTAACATCTCAAGAATTTCTTACTTCCCTGTATGTCAAACAAGGCTGGCAAGATCTTGCGCAAGATTACACTGATTATCAATCAGCACTTACCACCGCTCGTAATCAAGGCAATAGGCAAGGTATGTATCAGATTGGTCAAGTTTGGAAACAAATAACTGCTAATTATGGTCAAAGCAATCCTGTTTGGTATGCGGATTACAATAATCCAACTCGACCTGTTCAATCAGCAAAAGTAATTAGCCAATTTCAAGAAATGGATAAAAAAGGTTTATTGCCAGATACACCTGAAGGCAATGGCATTAAATCTTTGCTTGCTAGTTATCAAGATTATCACAATGGTTTATTGTCTAATACAGTCAATGGCCAACATCTTCCAGGTTACTCAAACCTTATGGATGCTTGGTATACATATGTCAACAATTTAGCAACATCAAATCCTCGTTTGCAAAGTGTAATATCAAGCGTATTTAGAAGGGCAGTGTAATGGCTGGTTTAACAAATCCAAATACTGGACAACCAGTAACATTAACTGGTGTTGCCACGCCAACACCAAGCGGAAGCGGCTTAACAAAACCAACAAGTGATTTTGCAAATTTGGCAGCCATGTCAACCAATCCTTACGCTAATTTAAAAACATACACCAATACAACTTCTACAACTCAAACATCACCACAAGATATTGAGGCTTTGGTAAACGCAACAATGCAGTCAATGGTTGGTCGTAATGCTACCCCTCAAGAATTGCAAACATATGGTGCTGAATTATTAGCAGCAGAAAAAAGCAATTTTGGTACATTTAATGAAACAACAATTTACGGTCCAACGGGTAAAAGAGCCGATGTTACAGGCGGACAAATATCTAGTGGTATTGATGCACAAGGTTTTCTTCAAAGCCTTATTGGTGGTAGCGCAGATGCGCAATCATACAAACTAGCAACTAGTTACTTTTCAGCAATGCAACAAGCATTGCAAAGTCAGGAGAACATTTAATGGCAACTACAAAAAAATCCATTTATGATCCTGCAACAACAACTTTTGATCAAATTACAACTTTGGCCCAAGCACAGGCTGCTGTTGATTACTGGAAAAATCAAATTCAATCTGGTCGTGAAACAAGAGCCAATATTAAATCTCTTGCATTAGCAAGTCAAATTGAAGACAAATTATCTCCAACTACTGCAAGCAATGCAGCACCTATTGCAACATCTGGTCCAACTGTTGCCGAAATGCAAAAACAAGTTGCTGCGGCTCGCGAATCATTAGCACCTAAATCACCAGAAGTAACAAATCAAGTTCCCTTTACTACGGCAACACCTAATGCGGGTATCCAAACTACTACTCCCGTTTCAACGCCTACTTCAACGCCTGATAGTGATACACCGCCAACACCTAAAACACCAACTAATATTTTTAAAACTGTTAAAGGTGTATTTACTTACAACGGTAAGGCTTACACTGGTTTAGATCCAAATACCAATAACTATTACGTTAAAGGCAAACTTCAATCTGACGCAGATATTAAAAATGATTTTATTAAAAACTATGGCGCACAAGCGGCAGCCGTTCTTGCTGTACCAGAACTTTCAAGCCTTGTTACAGATGCAGTTAAAAACAATTATAGCGCAAATCAATACGCCGCACAGTTTCTTAATACAACATGGGCTAAACAACATCCTGGTTCTATTGGTACTGCAGAATTACAACGCCTTTCTGATCCTTCTGGATACAATATTGCATACAATAGAAAACAAGCAACTGCACAGCAATTAGCCAATCAATTAGGTGCTAATTTTGATCCAAGCCTTATTGGTTCACAAATTGATACAACAAACATTAACAATCCAAATGCAACTCAATTTGATCAAGCCGCTGTGACAGCAGGTAAAGCAGATATTACTACCTGGATGATGCAAAATCCCGACGCCACAGATGCTCAAATTCAACAACATATGGCTAAAGCAATGCTTAATTCAGGTGCAGTAAACGCAACAACGGGCGGAACAATATTTAATACCGCACAATCATTGGCTAGTATTGCTCAACAATATGGACAAAGCGGACTTTACAATCAAGGAATGCTTAATTCATATGCAGCCAATATTGCTGCTGGTACTCAAGGTTATGATGTAAATACATTTATGGAACAACAAAAACAAAATGCTATGAATATCTACAAGCCATTTGCTAATCAAATTGCTGCTGGGGCTACTGTTTCAAGCCTTGCTGATCCTTATGTTAATACAATTGCAAATCTTCTTGAAGTATCGCCAAATGATGTACAACTTGGCGCTACAACAGGTTATGGTGCAATAGCATCAAAAGCCATGATGGGTGATGGAACAACCGCTGTTGACCCACTTTCATTTTCCAATACGGTTCGTTCCTTACCTCAATGGCTTAATACAAAAAATGCTCAAACAACTTTGCTTGGCAATGCAGATTCACTTATTCAAAAGATGTGGGGTTAATGGCTAATGGCTACTACAGATAGACAAGTAGAACAACAATACACGCCAATTGCTTCTACTGGCCCAACTAACCCAACTGGCGCAGACCTTGCTCGTTCTTGGCAGGTGATGGCATAGTGGCAAGTGATATTCAAGTACAACGTATGATTAACCTTGGTGTTCCAGAAGACAAGGCAGCATCCGCTGCAGTAGAAGCATCTAACGCAACAAGCGGAGAAGCATTTAATACTGTTGTTCAACAATATGGTGGAACGACTACTGAAACACCACAATATCCAGCAGCGGGTAATGTTGTTAGTAGCAATTCTACTCCAAATGGAGATGGAACATATACTGTTACTACCGTTTATGCAGACGGTAAAGGTGGAACATATACTCAGACTACACAGGCTGGTACACAAAGTGCAGCAAACAATGCAACATCTGCTCAAGCACTTGCAACACAAACCAATCAAGCAAACGCTGCCGCACAGGCTACAGCATTACTTGAATCTTATGGTTTATCTGCAGATATTGGTGCTGGTCTTACAGCCCTTGCTCAAAATGGTCTTGACTCTACAACCATTATTAGCATTTTAGATGCTCCCAATCCAACAACAGCAATTACTGGATTAAATCTTCAAGGCTCACAATTAACCGCAGCCAATCAACTTGTTACATCATGGCAGGCTCGTTTCCCTGGCAATCAAGCCCGTATAGCCGCTGGACTTAACCCTATTGACCCTGCAACATATATCGCTAATGAAACAGCATATAAGCAGGTAATGACAATGGCTGGTATTCCAGCAAGTAGCCCACTTATGCAAACATCATATCTTGGCAATCTTATGGGTCAAGATGTTTCTCCAGCAGAAGTGGCTTCACGCGTATCAACCGCTACATCTGCAATACAAAATGAAGATCCAGCAGTTATTGCTCAATTGCAATCTCAATTTGGCCTTAGTCAATCATCACTTGTTTCACACCTTCTTGACCCAACCGTTACAGCACCTGTTATTCAACAAGAATATAACGCAGCAACAATCGCTGCAGAAGCAGCCCGTGCTGGTGTAGCAATCACCGTTGGTAATACTGGTGGCAATGTACAAGGTGGCGGATTGCTTAATAACAATTCACTTCAAATGCAATTGGCTGCACAAGGTGTTACACAATCTCAAGCCCAACAAGGTTTTCAGGCTATCGCAGCAGAACAACCAGCACTTCAATCAATTGCTGGTCGTTATGGAGCAGGAGTTACTGGCCCACAAAACGTTGGTCAAGCACTTACAGCCGCAACTTTTAATACCACAGGCGCTGCTGCAGCGCAGCAACAAATTAACTTACTTAAGACTGCTGAAGCATCAGCATTCAGCGGTTCAGCAGGTGCCGTTACTGGCAGCCTAGGTCCACGAGATACAAGCGGACTACAGTAAATAAAATCCGTCACTACTGACCAGCATAGATGACGCGTATTAAGACTGGTAGTAAGAGCCAATTAACCTTCCCCTGGGTGAAGTTGCGGCTTACGCATCCATCAATGAAAGGGAGTGCCATATGGCAAACCAATATGAAGACGAAGAAGACGATCTAGATGTGGAACAAGAAGTTCAATCAGATGGTCCTGCCAATCTACGCAAGGCTTTGAAAAGAGCAGAGCGTGAAAAGAAAGAACTATCTGAACAACTTGCCCAGATTCAATCAGATCTTCGCAGTCGTTCCGTCAAGGAAGTATTGGCAACGAAAGGCGTACCTGACAAGGTAGCCAAGTTTATACCAGGCGACGTCAGTACGCCAGAACAGATTGACTCATGGCTTGCAGAAAATGCCGATGTATTCGGCTTTGCACCCGCAGGTGAATCTGCTCCTACCGACCCAGAGAAGGCAGCAAATCAGGCATCGTATCAACGAATTAATGCCGCTACTCAAAACGCATCAGCACCTACACGCGACGTAGACCTTATGGCCAAAGTCGCTGGTGCAAAATCTATAGAAGATCTAAATGCGTTAACAGGAAATGTAAGCCAACGCCGTCGGTAGTTAATTCTATCCATCGCACAAAAACCCTAAAGAAAGAAGGTGACACATGAGCAACGCATATACAGATACATCAGGCGGTTCCCTAGGTACTTCCCTAGTCAACGCAGCCTATGACCGTTATGTTGAATTCGCTCTCCGTGCTGTGCCTCTTATCCGCGACGTTGCGGACAAGCGTCCAGTACAACAGGCTATGCCTGGTTCGTCTGTAGTATTCCAGATTTACACAGACCTATCACAGGTAACAGCACCACTTTCAGAAGACGTTGATCCAGATGCTGTAGCCCTAGGCAACACAACAACTGTTTCAGTCGCTCTGAATGAATATGGAAACGCTTCACTTGCTACACGTAAGTTGGAGTTGTTCTCACTATCAGATGTTGACCCAGCAATTGCTGACATCATCGCCTTTAACATGGCTGACTCACTTGACACAAACGTTTTGAACGTCCTCGTTGGCGGACCAAACGCAATTGCTAAGGTAGGCGGCTCAATCGTTTCAACATACGCTGGAACTTACACCAACGGAACAACACAGAAGTCAATCATTGGAACTGACGTAATCTCAGCAGCAATGATCCGTACTGCAGTTGCTAAGTTGCGTGCTAACAAGGCTGTTCCACGCCAAGGAGAATACTACTGGACTGGTATCCACCCAGAAGTTTCATACGACCTACGCTCTGAAACAGGAGCAGGCGGATGGCGCGATGACCATAAGTATGCAGAGAATGGTGCGTCAGAATTTTGGCCAGGCACTATCGGAACATACGAAGGTTCTATGTTCGTAGAATCACCACGTTTGTTCAACACAACTGATGGTACAGGTTCAACAGGTAACACAGGTACCTTTGGTACATCTGGTTATACATATGCTACTGGCGGTACTCGTGTATTCCGTACACTCGTCGCTGGAAAGCAAGCACTTGCAGAAGCAGTTGCTGAAGAGCCACATGTTATCTTCGGACCAATTGTTGACAAGTTAATGCGTTTCCGTCCAATCGGTTGGTACGGTGTACTCGGCTGGAGCCGTTACCGTGACGCTGCATTGGTTCGCTTGGAATCAACTTCAAGCATCCACAACTCATAATTTGAGTTAGTTGTTACCTGCTCTCGCACGTGGGGGCAGGTGACAACACCCAACGAAAGGAAGCCATGACATACATCTTTAAACCGCCTACGGTGAATGAATCACCAGCAGGTTTTAGTCGTTTGTTTTGGCGCTATAAAATTGCACGTGGAGACAGCATTCTTGTCTATGGCACAGCCATTGTACGTGAGCGTACACCTGGAGTAGATGAAACACAAGCAGCAGATTACTGCTATTTGGGTGGACATGAATATGTCATTACTCAAACTGAAGTTGATATTTTAACAAATGGCGGTTATGGCTACTGCATAACCACAACGGCATAGGAGATAAAGTGACACCAGGCAGATATAATATTACTGTTATTAAAGGTACAACTTTTACACTTGCTCCTATTTGGAATATTGATAACCTTGCTGTAAACCTAACGGGTTACAATGCTGATATGCAAGTACGCGATGTAAGCAACAACCTTATTACAGAAATGTCTGTAGCCAATGGACGGGCAACAATTGCCGCTGGTCTTGGTCAAGTAACTTTTACACTAACCCCTGCTCAAACAACAGCGTTAGCCGCTGGTAACTATTTTTATGCAATTAACTACACAGATTCAGCAAACAATGTGTATCAAATTCTTCAAGGCGCATTTGTCGTACAGGCAAGCGTGGTACAATAATGACTAGCACAGTCAATAGTATTTCAACAGTTTTAATTCCTACAACCACAAATGTTTACAATGTGGCTATTCAGGAAAATCAAGTTATTGAACTAGGACCTGTCGGTCCTCAAGGCATTCAAGGAGCAAGCGGTGCAACAGGACCAACTGGACCATCTATTACAGGATCCAAAGGTAATACAGGAAGCCAAGGACAGACTGGCCCAACTGGATCCACAGGATCTACAGGAAGCACAGGCAATGTCGGTAGTACTGGATCCGCAGGTGTTACTGGATCTACAGGTAGTACAGGCAGCACAGGGCCTACTGGATCCACAGGGTCAACAGGAGTAACTGGTGCGCAAGGTAATACGGGTAGCACTGGTCCTACTGGCAGTGTCGGCAATACTGGCTCTACTGGTTCGCAAGGGCAAACAGGTCCAACAGGACCTACTGGAGCAATAGGTAATACTGGAGCCACAGGTAATACTGGGGCGACTGGTAATACAGGCTCACAGGGCAACACAGGCCCTACAGGGGCCATTGGAGCGACAGGCTCTCAAGGCAATACAGGCTCTCAAGGAAATACAGGTGCGACAGGTGCTATCGGCAATACTGGTTCTACTGGTGCCACTGGTGCCACTGGCAATACTGGTTCTACAGGCCCTACAGGATCAACAGGACCTACAGGTCCATCAGGCACACAAAATGCCCACGCATCGGTTGAAATAGCCACTGCAACGGCTTT
>Ga0209083_1003671_pt1 | contig 12528 bp, 16 predicted proteins | sample AM7aDNAmetaG_FD_184132 | JGI IMG/M metagenome (GOLD analysis project Ga0209083, IMG submission 184132) | Freshwater microbial communities from Finland to study Microbial Dark Matter (Phase II) - AM7a DNA metaG (SPAdes) (version 3) | ecosystem: Environmental > Aquatic > Freshwater > Lake ...
TTTGTTTCAAATGTTCCAACTTTTTCTAAATCAAATTGATTTACTATTTCATAAGCTTTTGCTTTTTCTCGTATTTTTTCACCATATTTATCAAAAAATTCTGTTGTAGTAAGCACGAAGTCTATTTCAAAATTTGAGTTTAGGACTTCAACAACACTTTTTTCTCCCTCAACTAAAAAAAGCCCAAGTTCTACACGGTTTTTCTTATCTTGCAAAGATTTTATTAGTTTTGCTTGGTTTTTGGTAAACATAATGAGATTCTAACATAAATCTGCTATACTTTCCTGTATGAAAGTTTTACTTATAGATAATGGGACAATTCTTCTTGAGAAGTTAAAAACCCTTATTCCGGGTGAAGAATCTGTTATAAAATTTGATAATTTAAAAACTGTTAATACTAATGATTTTGATCTAGTTGTTATGTCTGGAAGTCATGATAATTCTATAGTATGGAACGGAGATAAATATCTAGATGAATTAAATTTTGTGAAAAATACAACAAAACCAGTAATAGGTATTTGTTTTGGTTTTGAATTAATAGTAAAGGTGTTTGGTGGAGAAATTATAGAATTAAGTAATAGAGACAAAGGAATAAAAGAAATAGAAATATTAGATAAAAACATATATAGTAAACCAAATATAAAAGTATATGAAAGTCACAGATGGGCTATTGGGAAATTACCAGAAGAATTTAATATTTTAGCAAAGTCATCAGTTGGACCTGAAATAATAAAACATAAGTCTTTACCTATTTACGGATTTCAATTTCATCCAGAAAATTTTGTAGATGAATTGGAAGGAGATGAGGTATTCCTAAAATTATTTTCTAATTTAAAATAATTATCATGAAATTCATATTTATTTCGGTAGGAAAAAAGAATGATTCTAATATTGAAGAAGCATTGGTGGATTATACAAAGCGGATCGCTAGATATTTTTCGGTTGAGTGGAAATTAATTTCTACCTCGGACAAAGAAAAAGAAGGAGAATCAATTTTAAAAGCCTTAAATACTGAAGATTTTGTCGTGATGCTTGACGACAAAGGAAAAGAATTAAATACAATCGAGCTTTCACAATTTATTGAAAAAAGAATGTCCGCTAGTGATAAAAGAATTGTTTTTGTTATTGGCGGGGCCTATGGTTTTTCCGATGAAGTGTATAAAAGAGCAAATTTTAAATGGTCACTTTCAAAACTTACTTTTCCACATCAACTTGTAAGACTAATTTTGACGGAATCAATATATAGAGCGATTTCTGTGATTAAAAAAGAGCCATATCATCATGCATAAATTAAAAAAAGGGGCGACCGAAGGTCGCCCCTCTTTTTAATTTGATTTTTTAAAGTCCTAAACCAGAAAGATTGCTCGTGTAGTTGCTAATAAATGAAGGCAAGACAAACATTAATACTATTAAGGGAATAACAATTACCGCCACTGAAATTATCATTGTCCACAAGAAATATTTTCTTGTTTTTTCTACCGATTCGTAAACTTTATTAACTTTTTCTTCAAGCTCTGCGAGTTTTTTGTCAATATTTTCCATGTATTTATTATATCATAGGTTTGGTATAATATTTGTATTATCAACTAAACATAAAAAATATGAAAAAAGGATTTGTAACAAATATTGAAAGTGATACATTGGCAAATAATAATTTTAGGAAAGTCATTTTTACTTCAAAGTATGGGCAAGTTGTTTTAATGAGTTTGCTTCCAAATGAAGAAATAGGAATGGAAGTTCATGAAGTTACAGACCAATTTTTCCGTATTGATAGTGGAGAAGGTAAAGTAATAATTGATGGTGAAGAAGCCATAATAGGAAATGGCTCAGCCGTAGTGGTTCCAGCAGGTTCACAACACAATGTAATAAATACTTCAAGTGAAAATCCATTGAAACTTTACACAATTTACATGCCACCACATCATAGAGATGGCGTAATTCATGCAACAAAAGCTGATGCAGAGAAAGATACGACGGATGAATATCAAGGATAGTCAAATTATTGAATTTTTAAAAAACGATGGAGTGGGCGTACTGCCTACGGATACTTTGTATGGTCTAGTTGGCTCGGCTTTTTCACAAAAAGCAGTTGAAAGGATATATGAGCTAAAAAACAGGAATGAAAAAAAATCACTAATAATTTTGATTTCTTCAATTGATGATTTGAAAAAATTTGGTGTAGAAATTACAGAAAAGGCCAAAATTTTTATGGAAAAATTTTGGCCTGGCAAGGTGAGTATTGTTTTGTCTTTTAATAATAAACAATTATGCTATTTAGACAGAATGGGAGGAACATTAGCATTTAGACTTCCTGACAAAAAAGATTTAATTGAACTTTTAGAAAAAACCGGACCACTTGTAGCACCATCTGCAAACCCAGAAGGAAAAGAACCAGCAAAAAATCTTGAGGAAGCAATGAAGTATTTTGATGGACAGGTTGATTTTTTTGTTGACGGTGGAGAAATAAACTCAGCACCATCAACACTTGTAAAAATCGTTGGGGACAAATTTGATATTTTGAGAGAAGGAGCAGTTAAAATCGTGTTATAATATTTTTTATGAATAAGACAATCATATTTAGTGACGGTTCATCAAGAGGAAACCCAGGCCCTGGTGGCTGGGGCGCTATTGTTTTAAATGGTGAAAAAGTAATAGAACTTGGTGGTAGAGAAGCACATACAACAAACAATAGAATGGAGCTTTTAGGTGCTATAAATGCGCTTTCTTCCATCAAAAACAAAACAGAAATAATTTTAAATACAGATTCGTCATATGTAATAAATGGAATTACAAAATGGGTATATGGTTGGCAAAAAAATAATTGGAAAACTTCTGAAAAAGAGCCCGTGGTAAATAAAGATTTGTGGGAAGAACTAATCAAAGTATCTAGTGGCAAAAAAATAAAATGGAATCAAATCGGTGGACATATTGGTGTCCCAGGAAATGAAAGATGTGATGAAATTGCTACGTCTTTTGCTGATGATGTCGTAGTTAAATTATTTAACGGCAAAGCTTCTGGTTATGAGTACGATTTGTCTGATACAAAAGGTAGTGGAATAAAAAAGAAAGTAAAAAAACAAAATAAAATGCCCGCGTATTCATATTTAAGCTTGGTCCACGGAGTTTTGAAAATAGATAAAACCTGGACAGAATGTGAAAAAAGAGTAAAAGGTGTAAAGGGGGATGTAAAATTCAAGAAAGCGGTAAGTGCACAAGACGGAAAACTGATAATAAAAGAATGGCTAAACAAATCTATGGAATAGATTTGTCGCCCGAACAAATTTTATTAAAAATTTGTTTTAGGGATGGTATTAATAAATAAAATGAACCTAATATTTTTTAGATACAAAACAAGATACGACATGTGTAATGTGTGGATGCGTATTGAAGAACATTTTTCTAATGTGGATCTAAAAAATAAAATAATTACACAGAAAGATATAATTCATTGGTGGGAAAAGTTTTCAAAAGGCCATATAAATTATATGCATTATTGGGACGGATTTAATTTTCCAAGTAAAGACGTTGATAGTTTTTTGAAAACATATAAAAAAGAAAAGTTACTGATTCAGGAACAAAAAGCATTAAAAATTTTAAAGAAAATTTACCCAACTTCTCCATACTATGTAATTACTGGAGTAAATAATGAAACTCTTATTCATGAATTCCACCATGCGTTATTTTATTTAGATAAAAAATATAGAAGGGGAATAACGAAAATAATCAAAAAGTATAATGTAAAAGAAATAGAGATAAAACTTGCAAGTGAAATGGCTTACCCGAAAGATATTATGATAGATGAAGTGTCAGCATATCTAATTGATGGTGGAAAAGATTTGGTAAAAGAGTGTAATATAAACACAAATAAATACAAAGTCATTATGTTAGAATTACTTCAGTTGTACACACAAAATATTATTAAGTTAGCAAATATTATAACGATAGACAGTTAATTAAATTAAGGTCAAGTAATTTTTAAAATTAAGGTTTAACCTTCGTTTATTAAATTATATGTTAAAATGTTTGAGTGAAAAATAATTTTTCTTTAATAATTTCAATTGCCGGGTTCATCTCAGCAATTTTTTTATGCTCATTTTTCAAATTTGGCATTACTTTTGCGTTTTTTCTGATTTTTCTTTCAATAATTATTTTTTTATTTAGAAAATTCGTTTCATCCGATTTTGAAATCAAAAGAAGCATCTTTTTGATTGCAATTTTTATATTTTCTTTTGCACTCGGTGTTATGAGATACGAAATTAAAGATTCTAAACCGTTAGATATTAATTTGGAGAATAATGTTGGTAATAAAGTAATAATTTCAGGCATAATTTCTGATGAACCAACGAGAAAAGAAAAACAAGCGATATTAGTTGTAGATTTCCAAAATATAGTTGTTTCTAGCTCAACTTTCGCTGTTTCAGGTAAGGGAATTGTAAGCACGGATTTATATCCCGAGCTTAAATATGGCGATTTAATAAGTATTTCTGGTAAATTAGAAAAGCCAGAAAATATTTCAAATTCAAGTGATAATGCGACAAGTGCAGGCGAGTTTGATTACATCTCTTATTTAGGAAAAGATGATATTTTTTATAAAATTAATTTTGCAAAGGCGAAACTTGTCTCAAGTGGTCATGGAAATGTAATTAAAAGTCTTTTATTTAAAATAAAAAATTCTTTTACAGATAATATTGAAAAAACTATAAGCGCACCAGAGTCTTCGCTACTTTCAGGAATATTGCTCGGTGCAAAAAGTTCAATAGATAAAAATACGTCGGATATTTTCCGTTTTGCAGGACTTTCTCACATTGTTGCACTTTCCGGATACAATATTACTGTCGTTGCTGACGCAATTATGAAAACGTTTTCATTTCTTCCACACACTTTTGGATTTTTAGGAGGAATTATTGGAATAGTTCTATTTGTAATTATGGCGGGAGCATCTTCCACCGCAGTGCGAGCTGGTGTAATGGCGCTGATTGTGATTTTAGCGCAGATTACTCGCAGAAATTATCAAGCGGGGAGGGCGCTTGTTGTTGCTGGGCTTATAATGGTGATCATCAACTCAAAAATTTTGGTATTTGATATTTCTTTTGAGCTAAGTTTTCTTGCAACTATCGCGATTATTTATGTCGCACCGATTTTGAAAACAAAATTTACTTTTATAACAGAAAAATTTGGTTTGCGTGATATTATTTCTTCAACAATTTCTGCACAGATACTTGTTTTGCCTTTGATACTTTATAAAATGGGTTTACTTTCACTTGTTGCATTACCTGCAAATATTTTGGTGCTTGCTTTCATACCAACCACTATGCTTTTTGGTTTTATCACCGGAACACTTGGTTTTATTTGGATTCCATTATCACTTCCTTTCGCTTGGATATCTTGGGTATTACTTGCTTATATAATTAAGGTTTCATATTTTTTTGCGAGTTTGCCTTTTTCATCAGTAAATATAACGTGGTTTTCGTTTAGTATAATGGCCATATGTTATATTGTAATAGCTGTTTGGGTAATTTATCAAAATAGGAAAGTGATAAAGAAGTAATAGTATTTGTCATTCCCGCGTAGGCGGGAATCCATTATTAATTTAATTCACACTGGATTCCCGCCTACGCGGGAATGACAAGAAAAAAAAAGGGGGGGAATGACAACAAAAAAAGTGCGTAATAAAAAATAATGAAAATATTTCATATCAATAAAATAAAAATATATTTTTTGCTCTTGCTTATTCTTGGAAATCTGATGATTTTTTATACTGTTTTTGCTGAAACGAGAGGAAATGTTTTAAAAGTTTCATTTTTAGATGTTGGACAAGGTGATGCAATTTTTATTGAATCGCCGACGGGGAATCAATTACTCATAGATGGGGGACCAGACACAACTATTTTAAATGCTTTGGGTAGAGTGATGTCTTTTTATGACAAAACTATTGATGCTGTGCTTGTAACACATCCAGATCAAGACCATATTGGTGGAATTCCAGAAGTTTTGAAAAATTATACGGTTGGCGAGTATATTAGTAATTGTGCAACTTCAAGCACGGGCACATCTCTCGAATTGCAGAATGATTTGAAAGAATTTTCTGTTAAAAAGAAATTGCAATTGCTGGAGAAATTATTGACCTTGGTGGTGGAGCATTTTTAAAAATACTTTATCCAGCAAGTACTCCAAAAGGTACAGATACAAATGAATATTCTATTATTGCAAAACTTTATTATGGCGATTCAACATTTTTGTTTACTGGTGATGCACCGACAGATGTAGAACAATATTTAGCAAAAACAGACGGAAAAGAATTAAAAAGTGATGTGTTAAAAGTTGCTCACCATGGTTCCAAAAACTCTCTTTCCCCAGAGTTTCTTTCAGCAGTAGCTCCAGAATATTCTGTTATTTCTGCTGGAAAAGATAATAGGTATGGGCATCCGCACAAAGAAATACTTGATTTTCTTGAAAGTATTAAAACCAAGATATTAATTACTTTTAATTTGGGTGATATTGTTTTTGTGTCGGATGGGCAAACATTGGAGGAAAAATAAATAGGGCGACCGCTTCGCGGTCGCCTTCTCTTTTTATTGTAATTTATCAATTTTGTATTACAATAAGAACATGAAAATAAAAAAATAAATTTTAAATCTCCTATTTTTATCTTATCCTGTGCGCTTGTTTTAATAATAGCAACAGCGGTTGTTATTACCCCACATTCTACATGGAAAAGAATTTTGACTGGACATATGTTTGCTACTGTTGACGAAGCTTTTCCTGATTATTCATATAGTCTTATAGATGGTGATACTCACGCTCAAATTGATCTTTATACAGGGCCTGGTGTTAATGAAAACACTGGAGAGCCTGCTGGCCCAGTGACTATTCCTGACACACTCGGTGGAGTTCCCGTTACAAGTATTGGTGCCTCTGCATTTGCAAATACAGGTTTTTCTGCAGTAACCATTCCAGCGAGTGTTACAAGTATCGGCGATTGGGCATTTCAAGGAGATTCATCACTTACCTCTGTAACTTTTGCCGAAGGTAGCCAGCTTACAAGTATTGGTTTTCAGGCTTTTTTTGGTACGAATTTTACTTCTATCACCATTCCATCAAGTATGACAAGTATTGGTAATAGTGCATTTCAAAATACAGCTCTCACCTCCATAACTATTCCAGCAACTATAACAAGTATTGGTGTATCATCCTTTGATGCCCAAAGGCTTGCATCTGTCACTTTCGCCGAAGGCAGCCAACTTACAAGTATTGGTGCTTCTGCATTTGCAAATGATACATCCCTCACTTCTATTATCATTCCATCAAGTGTAACAAGTATCGGCGATGGCGCATTTTTTAGTGCTTCAACTCTAACTTCCATAACCTTTGCCGAAGGAATCCAACTTACGAGTATTAGTTCACAGGCTTTTATGGGATCAGGCCTTACCTCCATCACCATTCCATCAAGTGTGACAAGTATTGGCAATAGTGCATTCTATAGTGTTTCAACTCTAACTTCTGTGACTTTCGCCGAAGGCAGCCAACTTACGAGTATTAGCGGTAGCGCATTTGGAAATACCGGAATCACTTCCATCACCATTCCATCAAGTGTAACAAGTATTGATAATAATGCATTTGCATATACAGCTCTCACCTCCATAACTATTCCAGCAAGTGTCACAAGTATTGGTGGTTATGCATTCTATGGTGTTTCAAGCCTTACCTCTGTCACTTTTTCTGCAGGAAGCCAACTTACAGGCATTGGCAGTAATGCATTTGCAAACACAGCTCTGACTTCTATCACCATTCCAGCAAGTGTGACAAGTATCGGAGACAGTGCATTTTATGGTGTTTCAACTCTCACTTCTGTCAATTTCGCCGAAGGCAGCCAACTTACGAGTATTGGTTTTCAGGCTTTTTTTGCTACGAATTTTACTTCTATCACCATTCCAGCAAGTATGACAAGTATTGGTAATAATGCATTTGAAAATACAGCTCTCACCTCCATAACCATTCCAGCAAGTGTTACAAGTATTTGCGCCGATGCGTTTTCTGATACAGGTCTCACACAAGCAAATTTTCTTGGTAATGCACCTACAATTGGCGGAAGTGTATTGAAGTCTGGAGACACAACAGATCCTAGTAGCGTATTTTCTGGTGTCGCAACCCCTTTTACAATTTATTATACTAGCGGTAAAACAGGTTGGACTACTCCAACTTGGAATGGATACAATACAGTTGCGGTTTCTCCAATTCTCACTTCCCTCACTCTTTCCCCACTTTCTCCAAACGTAATGGTCGGGGACACCACCACTTTTACTCCGACGACACTGGATCAGTTTGGTTCTTCATATTCCACAACAACCACATGGGCAAGTTCTAAACACTCAGTTGGTACAATTGATGCCGATGGAATTTTTTCAGCAATTGCAGTCGGTACAACAACAATCACAGTTACTGCAGGGAATCTTTCTACAACAACTATCGCAACAGTTTCAGCATTGCCACCAGCTTTGACTTCAATAACTATTTCTCCACTTACTCCATCTGTCCCAGTAGGAGCAACAACTACCTTTAGCGCTACGACCTTAGACCAATATGGTAATCCGTTCTCTGCAAGCGTTACTTGGTCTAGTTCACAAATATCAGTTGGTACAATAAATTCAAGCGGAGTCTTTTCAGCAGTTGCAGCAGGCACAACTATAATCACAGGAACTGCAGGATCACACACAGCAACAACAACCGTCACAACAACTGCCGTAGTTGCTAATAATTCGCATGGAAGAAAAAATCCAACTCAAGATGCAGAAGGAGGTGATACAGACATATCTTCTACAACGCCATCTACTACAGCTTCTACAACAGTAATAGATGATATAGCCAATGCAATTAACAATATATTAAATCCAAAACCAAAAGTTTTGACACCTATAAAAGAAGTAGAAGTTCCAGTAACTGTTCCTACAAAACTTGCGCTTCAAAATTTACCAGTATTTGCTCTTGAAACTACTTCTGGTGGATTAGTTGGTAGTGGAACAAAAACAACATTTACCTTTGCTCCTACCATCTCTTCATTTATTACTGCACCATTACCACAAGAAATAACATCTACACTCAACAAATCAAAAGAATTAAAGGACTACTTTGCTACAGTCGGTCTTACACAGATACAAGATTTTGCAGCCCTCTCTCGTAAACCAATGACTTTGGCAGGATCATCTACTCCAGAGAATTTATTTACAGTATCAAATGGGGCAATTGTTCTTAGAACTTATATAACTAATGATATAAATTACAAACTAATCCAAACTGTCCGTGTAGCTTCCAGCACTCCACTTACAATATCTTTCACACCAACAGACAACAACACAATAACAGGCACATGGAATGGAAAGATTATCTCATTTGTATCAAATAACAACAAAGCCACACTCAAAATCACAGCACCATCACTTCCAGGTAAATACTATCTCAGCACCTCAGCTTCACCACTACCTCTAGTAATTGAAGTATTGAACCTACAACCTATATCAACATCTAAACCAACCTTTATATCGAAAGTATTGGGATGGCTAGGATTGTAGGGTGTCATTGCGAGGCACGAAGCAATCTAGGTTAATTAATTCTGGATTGCCACGCTACGCTCGCAAAGACACAATGGAAGGTTTCATAATTTAGAGTTTGTGATATAATATTTATTAGTTATTAATTAAGTAAACAAAAACATATGAAATTTGAATCAGGAGTTTTAGACAAGGCACACTTATTTTCAAACTTTCTTTTGATACTTCTTGTTGCTGGGAATATTTTCTTTAGCGTTCAGTATATTTCAAATATGCAACAACAGAATGCAGCGCAGTCTGACAATACAGTCACAAGAATAGAAGCATCAAAGCTTTTGAAACTTTTCATTAATGTTGTTCTAAATACAGAAGGAAAGACCATCTCCTATGCAGACAGAGTAGCTCTTGAGAATGATGTTATCCAAATGAATGATGTAGACATTACCAAGCAATGGGATACCTTTGTTGCAAGTAAAGATGCAAAAAATGCTCAAACCAATGCAGTTACACTTATGAAGCTTTTGACGAATAAGTTGCTGTTGAACTAAAACAGAAGATAAATTAAATAAATACAAAAGAGCGGCCACGAAGTGGCCGCTCTTTTTTCATTTATACTATTTTATAATTCCCGCTTTCTTTAATGTCGCATATGCACCATTTTTCTGAATAGTTTTGATTCCTCTTGTTGAAATATTCAAAACGAAAGTTTTTTTAAGTTCGGGAACGAAAATTCTCTTTTTCTGAAAATTTACTTGTTTTCTTACTTTTCCGGTAGGGTTAAATTGGGTAGCACGAGTTGCGTTGCTGTATCCACCACCCATTATTGAACTTTTTTTTGTTATTGGACAGATTTTTGCCATTTGATTTACTTTTAGTTTTAAGGTCTTTCATGTTATCATAATTCTGTAAAAAGGCAATAGTTAAATCGTCTTTATCATTATTGTCATTGCGAACGTAGTGAAGCAAACCAGACTTTTTTGAATTAAAATTAAACCTGGGTTGCCATGCTTCGCTCGCAATGACAGCATAAAAACAAAATGCAAATAAATGTAATTTTTCAAATATTGATTCTTATTTTTTCAGTGATAATCCATGAAATATCACACGGATTTACTGCACTTTGTTTTGGAGATAAGACTGCGCAATACGAAGGGAGACTTACTTTAAACCCTCTAAAACATTTGGATTGGTTTGGCTCTGTGATTTTGCCACTAAGTTTATATTTATTAAACGCTGGATTTATGATTGGTTGGGCGAAACCGGTGCCATACAATCCCTATAATTTAAAACACAGAAACATTGCTGAACCACTTGTTGCACTTGCGGGACCAGCATCAAATATTCTTGTTGCTGTTATTTTTGGAATAATAATTAGAGTGATGACTTATTTTGGTTATATTAATTCACCACTAATTTTGATATTTAGTTTTGTTGCTTTGGTAAATATAAGTCTTGCCATTTTCAACTTAATACCAATACCACCACTTGATGGTTCAAAGATTCTTTTTGCGTTTCTTCCTGCAAGAGCAAGGTTTAAATTTCAAGCAGTATCAGACAGGTTTGGTTATTTTATCATTATTGCCGTTGTAATATTTCTTCCAAATTTTATCGCACCTATCATATTTTCTTTGTTTAAATTGATTGTCGGGGTCTAATCTACTACCGGGTTGCATTTTTGAGCATTTTATTATATTATCATTTCACATTAGCTACTTGGCTGTACGCGGAATGTTGCAAGATAGGGAGACTTATCTTTAGATCATCCGACTTTTTAAGGTAAAGTTGTTTGATGAATAGTTAAAAAGGGTTGCGGACTGCATTTGCAGGTCGTAATTTTTTTGTTTACAAGCCAGAAAATCGTTAAGTTTGCTTATAAATTTATTAGAAATTATTTTAAAAATCGTGCCTACAATAAATCAATTAATTAAGAAAAATAGAAAGACCGCTCCAAGAAAGCCAAAAGCTGTGGCTTTGATGAGAGGTTTTAATACGCTTGAAAATAGACCAACACATCTATGTTCTCCTTTCAAAAGAGGAGTTTGTGTGAAGGTTACTACAAAGACACCAAAGAAACCAAACTCAGCTATCAGAAAGATTGCAAGAGTTCGACTTTCAAATGGTATGGAAGTTACAGCTTATATTCCAGGTATGGGACACACACTACAAGAACACTCAGTTGTTCTTCTTCGTGGTGGAAGAGTTAAAGACCTTGGTATTAGATACACTATCGTAAGAGGTGTTCTTGATGCCACAGCAGTAGAAGGAAGAAGAAAAGGTCGCAGCCAATACGGTGCAAAGAAACCAAAACCAGCAGGTAAATAATTTTAATCTGAAAATACAATGAGAACAAAATTAAAAACAAAGAAAGGTTTAAAACCAGATTATAAATATCAATCTGAAAAAGTTGCAAAACTTATAAACTACATAATGTATAGTGGAAAGAAAAGTACAGCCGAAACAGCAGTTTACAAAACTTTTGAAATTATAAAAGAAAAAGCAAAAGTTAAAAATCCTATTGAAATTTTTGAACTCGCACTTACAAATACAGCTCCAAACATGGAAGTCCGCTCAAAAAGAGTTGGAGGTGCAAATTACCAAGTTCCAGTTGAAGTAAGACCAGAAAGAAAAGCTGCACTTTCTATGAAATGGATTATAGAAGCAGCTAGAGGTAAAAAAGGAGCGGGAATTGCAGAAAAATTGGCTACGGAAATATTAGCAGCTTCAAAGAATGAAGGAGAAGCGGTGAAGAAGAGGGAGAATGTACATAAAATGGCTGAGGCCAACAAGGCATTCGCTCACTTCGCCTGGTAATTTTAATTTAATTTTTGCGATTTGCTTTGTTGCTGACAAAATTTGTTTCTGCAATGTACGTTCGTACATTTTAGTCACAAATTTTGCCAGCGCCTTGCAACTCGTTAAAAATTAAAATAAAAGTTCTGATAAATTTATTTTATTATAAATATTTTAACAATTTAATTAAGTT
>Ga0209083_1003675_pt1 | contig 12523 bp, 25 predicted proteins | sample AM7aDNAmetaG_FD_184132 | JGI IMG/M metagenome (GOLD analysis project Ga0209083, IMG submission 184132) | Freshwater microbial communities from Finland to study Microbial Dark Matter (Phase II) - AM7a DNA metaG (SPAdes) (version 3) | ecosystem: Environmental > Aquatic > Freshwater > Lake ...
TAATACTGATATACTACACAGGGAGCAAAGTTATTGGTGAGTCGTATGGGATTTGAACCCTAATTACAACGTTGAAGGCGTTGCGTCCTTAACCATTAGACTAATACAGCATTAATAAGAGCCGCTTAAGGGAATCGAACCCCTATCAAAGGTTTACAGAACCCTTACACTAACCGTTGTGCTAAAGCGGCATATACTTTTACTATAACATTATCGTTTAAGAATATAATAAGCAGACTTGGAGAGAGTCGGACTCCCATCTCTCATGTTAGAAGCATGAGGCTCTATCCATTAAGCTACAAGTCTATAAGTTGAGTTATTGGTAGTGTCGGAGAGAGTTGCACTCTCATTCCAAGCTATCCCCAGAATAGTCTTTCAGAGGCATACACCCCTTTTTGTTCTTTCAAGGGCTTGTGTCACTTGCTATTAGACTACGACACTTCAAAAGATTCCAGCAGACATCTGTTTCAGGGAAATAGGCTTTGTTCCTTGTTACCCCAAAACGCCAATGCATTATTGACCACAACCACCATAAGATTATAATGATGGCAACACTTTAATCAAAAGGTTGTGATTACTGTTGTCCTATAGTATTGTGGTCTTCTGGTGCGGCTACTCTCGTAGCACAGCCAAAAATCGCAATTCGTTTATTATACTTTGTTGCCATCATTTAGACCACATTCTTATAGTAAGTTAAGTTATAATAGCAACGTAATATATAAACATTTCGGTTTATTTAACTTTTAATGATAACGTCACATTGATGAAAAACAGCATGAGATTGTCCTGTTACTATACAAATACAATATCCACGTTGAAAACTTTCACAATCTCCACAAGTTAATATGGTAATCAAATGACTATCCTCATACATTTTTTACATTTATAAAGTTTAATAGGGTTATTCTCAAATTTATATTTTGGCGGAATCTCTACCATTTCTCCATCACAATTTGGATTAGGGCAATGGTCTGGTGTCATACTTGTGGTTTATCCTTTCTACTACAAGCCGCAAAAGCCCAACAGGACTCACAAGTTTTTATTCCTTCTTCCTTAGCTATATAGCATGATTCGCACATGATTATACCTCAATGTTATAGGCAGGGTACAACCACATATATAAATCTTTCTGATGAACTAAACAAAAAAGGGTTTAGGGAATAGGGGTCCATCCGAATTCTATTCGAAGCCACCTTAACGTTTGAGGACTAAGTTCAGGTTGACCTCTAAGTAATCTTTGTAGAGAAGCATCTAATATTTCAAAGACTTCAGTAGTTGCATCATTATCTATACGTGCAACTTTACTGATGTCTTCTTTAAGTTTACCCCAATTCTTTTTAGTTGGCTCAGTCAACTTTTTCCCTCAAGGCTCTTGCTTCTTCAGAATTTAATGGTCTAATCAATGCTGATTCGCCCCAATTAGTACGTGCAATCAAACATGCTGGACATTCTTCAGTATAAGGTTTCTTCCATTCACGTATAGCATAAGAGTCTTGTTGCCAACACCAACAATTAGGTGCATAAATACATTTAGCTACAAATCTACGTTTCTTTTTAACTTCTTTAGGCAAGGTCCATCGCTACCTCTTCAATATATTGGCTATGAGATTCTTCTCCCTTAGCATTTTTTCCAATCCAAAATGTTCCATGTGCACCAGTAACTTTCTTTATTACAGTGCCAGTTTCTTTATATGTTTCTGGGTTTATATGTTCTTGAGTCATTTCACAATCAATCCATAATATTTTATATAATCTTGAACCATATCGTTATGTCTAAATGCTAATGCAGTTTGGGTTGCTTCTTGCAAAGAAAACTCTGCTATTTCATTAACTTCAGATTCTTGAGCCTTAACTTTCTGGTCAAGAAATCTCGGTATGCAGACAAATACTGTCGGTCTGAATTCACACCTTATTCCTTTATATGTGGCATATTCCACATAAGAACCAAGTTTTTGATTTATGATAATATCAAGTCCAGTTTCTTCTTTAACTTCACGTAGGCATGCTTCCTCAAATGTTTCGTTTGGTTCAAGTTTTCCACCAGCTAAACACCAATAATTATTGAATGGTTCACCTTTACGTTTAACCATTAATAGTTTACCAGAGGGCATGACAATTATTGCGGCTACAGAATTAATTACCTTATCAACTTCAGGAGTAATATTAACAGCATATTCTATTTCAGCTTCATCAATCCATACTTGAAACATTTCGCCCATCTTAGCAACTTTATCATGTTGAAGATGAACTATACGTCCTTTAAGGTCTAAGTTATTCTGTTTGTTTTTGAAGTTTATAGTAATTCTTATACTTGCTTTTTCACTCATTCTTTATCACTCTTATTTAAATCTACTAACCTCTCTATAAGGTGTTTCTCCTTTATAAAGTTTGCGGTTTCTTTAGGCACATATTCTTCCCAATAATCACCTATACCAGAGTATTGAGTTAGCACTTTAATCATGAGTCTACGAATGTTTGTTCCACTGAAAGTTTTTCTATCACGCATTATATGTCCATGAACTTCATATCCAGCTTCCTTAAATAATCTCGTAGATAATGGTTCATTAGTATAGACTACATCGAAGGTTGGTACATAACTTTCAATTGTAGTTACCCATGAAACGTTAGATGGACTATCTGGAACAGGAATGATATATATAGGTTTCTTAAGTAATATGAAGTAATCAAGATGCTTAGGTGTATCAGGCATACGTTTAGCTTTAGAGATATAAACATCTACACCTTCGACTCCTTTATCAACCATCTGGTATCTTTCACCAGCAGTAAAGGGATTCATTTGTGTATGACTATCTTGTGCACTACCGATAACTATGATTAATTCATCTACTTCAGTTAGGGCGTATTTGACCATATCCAAATGTCCTAAATGGAAAGGTTGAAATCTTCCTACAAATAATCCACGTTTCGTCATTGTTTAGGTGCACCACACATATTACATATATATATTTCATCACTATTTAATGAATTACAATATAGGCATTTCCATTCAACCTTCTTTCTTAAACTCCATTGTTCTATAGGTATGAAGTTTGGATTCTGAATCATTTCAGGATGATTACTTAAATCTGTTACAGTAACATCTTTACCATAGAGTTTTCCTACTACACTATCTATTAATGCTTCCATTTATATCAACTGCTCATATTGGAACTTATTAAATCTTAGTAATTTTTCCATCATAGATTCTTTTGTATTAGTGGTTTTTATAAAGCGTATTACTAAATGATAATCAATTTCTAATCTTAGAATTGCATTTTTCTCCAACTTTAATTCTTCTCTATCCAATTTTATTATACAATTACATAGTGGAGTAATGTTTACAATTGCAGTTCCAGCGAATATAAATTTATCTGGTTTCAATGGTGATTCTCTAATATCTAATAAGATATGTTCTTGTTTCTTAGCTACAACAACTGCTCCATTAAGAGCTAAGTTCCATGCTGAACTACCATGATTTCCAGTAATTAGAAGACCAGTACATTTAGCAATTGGAAGATTTTCTTCATAACTTCTATCTTCATCATCTTTAATATTAATTTTAGCTAATATTGTACTTGCTCTTTCAACGTTTTCTATAGATATATCATTAAGGAATATCCCAGATTGAATACTTCTATGGTCTTCACTGGTTATTGTATATCTAAAGACATTAGTTTCTTCAAACCAATATTTACCTTCTTTAATATCATTTAATGCTCGTTCTAAATTATTTATGTTTACATCACATGTATAACCTAAGCTTTTAATGTTTGTACTATGATGAATTTTTAGAACAGGATGATTACAGGCAAGCCAACGTACTTTTCCATCAAGTATACTTCCATCTCCACCTACAATAATAAGGAAATCGTATGGTTGAGTTTCTCCATCAACCACAGCAAAATATTTCTCAATTATAGGTCTTACTGCTTTTATTCCTTCTTTCATTCCAAGTATCGCAACTTGCATTAGATAGCCCTCTTTCTAACTTCATCCAATGTGGTCTCATTAACCAGTTCACCGTTAATGAATACATCTTGAAGTATATTAAGTGAACCAATTATACTATTAGGGTCTACAGTATAGTATTTCTTATCATTCAAGTATACGAGAGCTAATAGTCCACGTTTACTATTTTTTCCAGCATCAGTGATAGGTTCTTTATAGACATCTTGCCATACCCCATTAATTTTGATTGCACTACATTTAAATGCAAACTTTTGAGTATCACGATTCATCTTTTGCAATAATGCACCACCACTTCCGAATGCAATATTATCAGCAGACCAGCCCAAATCTTTCATAGCCATCAATATCTTAGGAATACTGGTTATATCTACACCGTCACCTTGAATCATACGCACATGTGGGTCAAGAACCAGATAACCTTTTGAGTTAACTGTTGTTCCAAACCTTGCTCCGAGTATATTTAAGCATTCAGGAATTACTATTAATGGGTTTCCACTATCTGGACGAATAATCAAAGTTCCTTTTCGTGCAAGAATCTTTTGCTTAAGTTTTTTACCCCAAATATTTCGGCATGCATTATAGATGTCGAAACTATCAGATACACATGCAACTAAACCAGTAGGATATTGGTCAAGCATATTCTCCATTGCTTTATCTTCATTTTCTCTTCCCCATGAAGTAATAGTTGAATGTTCTGAAGCTGGAATACTTGTACCAGCCATATTACAACCATAATAATTCTTAGCTATAACCATTGCTTCTATAGTATCGCTTCCTCTAAAATTAACTAAGTGTGCACATCCGCCTATACCAGCAGATTCTACACTTGAGACTCCACGAAAACCAAAGTCATGTAGTTTATAAAGTAAACCAGATGTATCACCAGTTTCTTCTAAATATTCTTGAATTATCTTTTTAATATTATATGACAATGTAGCTACAGTTATAGGATACCATACTTCAACTAATAAAGTTTCTATATAGTTGGTTAACCAGTAACATTTAGGGTCTGTATTCTCTACAGTAATCAATACGTTATGGACATCAACAATTGTACCTTCAGGAACAGCACGAATCTTTATAGGTATTCTACCATTACATTCATTAAGGATATATTCCCATCCTTCACGATTAAATAGTGTCTTATCACCTAAGTGGGCTTCTACAAATTTTTCTGCTTCATCAATTTTCTTCTGGGTTACTACTTTACCAGCAAGATATTTTTTAATGATATATTGCAGACCAAAGAATAGGGTTTTATCAAACTCTCCACCACGAGACTCAAGATAACTATATACTACCTCAGTACCTTTAGGATACTGTTTCCAATGAGTTAACTTATAGCTGTCGGTTAAGAGCATTATATTATTTTCAAACATTCTAATACCTCATTTTATATGGACATGTTTTTAATTCTTGTTTTGATGCCATACATATATTACCCATACCTCTATTTAAACATTCCGTTTTTGAGGTACACTTATATTGTTTTGGATGGCAACCCTTCATCTTCTGATTCCCACAAAATCTTTCCATCTATAACGTCTGCTCGGATAATTCTACCAATTGGTTTACCTTTATGAATAACTTCTAAACCAATACATGTTTGAGCATAATCTTGCAAAGTTTTCTCATCATAAACTATACATTGAAGTGAACCATCTGGTCTAAAACTCATTTCTCCACGATTCTTCATTATATATCTCTCCATGCACGATTATCTTTAGCCGCTAATTCACATAATTCTGTATCATAGACTCTTCCAAGAAGAATTTTATAATGTTGCCAACGTTCAATACGCATATTAGCGTTAGGCATTTCTTTTCCTTCATCCTTCGTAGGTGGTAAATGACTACTGTTACATCCACAGTAGGGGCATTCATAACTTGGGTCTCCATCATCATCTACTATTAAATGAGATGGAATTATACCATTAAGTTTTTGTTCTGATTTAAGACAGAATACTTTCCAAACAACCATAAATGCTTGCATGATTTTTACTCCTGTAGATGTAGGGTTTTCAGGAATTTACGTGGTTTACTTCCCTCTTGTTCCGCCCAGACCAATGCACTCTATACGAGTCCACGCATCCTTAACTTGGATTACCTTTGAAATCATCTCAGGCTCAAGCAATCTGGGAAACCTTTGTAATTGCAATTACTTTTCATGGGTTACGCATACTCGGTTGACGTACCACATATGCGAAGGTCAGTTATCTCTCTACCTACCGACTCATAATACCAGTCTATGACATTCCCTCTGAAATGCTTAAGACAGGTCATGATGGGTCTTAGCCGCACCTGAAATATTATTATACATAAGAAGTATTTAAACGTTACGGTTTTTAGTCTTAATGTCTTGACATAAGACCAATAGTTCTCTCTTGGTTATTAAGTTGTTTACGTAATGTCTTTCTATTCTCATTAATAAGCATGATGAATGCACAACCAACTAAGCCTACACCTACCATACCCATAACCCAACCTATAGCAAGGAACGCTTCCATCATATCAGTTAATTGACCTACTGTTCCATGATAAAAGAAATCGGTTGCTGGAACTTGAGCAAAACTATTGAATCCGTTACCTTTCAAATCAGTATAGAATTGTATTCTATTATCACATGAATTCCAAACTGAAGGTAACATAAAAACTTCGAATTGACTTAGGGGATGAAAGATGAGGACACCAGACAAGCCAATGAGCATGATGCCTATAATAATCAATGAAAATATCTTTGGGTAATTGACCGCTACTTCTTTAGCTTTTTTCAATGATTTAAGCATTGCATCCCCACATAAGAAGTATAAATACTACTATATAAATATTATGGTTTATTAGCTAACTCTAAAAGAATATCGGCGTGGCAAGGCTGGTCTAAAGAACAAAAACATACAAGGTCTTTACCAACTAAAGGCTTAAGAAAATCAGGATTCTCTTGAATCATCTCATTTAACCAGAATCTATATAATCCTAATGCTTCCTCTAAAGTGTATTCTCCAACTTTAAATGGATTACCCCATGGTGAAGGTCTGCCTACATAAACGGCGTTTGGATTACTTTGCCATGAATAATCGTAGTAACCTTTCTTTCGCATACGCTTCAAATCCAAGTCTCCTAAGTTTATAATCTGAAATATTTAATATTTTAAATACACATCCACAATGATTGCAGACTTCACCATTAATGTAGCCTACCTTGCCAATCATTTATGGTTAGAACAATCTATATGAATTAAAGCACCGCATTTAGAGCATTGATAAAAGTTTATTAATATAGGACCACTATCACCCATACCCATTAAATCACAACCTTCCACCAAAGCATACTGGTATAAGGAACGTATCTTATTGAACCATCGGCAAATTCCAAAGTAATATATTGAGTATAAATATTCCAGTCTTTAATATCGTATTCTTCGTTGCCAATATCAAAATTCCAAGCAATAGTAATCTTCATTAATTATTCCTCTTATTCATTACTGATTTTCTCTTATCAGCGTTACTGCAAAACGGACTATTAGGAGTACAGTCAACACATAAGCATCCAGAACACTCAGCTTTATCAGGCACAGAGCATTCTAAACCGTCAACTGGACATTTAATGCAAACCGCCAATACCTCTTTCTTCTTACACATAATCAATCACGTAACAACAATAACAACACCCACATATATAAACTTTGCGGAATATTGAGGCTCATCAACACCCAACAATAACTGAACCTCTCCCAACCCCAACTACTATTCCCATATGGGGCATATCGACTTATCCCATAGGTTTATATACCAGTTGGTGGGGGCGGTATATAAGTGTATTGGGTAACCTTTATATAGTGCATATGTTAAGAAGTATATATATCTATCTATACAATAATATTAAGTGTGTACATGTAATATTTGCTTTACGCATACACATGTATAGTCAAGCGTCCTATATATACCTTTGCTTTATTAGTTAGTTAACAGCAACAAAAAAATAATATAGAAAGCTTTATATACTACTCTTCATCGTAGTATATCTCTTGCTCAGTGCCTTCTAAATCCTCTATTTCTTTTTGTTCTGTTGGTTGTCCATCATCCTCAGATTCAGCAGTAAGCAAGATTCCACACACCTTAAAGAAGCGTTCAACCTTAAACTTGCTATTTTGTGCTTGAAAGTGTTTCGCTAATTCCTGAGCAAATTGGTATTTATTTTCAAGGTTTAAGTTGCTGATAAACTCAGCTATGTCTACAAAATGTTTTTGAGTATAGATTTTTCGATTCATTTTTTGACACCTTTTTCGATATAATCTAATATAGCAAAGGTAAATATAAAGGTTGTGGTGCTTAACTCATTTCAACTTCACGTTGAAAATTAAGCATAGGTTCCTGAACTGTGCATCCATCACAGTTAAATGATGTGCAGTTAACGCATTGTAAAGGAAGTTCCTGAGAGGTTTTTCTGTTTTTATTGCTCATTTTACAAACCTCTTTTAGTTAGCCATGCATTAAGCTTATATTGTTCTGCTATATCAAGGGCTTTATTTGCGTAATTTCTTAAAGATTCTTGCTTCATGTTTTAACACCTTTTTTGGATATACCTACATACTCAGCAACCTATATAAAGATTGTGGTTGCAAACACTTTTAAATTTCTTTTTTCCAAATTTTTCTTTTTTTGAATCCATAACAATAATATTCTCCTATTGTTTCATAAGTTCTACATCTCTTTATTTTGCTACATTCTGCACATTGTTTTATATTGGTTGAGGTCATGATGGGTTTAACTCCTTGTAAATAAAGAAGAATAACAAACTATAATATAAAGATTGTGGTTGCAAACACTTGTATATAAGGTTTGCGGTGTACTCTTAAAATATGTGTCTATGTAATATTGCGTTCACCGCAAATATACTATAATGCACTTGCCCTATATAAAGTTTGTTATAAAATATATTGGTTATGAATGTAAGGGATGTTCTCAGTTTTTGAGTCTCCATGCATTCATTTTATGGCTAACCATGTATGCTTTTAGGCTTTAGCCAACCATTACTAACCTATATAGCACCGCCTTATATAAAGGTTGTGCCTTCGAATGTGAATAACTCTTTTAAAATATTAAAGTTATCCATCCAGAATCCTTTATAATAGCCAATAAAATAAAAGAATTCATCCAGTTTATGGGACGTTGATTTATCGAATAACTCTTTTAATGTTTCGTGTATTTGTTCGTGCGAAATAGTGCTTATTAAGTCTAAATCGTCCTTGATATTTCCGAGTTTAACTATTTGTTCTTGAGTTATTGGATTAACTTCATTAACTGCTTTTATCGTTGGGTTATTGCGTCCATATTGGATAATTGCGTATTGCTCAAGTTTGCATAGTTCGTTTAAAGTTAATATTTCTACGTCCATGTTTCCACATCCTTAATAGATGTATACGTTAAACAACTATATAAGCTTTGCTCTGTAACCAATAACAGCAAGATTCTTTATTAATCGTTCCTGAGATTCTTGATTAAACATGTTAACCTTAAAGGGTTTGTGTATGTTGTCGTTAAATTCTATTAGTGCCATTTTATCATCATCCATGCACTAATAGTTTAAAGGTATATATAAACTTTTATGTTATGTGCTAATCATGTTTAATTCTGGATGATGCTCTTCTTTATGACAATTATCACACATTAAATTAACTCTGTTAATATCAAACTTTTTACTCTGTGGGTTTTCAAATTCTCCAATTCTACCCTCTACATGATGGAAGCATAATGCAGAAATGTTCTTATTATAACCACATTTAATAGTTTAAAAAACTTGAGTTTAATATGGGGTTCTTTTTATTAAGATTATACTGTTAGACTTTCCGCCCATGCTTTTAGTTTGCCCAATTGTATTAACGAAGGCATATTTACGTTGGAATTGCCCAACTTGAGTTTTTTTGCTACAGTTTTTTGCTACCATTTTTGTGACACCTTTTTACAAGAAACTATTATATCAAAGGTGTATATAAAGGTTTGCCCATATTAGGTATGCTCTTAAGCATATGCCAATAATGTTTCTTTATTGGGCTTTTTTTGCTTAAGTTTCTTTATCAGCTTTATTGCTTTTTCGACATCATTAACGTTTAAGTATGTTTCAACACGTCCCTTTTTTGTCCTGAAATGTACCTTAATAACTATAGTTTTTATATTATGTTTTCGTGCTAATAGGGACGTTCTTAATTTGTCTCTTATAGCTACAGTCTTATAAGTAAAATGAAATAATGGGCTAATTTCAATAGCTAACTTTATCTCTGGAATGTAAAAATCAAGGTGGTATGAATGCGAATTTAATAAAGCATCCTTTGCTTTTATTTGGAATTCATGTAAATAAGAGATATTATTTAACTCAAGTGTGTCTCTAAATAAGGATTCAGCAATACTATAAGAATCTGAAGTTCTTTTAAAGTTATGGAAATTAGCTGAAAAGCCTTTTATGTTTATGTGGTGTGATTTATTCCAAGCCGTAATATTTTCTTTTTCAATATTTAATGCTCTTAATTCTTGCAATGTCTTTAACTCTTCTATAATATGAGCATGCACATTATTATCTAAGCACCGATATTTCTGTATTGTTATAGCTTCCATATGAGACACCTTTTTAGATAATCCTATATTATCAGCAGACTATATAAAGGTTTGTGCATATTAAATATGCATCCAGTATGTGCAAAGGTTTATATAGGCGTGTGCATAATGTAGTTAATACCGACAAGGGAATATTACATAGACATGGAGAAATAGTTTATACCGCAACCTTTATATATAAGTCATGTGTCCACATCCCATATATAAACGTTGTGGTTTTTGTTTGCGGTATGTGCCCATATAATATGCCCTTTGCGGTATACTCTATTATATCGGCGTAGTATATAAAGGTTTGTAGATACCTATATATAGTAGAGAAAACTCTACTATTAAAGGTTTTCTGTTATAAATATTGCTTCCATGTTTCTATTTATGGCTATTAGCTGAGATTTTTGTTTCGTTATGGATTTAATGCATAGCACTATTTGATTAAGTTTTTTTGTGGTTGCTTCAAACGTTGCTTTATCGGTGAATATTTCCCAAATTTCGTTGGAATCCTCTTCAATTTTTTTATCTTCATTTAGCCATAAACCCTTAAATGATGCATGTATGCTTAAGCCGCCATAAAGGTTTATTAGTTCAGCTTTTAAAGCATCCAATAAAAGAAACGCATTCTTATTTAATACATTTCCTAAATCAGATTCCCTTTTTTTGAGCAATTCAGTTTTAACGACATAGATATTTATTTGCGTATTAGACACCTTAAAGAACTATATAGCACCGTCCCTATTAAACCTTATTATTGCTTGGATATTAACAATTATTGTTATATTACGCAAAGTTTCCATAGCAATGTTTATATATAAGTATGCGATAATAGGTTAATACCGACTGAGGTTTTATTACATAGACATGCATAAAATTATGCCACCGAAAGGTTTATATATAGGTTATTTCAGGGCTTAAGGGTGCATATAATATTCAATTCTAAGGCGTTGATTCCATACCATGCTTACCACACCGTCCCTTATATACCTTTGCCAATAGGTTTATATAGGTTGGTTTTCGCCCTATATAAAGGTATGTGCAATTGTTTATATATGGCTTTTAACATGACTCTAACAGAGGTGCAGTAAATAAGAATGATGAATGAATCCTTAAGACCAATACGGTATAACAGTGTTATAGATAACAGTGTTATAGGTTACGTTCCGAGACCCTATATAAGCATAGGAAGGTTTATATAGGGCAAGGAAAAGATGGATGGATGGATTTTGCACATAAGAAGGGTTTAGAGGTTCCTAATATTTCAGGATATTAAAGTTAATTATAGTGTAAAGATTCCATAGGCTTTTCCAGCATATATCTCTGTCATATATCATAGTATATTGACAGGCATATATAAGGCTTTCCAATCTGGTTTACCAGAGACTTTTAAAGTCATGCATTAAAGGCTAAGTTATTATAGACTTATTTTTCACCAGAGTTTTTTATTATATAGATTCTGAAAGGGGGGGGATATATACTACTATAGCGTACTGCTTATTAAAGGTTCCTGTTTTAGTTAGTTTACTTTCTACACCAGCTTTATTTAATACACTTGGTATAAAAGTTAAAGTTGTTAACGTAGCAACCAATAGATTAATATAGGGCATCTCTGTACTATATATTATCAAATTCTGTACTATATTATTATCAAATACTGTATCTGTACTATATTATTATCAAATACTGTACTATATTATTATCAAATACTGTACTATATTACTATAGTATAGAGAGTTATTATAGCTCTGTATTAATCTTCTGATTCCTTTAATGTTCTTGCTTGCTCATCCTTATTATCTTCAAGGTATTTAGGGCATATTTGACATTCATGTTGGCACTTATAACAGTTAAACTTTTCTTTGTGTCCAGCCATATATAACACCGTTATAATTTATTAACCATAGCCTTCTGGGTTACGTGTCCATAATCGTTAATCCAGTCTTTACCAGTCCTAATAAG
>Ga0209083_1003683_pt1 | contig 12508 bp, 12 predicted proteins | sample AM7aDNAmetaG_FD_184132 | JGI IMG/M metagenome (GOLD analysis project Ga0209083, IMG submission 184132) | Freshwater microbial communities from Finland to study Microbial Dark Matter (Phase II) - AM7a DNA metaG (SPAdes) (version 3) | ecosystem: Environmental > Aquatic > Freshwater > Lake ...
CCCCGCTTTTTTCAATAAGCACACAATCGCCGATGCGGGCATCAAGCCTCTCGATCTCATCCTGATTGTGAAGGCCCGCCCGTGAGACCGTCGTGCCCGCTAATTGCACGGGCTTCAGGATCGCGACGGGTGTCAGGACTCCGGTGCGCCCGACCTGGACCTTGATATCCTCAAGAATAGTCTCCGCCTGCTCGGCCGCGTATTTGTAGGCGATCATCCATCGCGGTGACTTCGAGGTCATGCCAAGCGTCTTTTGATCCTCGAAGAGATCGACCTTGATGACCACTCCGTCGATCTCATACTGAAGCTCCGGGCGTTTTTTTTCTATCGCGTCGATCCCCCCAAAAACCTCCGGCATGTCTTTGCATTCCCTTGCGTCGGGAATGACCTTAAATCCAAGCTCCCGGAGTATCGCCATCGCCGCGCTCTGCCTCTCCGGCGCATGAGGCCCCTCGTAACGGGCAAGACCGTGCACAAACGCGCTGAGTTTTCGCTTCGCGACAAGTTTCGGATCAAGGAGTTTCAGACTCCCTGCGCAAGCGTTTCGGGGATTTGCAAAAACCTCGTCGCCTTCCGCTTCCTTATCCTTGTTGATTAACTCAAACTGCGCTTTTGAAATATAGGCCTCGCCGCGGACTTCCAACAGTTCCGGGATCGCCCCCTTGTAAGCACTTCCGGGAGCGGGCAACCGCAAAGGGATCGATTGGATAGTCTTGATATTTTCAGTGATATCGTCCCCAAACCTTCCATCCCCGCGAGTGGCCCCACGCGTCAGAATTCCATTCTCATAAACGAGCGCGATCGAAACGCCATCGATCTTTTCTTCGATAAAATAGGAATGGGACTTTCCTCCGAGCCCCTTCTGGACCCGCGTCGAAAATTCTTCAAGCTCCTCACGGGAGTAAGTGTTGTCCAGTGAAAGCATCGGAACCTTATGCTTGATAGTTTCAAACGACTTCAAGGGAGCCCCGCCCACGCGGCGAGACGGAGAATCGGGAGTGATCAGTTCGGGAAAAGACTGCTCGATATCGAGAAGCTCCCGCATCATGCGGTCATAATCACGATCGGAGATCTCGGGCTTCGCCTCAAGATAATAGAGCTGGTTGTGCCGCGCCAGCTCTTGACGTAATCCTTGCGCCTTTTTTTTTGCTTCTTCAAGCTTCATAGAGATCTGCCCTGATGGTCTTCATTCAAAATTAAAGCCTGTCCGCCAGAGATTCCGGCAACCCTGCGCTTCGGATCTTTTGCGCGGCGGTTTTATTATCATAAGGAAGCCTGAGAATTTCAAACGTTAATTCGCCCTCATCAAAGATCCCGAAAGAAAGCCGGTGATCTCCGTCGCGGGGTTGGCCGATGCTTCCGGGATTCAGAAGATACCGCTCATTTGCATTAAGCTTCAGTACTCCCTCGCCAAGATACCCGCCGGATCGAGACTTCTCGGAAAAAAATGCGGAAACATGCGTGTGCGCCACAAAACCAAAACAGGCTTGCGTTGCAAGAAATGAACGGTAAGCATCGCCTTCCGTAGAAAGATAATAGAATCTTTCGGAGCTATGCAACGTCCCGTGCGCAAGCGCGATATTCCCTTCGACATGAAGATAAGGCAGGCCCCGCACTGCCCTCACAAGCTCCGGCCTTAGCCGGCCCGCTACCCAATCGATAGCTTCACGCGCCGGATGAGTGAACCTATCCAGGATCTCCCGGTGAAGGATAGCCGCCTCGTGGTTTCCAAGAACATGAAGCGAAGCGTTCTTGATCGCCCACTCCAGACATTCGTTCGGATTTGCGCCATAGCCAATAGAATCCCCGAGGACCATGAAACGAGTCACTTGCCGTTTGCCCGCGCAGCCCAGCGCGGCCTCTAGGGCTTCAAGATTTCCGTGTATGTCGGCAAAGATGGCGCAGCGCATGTGTCTTTTTACCTTTAACACGCCCGGTATGTGGATTGACTTAGTAAGTAATGGAAAAACGGGAGAAGCAGCCTTGCTCCTCAGCCCAATACGCCTCGACATCCCGGATATAATTTTTCATGCCCGATTCCCGGATCGCGGTCAGAAATTCAATCAGGGCTTTCTCATCACCTTCCGCAAGGACTTCCACGCGCCCGTCTTCATGATTACGGACAAACCCAGCGACAGGAAAACGCCGCGCAAGCCTCTCGGCGGTAAAACGGAACCCCACTCCTTGCACGGTCCCGCTAAAGAAAATCCGCATCCGCTTTCCGCTCATGCTGACGGAACCCTGGCTTTAAGACAGTGGCGTAAATGATAGGCCACCACACCAAACGCCACCGAAACATTGAGCGAGTTTTTTTTTCCAGCCATTTCGATCTCGATCGTCCTGTCGCAAAGAGCGAGCAATTCCTCTGAGACTCCGGAGATCTCATTACCCAAAACGAGGCAGAGGGGCCCCGAAGGCTTGAAATCCTGATAAGGAATGCTTTCCGCAAGCTGCTCGAGGAAAACGATCTGATACCCCCGCGCTTTCAGTTCCCGCACCAATTCGCAGACATGACGGCGGTATTCCCAAGGGACTTCTTTTTCGGCACCAAGCGCGGTTTTACTGATCTGAGTATCGGGAGGGCAGCCGGTAATGCCGCAGAGCCATATTTTTTCCAGGCCGCCACCGTCGGCTGTTCTAAAAACAGAACCGACGTTATAGAGACTCCGTATATCGTTCAAGACCACGCAAAATAGAAGTTTCGGTTCCTTGCTCAGCTCCTGCTGGCGGGCCAAAAGTTCAGGATGGCTCAATTTCCGCATGATCACGAAGCGGACTGTTTTTTGTCCCAGGCAAAATACCGGCGATACCCCGAGTGATAGATCGATTCAGGAAGGCGCTTGAAAAACCACATCACGATCCCCCACCAGGATGGCACATAAGCGATACGCTTCCCTTTTTGGAATGCCTTGTAGATATCCTCCGCAGCGCTTTCCGGCGACACGATCCCAAAGAGTCCTTTGCGGCCGCGCACCATGGCTGTATCCACAAAACCCGGGCGAATGTCCAGCACCCGGACAGGAGTCCCCGCAAATTTCTGGCGAAGACCTTCCATGTAATTTGAAACAAAGGCCTTGGAGGCGTTATAGGAGGGCGAACGACCGCTGCCGCGGTGAGAGGCCACCGACGATATCCCGATGATACAACCGTCGCCTTTCTGAGAAAAATAATCCGCCGCAACATTCGCCGCGGCCGCGAACCCGAGGACGTTCACCTTGATCATTTCTGATTCCGGTTCCCACAGAAGTTTCTCATTTTGCACCAGCACACCGGCATTGATCACCATAAGATCCAGACCATGCAATGACATAATGGTATTGCGGAGGGTATGGATCGTCTCGCGAGTATCACGTACGTCTATCTGCCGCACCATGCTTTCACCGGGCAATTCCTTTTGAAGCTCTTTCAAGACTTCGAGTGACCGCCCGGTCAGACAAACCGAATACCCTTCGGAGGAAAGTTTCTTGGCAAGAGCTCGGCCGATCCCGCTTCCCGTTCCGATGATGATCGCTTTTTTCTTAATATCTTCCATGGACCGCATTCTATCCTATTACTCGAAATCCTAAAAATGATTTGAGTGTAAAGTGTGGAGCAAAATAATCCTTCCCTCTTAAAAGCAACACGGTTTCTCTGTTTTTCTCTATTTCCTGTGGCGCGAAAGGAATTTCTCGATCGACCGGTCGTACGTCTTTTCGACGTCATCCGGAAAGTAGCAGGCGGGCAATTGGTTCTGGCTTCTATGATAGGCAACGCAATCGCAACATATCCCTTTTCTGGGACACGGCTCATAGGAACAATTACAACGCTTCTTATTGACCTCAACTTTACATTCCACAGCACCTTCTCCTAAGGCATTCCCCGACTGGTGTTTTTCCCAAGCCTTCCGTGGGGTTGCCTGATCATTGTAATCATGTCCCAACCATTTATTTCTTTTTCAAAAAGACAGTTCGGCCAGTCATGATTTCCTATTTAATTTCTTTCACACATAATTATCATGATGGCGCCGTCCTCGCGCATCGGCCTCCATAGTAAGCACCTCCACCAGCCGATGTTGCAGACAAACGATCCGATATTCTGCAATTTGAAGAGCTGTTCGAGTAATCCCCTCCACGGTGCCCGCAACCCGCGGATCCGGTAACCTGACCTGAGACATAGCCCGGCCAATCTGAATTGGTCGCATAACCCTGTGCAGAAAGCACGCCATCGCCATGTGTTCCAAGGAACGCCCTGCCGCTGCTATTGCCAATCGTCACAATATATTCAGTAAGGTTACCGGAAAGCTCCATATTACCGTAATATCCTGCTCCGGCTTGCTCGCGTGTCGTGCTGCCTGTTGCCGCAAATCCCACTCGCAAAGGGCCCTGCACACTAAGATTAGAGCCTTCAACACTAAGACCATTCCCGCTATTTCCCGCCACTTCACTCACGGCCCCGGAGTTACTGATGCTCGTCGCCTGGGTAAGATTCGTCGTGCCCCAAGCGTATTCCCCCGCAACAGCAGAATTCGGCCCCCTCCCGGCCTTCTCGAACTCCATTTCGGTTGCAGGCCTCAAAGCTGCCCAATCCGCATAGGCCGATATCCGCGGCCATGTTAAAAAATTGCACGCGATCCACTCACCATCCGTCGTTTGATTGAAGGTCTTGTTCTGATCAAAATCACAACCCACGGTAATCGCTCCACCAGGGATCGATGTGGGATTACGAATCGCCGAACGAGACGTAAAACAATTACAAGCCCGCAGCGTCCAATCGTCCGAATTAAAATCTGGAATGAGCTGATTCTGTTGAGTTCGCGTCAGTTGGTTCAGAAAATCTCTCATCTGACCTTGCGAGATTTCATATTTCATGAGATAAAAAGCGTTGTAGCCGGTGGGCCAGCTTGAGTTAATGCCGGGGAGTCCAATATCGCCCTGGACCGCCACGGGCGTGGTGTCGATATCATCATTGGCATTCGAATCGCAGGTGATGTTCTTGCTCGTCGTACTGATCAGCACCGCCGTATTGTCCACGCCATTTTCATGAAAAGCGTAGGTTGATTCCGTTCCGGCCACGCCGTCGCCGATATAAAAACTCCCGGACGGAATATAAACCATTTCAATGCCGAAGACTTTCACTGAGGTGTTGGCGGCATCGATGATCTGAGCGTCGCTGACTCCGTCCTTGCCGTAATCCCAAACGAGTTTGACTCCTGTGGCGGTGAATGTATGACTTGCAGTTGTCGCCGGAAACTGAATAAAAACACCTTTGTAGCCGCTCACGGGTTCGGTGGGTAATACGATCTCCGCCTCCTGGCCAACCGTGGTTTTATGGCCGCTGGGAGCGAGTGTGACATGACTCCACGTGGACCCGTTATCAGTGGAAAACTTGATAAATACCCACGCGGCATCCCAATTGACGGCATCGCGCCAGGCGTTCGACCAGGTGATATCAAACTGCACCTGACAGGTATTAGCAGTCGTGTTCCAGCCATTGACCTTGATGTTTGAGAAGCTGAGACCGTTTGCAAAAGCCGAACTTGCGGAAATGAAAAAACAGGCGGAAATCAACAGCGCTACAAAGAGTATTCTCCAACCTCGTCCGGCTCGCACGCGTCCTCCTTCGTTGAAAAATGATTGGATTACGATGGAGATTCTAGCGACTATTTCCGTCAGCCGCAATCGTTTTCCCCGATTCCCTTTTCCCCGATTCCCTAGTTCGGAATCGAGCCGGTGTTTTCAAGGCCATTTTAAAAGTTCATTTTTCTTAAAACGTTTTTATGAGCCCGCCGTGGTTTTTAAAAACGAGGAAGAGCATTTTCGATATCAAAATTTCCGAAGGGGATGATTTGTGATTAACTTACTTTTCCATAGACAGGAGTTCGGGGTTTTCTCTTCGGATTTTCTTATGGGAACAGCCCCGTTATCAATGACGGCAAGTCGGGCTATGTTTATTGAGATGTCGCTTTTTTTTTGGTATAGTCCTCGCGTTCTTAGAAGTCTATGACTTATACCCTAAAGTTCGGCGCCGTTTTATCGGAGCGTTTGAAAGCATGATTTATGAAAGATCTGTTCGATCGTCTAAAAATCTCTTTTTTTCAAAGCATCGCATTTCTTTTATATCTCATCTATGCGGGGTACAGCAGCACCTTAAAGATCGTCAGGCTTGACCATGAATTTTTTCCGCGCCACCTCGTGTTGGATCAGAATACGATCTATGCCTTCTGGCATTCCAAGACTTTCGCATTGGTGCCTTTTTTCAAGGATGCCCGGATGGGAATTTTGACCCTTCGGGACTGGAGGAACGTGATCTACGATCGAATATGCCGGCAGTTCGGCTATTCCACCCTTCCGATCACAAATTCAGGAAGAGCCGCGCTGGAGCTGAAAAAACTTCTGGAGCAGGGACGCGCGATTGGATTGGCGGTGGACGGACCCCACGGGCCGGCGGGCACTGTAAAACCCGGTGTGTTTTTTCTCGCGAAAACCACGGGAAGACCCATTGTAGCGATGCATGTGCGGGCTTTGAAAAGCTTTCGCCTAAAATCCCGATGGGACCGCTATGAGATCCCGTGGCCTTTCTCCGAAGTCGTCATTTCACCCGCCAGGCCTCTTTGGGTCACGGTAGAGAATGAAAAGGAATCTGAGCGAATGATCCGGATACACTTGGGAGATCTCTGATGTTCCCTTATTTTCATCTTTTTCACCACAGGTTCTACTCCTACGAGATCGTGACCGTGGTTGCGGTGATCTTTTTTTTCGCCTATTTCTCCACTGCTCTCGTGAAATTGCGCATGAATCGCAGTGAGATCGCTCTTTTTGTGTTTGCGGGTGCCTTTGTGCAATATTTCGGTGGCTCGGTAATCCCCTTTCTTTACCTTGGGTTTTATGAGCACAAAATGCCCTGGATGAATATCTGGGAGAAACCTCCCGGGCGTTTTTTCCACAGTGTAGCGCTAGCCCTGATCGCGCACATTGTGATTTACTGCAGGCTCTTTAAATGGCCTGCGCGCAAGGTACTGGATATCTTCGCCAGTGCGATGATCTTCGCCAGCGCAATTGGCCGCATCGGATGCTTACTGCACGGCTGCTGCAGCGGTGGGCGCTGTGATCTTCCGTGGGCGGTCACACTCCGAATCTTTCCCGGCGTGCGTGTTCACCCGACGCAAATTTATGCTCTGATCCTTGAAGTCGCGCTGGGTTTCTTTTTATGCGGTTTTGATAAAAGAAAGAAATATGACGGACAAACGTTCTGGATGGGAGTTTTTCTGTATTCAATTTATAGATTTGTGATCGAATTTTGGCGAATCAATGCTTTCTTTTTCTGGGGACTCACTCACGCTCAGGTTTTTTCAGTCCTTACCCTGGCCCTTGCAAGCTACGTGCTGACACGGCGCGGCTGGTTCACCTTTCCGAAAGCAAAAAAATCGGGGTGATAGGATTTGAACCTACGACCTCTCGGTCCCGAACCGAGCGCACTACCCCTGTGCTACACCCCGAGGTACAAACATTTAAATTAGATGAACAAATGCGGCCCGTCCCAGCGATTGTCGCTCCAGGAGAGGACCGAAACGGCGCGGATTATAACACTCTGTTGCCGCTTATTCAATGAAAGGCATCAATCAATCAGGGCAATCGCATCAAATTTTTTTCGCTCTGTAGAGAGAAGCGTTTTAAAAACTCAGCTTTTTAAGCAAAACAAGAGCTTGAATTATGCGACGTCTAGTATCACAAGTGCCCGTGTTCCAACACGTTAAGATGCGATTGTCCTGATCAATCAATAAGCGCCAGATCGGCCGCAGCGGCGGTCTGCTCCAAAGCGGGAGGCGGAGCGCTCTCGTGATGCGGTTGGGCCCCCTGGGTCAGAAGAGCCGCGCTCATGACGTCTTTAAACACAGGCGCGGCGACAACACCGCCGTAATACATGGGGTGCGCTTCATCCAGCACGACGACCATGGCATAACGAGGGTCGTCTGCTGGCGCAAACCCCACAAAAGAGGACATGAAAGCGCTGTGGGAATATCCCTTCCCCCCTGGGAGAATTTTCTGTGCGGTTCCGGTCTTTCCGCCAACCAGAACATCCGGAATTTTCGCCTTGGTTCCGGTCCCCCGCTCCACCACCTGAGTCAATATCTCGCGCATCGTAGCGGCAGTTTCTGGCCTGATCACTCGATGTTTGATCACGGGTTTTTTCTCTTTCAACACAACGCCCGCAGGATCTTCAACCTTAGACACAAGGTATGGCCGCACAAGATTTCCGCCGTTGGCGATCACAGACATCGCTGTCACCATCTGGAGTGCCGTCACCATCACTTCCTGCCCCATAGGAATATTATAGGGAGAGGTCTTGGACCATTGGGAAGGCGGCCGCGTGTAACCGGGCGCCTCCCCCGAAAGGTCGATGCCTGTCGTTTTTCCGAAGCCGAAGCCCTGCACATAATTCTGAAATTTTTCTGCTCCCATTTTAAGAGCGATCTTCACCGTCCCGATGTTGCTGGATTTTACGATCACTTCTGACATGGGGAGCATGCCATAAGGATGAACATCATGTAGCACTTTAATGCCGTAATTCCATTTCCCGTTTTCACAGTTTATCACCGTTTCAGGAGTGACCGTCCCCTCATTTAAACCGCCGCTCGCCGCCACGATCTTGAATACGGAACCCGGTTCATACATGTCCGTAATAGCCCGGTTGCGCTTCGCGTCGGGACCGACCTTGGCGTAGTGATTGGGATCGAAGCCCGGTTGGTTCGCCATAGCTAGGATCTCTCCCGTCATCGGGTCCATCACGATCGCCCAGGCACCCTTGGCTTTCCATGTCTTGAACGCCTGCTCCAAAGATTTTTCGGTCAGATACTGGAGATGCTGGTCGATCGTCAATACCACGCGGTTCCCGTCGATCACGGGCATGCTCTTGATCTCAAAGGCCTTGATCTCGCGGCCCTTGGCGTCGCGCTGAGTGATCCTTACTCCGGGCTTTCCGCGTAAGTCACCATCCATGGTACGTTCCAACCCTTCGACGCCCTGATTATCCACTGTCGAAAATCCGAGCACATGCGCCAACAAGGCGCCCTGGGGATAAAACCGCTTGTATTCCTCAAGAATGCCAAGCTCGGGCCTCTCAAGTTTTTTGATCTTCTCAGACTCATCAAAGGTGACACGTCGTTTTAACCAAACAAAAGATTTATCGCGTGATAAACGGTCTTTGACCCAGCTCGGATCGAGTTTAAGGATCTTCGCAACATCGCGGCTGAGGCTTGCGACATCCTCATCCCGGACAGATCGTGGCACGGCATAAATGGATGGAATTTTGAGATTTGTGACAAACTCATTACCGTTGCGATCTGTAATCGGTCCGCGCAATGGGGGGGTATCGATCGTCAAATAATGCTGGCGGCGCGCTAATTTAAGAAGAGAAGGCTGATGGAAGCAGGTTAGCTGTACGATCTGATAAATAATGAGACTGATGATAACGAAGATAACAATGTAGAGAAACCAGAATCGCCGCGGCGAAAGCAACGCTCGCATTGGCTAGGAAGAGAGTTCGGTTTTCGCCTGAGCCGTCTGGATCCACCGGCCAAAAAAACTCGAAACTTCAGAAGAAAACGTTCGGACGGATTTTTGACTGGGAGAGATCGGAACAACGATTTCGGGGACCTGTGGAACTTCCACCACTTGAACTTTTTCGGGAAGTGCCAATCCCATATCGTGCCGCTTCATTTTTTCTTCAAGAAGGCGCGGGGCCCTCAACTGGTCGACTTTGTATTGAAACCTGCGAAGCAGCTCTTGCTTTTCGGCGACATGGCGGGAACTTTTATGAATATCAAAAGAAACAAGGACCGAAGCGACCTGGAGATGCACAAAAAATAAAAAGGGGCAGGCTAAAATCGCTATAAGGATTAATAATTTCCCACTGCCCTTCATGATATTTTCTCGATGATTCGAAGTTTCGCGGTTCTTGATCGTGGATTATTCATTATTTCTTCACGCATTGCAATCATAGGTTTGCGAAAAGGCAATTTTCCTTGCTCTTCGTCGTCCCACTTGCGAAATTGCTGCTTCACAATTCGATCTTCGATCGAATGAAAACTGATGACTCCAAGCCTTCCGCCGGCCGAAAGATGCCGAAAAGACGCGATCATCCCCTCTTTCAGGGCTTCAAGTTCATCATTGACCCCGATCCGCAACGCTTGATAAACTTTGGTCCCGGGATGACGCCTCGCCCACGAAGGTCTACGTCCTTTTTCAAACCTTAAATGCTGCGGTAACGCTTCCTGGAGAGTTTCGTTCAGATCTTGGATCGTTTGTATCGGCTGATGGCGTCTTCTTTCGACAATGACGCGGGCAAAACGTCTGGAATGCCGCTCTTCGCCATAATTGTAAAAAAGGTCCGCAAGCTCGGTTTCGGACATTTGAGCGAGCAATTCTGACGCTTTTAAACCGACTTCCGGGTTCATCCGCATATCCAATTCCCCTTCCGTTTGGAAACTGAAACCGCGCTTCCCATCCGCCAACTGCTCCGACGAGGTCCCGATATCCAAAAGCACAGCGTCGAAGCCCACAACTCCTAAATCTTTGAATACCTTGACGACATTCCTGAAGTTCTCATGAACCAGCGTTACCCTGGGATCACCCTGGAACAGCGCCTGACAACGAGCGATCGCTTCTGGATCCTGATCGAACCCGACCAATTTCCCGGAAGGTCCTATCTTTTCAAGCATCGCTTCGGAATGCCCGCCGCTTCCGAGCGTCCCGTCCATCACAACAGCTCCGGGCTTTAATTGCAACTGATCAAGAACTTCTTGTAAAAGAACCGGTTTATGCCGCAAAACTGAGAATCGCCTCTTCTTCCGTCGAATAACTTTCCATCAAACCATTAACTCCGATCATCTGAAAAGTCCTCTCTACTTCAGGACGCAAATTGCACAACTTGATATCCCCTTTTTGCTCGCGCACTTTGCGCAGGCGGTCCACCAGGATCCCGACTCCCGCGAGCTCCACATGTTTCGTGTCCTTCAGATCCAGCAAAAGACGCTTATGGTTCTGGTTCAGTAGACGGTTCATGCGTTCTTTCATTTTGATCATACTGACAGCATCGAGATCTCCATTGAAACGCAACACATCCACTCCGACTTTCGTTCTGGCATGATAGACCATAAGGACTCCTTTTCTATTCCGAAACTAATTTTTCAGCGAGCTCTTCAAAATGACCTTTATGTTGATCAAAAAAGGTTTGCCACTTTTCTTTCGCCCAAATTTCTATACGGCTTGAAACACCGACGATCATGACATCCCCCTTGATCTCCGCATAACCTTTCAGATAATCAGGAATGAGAATCCTCCCCTGCTTATCGCACACCACCTCACAAGCGCCGGAAAAGAAAAGACGGTTAAAGGTTCTTGATTCAGCTTTGGTGAAAGGCATGTCCCTAAACTTTTTTTCTTCCGTCTTCCACTGTTCCTCAGTGAAAACAAACAGGCACTGATCGAGACCGCGAGTGATGAAGAAACGCTCGACATAACGTTCCTTGAAGATCTCCCGGAATTTTGCGGGGATCATCACGCGGCTTTTTGTATCAATCACATGCTCGAATTCACCGTAAAACATGGATTCCTGCTCCTTTGATTACCGCCACTATCTCCCACTTCTTCCCACTTTATTATCGGCGGCAGTATACGCATACCTTAATACCCTGTCAATATTCTTTTTTTTAGGTGTCAACGCAAAGTAGAAATGTCCTCTTTTGTGCAAAGTAGAAATGTCCTCTTCTTAAAAGATAGTAGCAGTAGCCTTTCTGTTTCTTTTTTGCTTCTTTTTTCTTTGTGAATTCTGTGGATTGAGGGGATAACCCGGCATCCGGGCATATCCTGCGCTGCCCGGAACCGCAAACCGCGCTGCAATCAAGTTTAAACGCAAGAAATCCGGTCTCCTTTCTAGGATTGTCCTGTTTTTTCACTTTGCACCGCAAACCTTGTGCAGAGATCGTTTCTCACGCAAAGCCAACAGCGTCTCTTTTGCCCTCGAACTGTTATCGAATTGTTTCCGGGCTTGCACATAACGAAAGCTGGGACCCTTCCAGGGATGGCTCATAACGGGGATGTTGGGCTTTTGCTTCGAAACCGCTTTCTTCATGGAGATCGCTTCCTTCTGCTTGGGCGGCTCTTGAAGCTCCCGGTATGCCAAATCCTTTTTCCCATGAACAACATAAAGCTTGCCGTCAATTCGTTCTTGGACCACGACTTCCTTCAGAGGCTTGCCGCTCCTCAGCTTCAGCTGATAAAGCTTTGTCTCGTGCCGGATCGTGTTGTCGTTGCGTACGCCCCTCTTTGTCTGAATCGACAGAATAAATCTTAACTCCTGATCACGTGGAGCCGGGCGATGAAGATTGGATTGTTCCTTGGCTTTTACTGAAAAACGCAGGTTGAATTTCGGCAAATATGTTTCTAAAAACCGGTTCGCCTCCTCCTTGGTGCTCACACCCGCCAGACGCATCTCCTTGATCATGCGATCCTGAAATGTCCGGAATAAACGC
>Ga0209083_1003686_pt1 | contig 12499 bp, 10 predicted proteins | sample AM7aDNAmetaG_FD_184132 | JGI IMG/M metagenome (GOLD analysis project Ga0209083, IMG submission 184132) | Freshwater microbial communities from Finland to study Microbial Dark Matter (Phase II) - AM7a DNA metaG (SPAdes) (version 3) | ecosystem: Environmental > Aquatic > Freshwater > Lake ...
GCTGTTAAGCACTGCCTCTATAAGATACTCTATATGAAAATTCTCGCTCGACGTATGCATGGCCGTCTTTTTTTAAAGGGCAGTGCCGTCACGTGCAGGGGTTTCTTTTTTTTAGCACAGGGAACATAATCGCTGCGGCAACCAGCAGCACCAGGGCCATCACCTGCGAGGCCGGATAGGTGTTGAACACGAGATCTCCGCGCTGCCCGCCCCTGAAAAGTTCTTCAAAAAGCCTGCATCCGGAATAGAGCATGATCCATACAAGCGCCAGCTCGCCGTGAAATGTTTTATGTTTTTTCATCAGCAGCAGAATCGCAAGAGTAATGGCAGAGCCTGCTGCTGCATACAGCTGCACAGGGTGCAGGGGCACATTAAGCTCGGCAAGGCTTTGGGGGTTGGTGAACGTGACTGCCCAGGAAAAGCTGCAGGACCTGCCGTAGCAGCACCCGGCAAAAAAACAGCCGAGCCGGCCGAATAAAATGCCTACGGCAAGAGAGGGGGCAAACAGGTCAAGAGTCTGGCATGCCGGCAGCCGGTATTTTTTTATCATGAAAACTGCCACCGCAAATGCCATGATGAAGCCGCCGTAGAAGGTAAGGCCGCCTTCCCATACTTTGAACGCGTCAAGCAGGCTTCCACGGAAATATTCAGGGTGCGTGATGACGTAAAAAAGCCGCGAGCCGATAATGGCCCCGAGGATTATGTAGAATGCCAGATCAAGCACTGCCTGCTGATTGATGCCCACGCGTTTTGCTTCGCGCGAGGCCAGGGCAATACCGATAAGAAACCCGACTGCTATCAGGAAGCCGTAGGTCTTTATGGAAAGAGGCCCGAGTTCTAAAAGAATTGGATGCATAGTATGCCTGCAAAGCCTGCAGACCTGCCGACCGGCAGGTCTGCCATGTTATTATGATAAAGATCCTGAGTAGGTGCAGACCTGCGTGTCTGCCCTGACTTAGGGCGCACACGCAGGTGCGCCCCTACGGATACCGGCTTCCGCCGGTATGACGATAAAACAGCATTATCAGCCTTTTTACAGGACCGTCATTTATGAACCGCCTTTTTCTCCAAGGCCGGTTTTTTTCGCAACAGCAGCTCATCGATGAGCAGCAGTACGATACCTGTGGAAATCGCCATATCGGCCACATTGAAAGCGGGCCAGTGATACATTTCCTGCCAGTGCGCGTCGAGGAAGTCTACAACTTCGCCGATGCGGAACCGGTCGATGAAATTGCCGATGGCCCCTCCCAGTATGAGCGAGAGGCTGAAAGCCTGCAGCTTTTGCTCGCGCCGCACCTGCGAAATAAGGAAGCCGAGCAAAAACACGGCAACAGCCCCGACGCAGACAAGCGACAGCATTTTATACTGGCTGCCGAAGCCCTTTAAAAAGCCGAAAGCAACTCCTGAGTTGCGGATATGAATAATGTCGAGAAATCCAGGGATTACCTCAATGCGCCCGTACAGCCCGAGCGTCTTACAAATCAAATACTTCGTGTACTGGTCAAGAGCTATGACCGCCGCGGAGATAAGCGCTATTACGGCAAATGATTTTTTGTTTGACTGCATAGGCATCACTTAAGTGCCGCAGCGCAGCGCGGGCAGACCTCGGGCTGTCCACCGGTATAGTATTTCCAGCATCGCTGGCATTTTGCGCCCTCAGCCCGGCCTATGACTATGCCTGTTGCATCAATGCATTTCATGAGATCGGCCTCCGGGCTTTCCTGCAGCTTAAGCTCAAGCTGTGAGACGATGAGAATATCGGCAAGGCCGTCTTTATAGGGCTGCAGAAAATCATACAGAGCCCGGGGCAGCGACAGCGTCACCGCGGCCTCCAGGGCATTGCCGATTTCCTTATTGGCCCGCGCGGTCTCAAGCTGCTTGAGCACGCGATCCCGAAGGGCAAGCAGCACATCCCACTTGCCGGCAAGCGCGGTGTTTTCATATTCGGGCTTCACCTCGGGAAATGCCGCCAGATGTACGCTTTTCTCAAGGCTTCCGGGCATGAACTGCCATGCCTCCTCCGCGGTAAACGAAAGAATGGGCGACAGCAGGCTCAGCAGGCCCTTAAGTATGATATGCAGCGTGGTCTGTGCGGTTCTGCGCAGCGGGTCTTCAGCGGCTGAGCAGTAGAGCCGGTCTTTGAGTATGTCGAGGTACACGGAGCTCATGTCGGTAATGCAGAAATTGGTCACGCTGTGGTAAATGGCGTGAAATTCATAGTCGGCATATGCCTTTGTGACGCGCTTCACGAGCTCTGCAAAGCGGCAGAGGGCCCACTTGTCTATTTCTTCAAGCTGCGCATAGGGTACTGCGTCACTGGCCGGGTCAAAGCCGTTGAGGGTCCCCAGCATAAACCTGCAGGTGTTGCGAATCTTGCGGTAGGCCTCAGACAGGCGCTTGAGGATATCGGGAGAAATGCGCATGTCTTCCTGATAGTTTTCCGATGCCACCCACAGGCGCAAAACATCGGCGCCATACTGTTTGATGACCTCATCGGGGCTCACGACATTGCCCTTTGATTTTGCCATCTTCTCTCCCTTGCCATCCATGACGAAACCGTGGGTAAGCACGGCTTTGTAGGGCGCCCGGCCACGGGTTCCCACCGAGGTCAGCAGCGAGCTCTGGAACCAGCCGCGGTGCTGATCGCTGCCCTCAAGGTAGAGATCGGCGGGGCTGCCGAGCTCGGGATTGCGCTCGAGCACTGCTGCATGGCTTACGCCCGAGTCGAACCACACATCCAGAATATCATTTTCCCTGGCAAGGGATGCTGAGCTGCACTGCGGGCAGACCGTGCCCGGCGGCAGCAGCGCCTCTTCGCTCCAGTCAAACCAGATATCGCTGCCTTCTTTTTCAAACAGGTCTGCCACGTGGTTGATTATTTTCTGATCCACCAGCAGATGGCCGCAGTCCCTGCAGGAGAAGGCCACAATGGGCACGCCCCAGGAGCGCTGGCGCGACAGGCACCAGTCTGGCCGGTTGATGACCATGCCGTTGATGCGGTCGATGCCCCAGCGGGGTATCCACTGCGTCTGCTCAATCGCGGCAAGGGCTTTTTTTCGAAGATCATTTGTTTCCATGGAAATAAACCACTGCTCGGTGGCGCGAAAAATGACGGGTTGCTTGCAGCGCCAGCAGTGAGGATAGGAATGTGTTATATCGCGCTCTTTAACAAGTGCGCCGATGTCGGCAAGCTTTTTGTTGATGGGCTTATTGGCGGCAAAGACGAACTGGCCGGCAAAATCCTCGACCTCTTTGGTGAAGCAGCCCTTGTTATTAACCGGTGCATACACGTCAAGCCCGTATTTTAATCCTACTTCATAGTCTTCCTGTCCATGACCGGGCGCCGTGTGAACGCAGCCCGTGCCTGCTTCCAGGGTGACATGATCTCCCAGCACCAGCTGCGACTCGCGGTCATACAGCGGGTGGCGGCATTTAAGGCCTTCAAGAATCGAGCCTTTAAATGTGGCAAGCAGGGCGTACCCTTCAATTTCGCAATCGAGCATGGTAGCAGCAAGAAGCCCCTCGGCAAGAATCAGAATGTCATCTCCTGCCTTGACTGCAACATACTCATATTCGGGGTTCACGCAGATCGCAAGATTTGCCGGAATCGTCCAGGGCGTGGTAGTCCAGATAAGCACCGATGCCTTCCGGCCTGCAAGCTCCGGCACTGTCTGGCCGACATCTGAGATAAGCGGAAATTTTACATAGATGGACGGCGAGCTGTGGTCTTCATATTCAACTTCCGCCTCGGCAAGGGCTGTCTGGCACGAGGCGCACCACTGTATGGGTTTTTTCTTTTTATACACAGAGCCTGCGGCGACAAATTTGCCGAACTCGCGCACGATGGTAGAGCTGTAGCCGTTTGTCAGTGTCAGATAGGGGTTGTCCCACTCGGCAAGCACACCCAGGCGCTTGAATTCCTCGCGCTGTATATTGACGAAATTAGCGGCATACTCGCGGCAATTTTTCCGGATTTCGGTTTTCTGCAAATCCTCTTTTTTTTTGCCGAGCTTTTTTTCAACGTTCAGCTCGATGGGAAGCCCATGGCAGTCCCAGCCGGGCACATACACGGTGGAAAACCCCGACATATTTTTTGACTTAATTATTATGTCTTTCAGTATCTTATTGAGGGCCGTGCCGATATGAATGTTGCCATTGGCATAGGGCGGGCCGTCATGCAGGATGAATTTTTGCCTGCCCGCATGAGCCTGCTTGATTTTGTCGTACAAACCCATCTCCTGCCACTGCTTGAGCATAACGGGCTCATTCTGAGCAAGGCTTGCCTTCATGGGGAAATCGGTTTTCGGCAAATTGATTGTATTTTTATAGTCCATTACTACCTCCGGCTGTGTAAAAACTAAAAAGCGCAAAATTTCGAATTAAAAAAACTAACACAAGAGCGCTTAAAGTCAAGGAAAAGCTTGTGATATTGAATTTGCTTGACAAAATAGCAGGTTGATTTATAATTAAGGCAACAATTAGATTCATAAAAAACACTGAAAACATTTTAGCCATATACAACAAGGTCATGAGACAGTCATTCATCAGCCGCTTTTTTTGGTTTTATTTTAATTTTAGCCCCTCTGCCGGTGGGGACTGATACTGTCGTGTATCAGAGCCATGGGCAGAGCAAAGCGGTGTCCATGGCCATTTAAATAAGCGCACATTTCAAAGAGCCATGGATATCCATCCGTGGCTCTTTTTTTATTTATTAAATGCGCACAGGAGGCAAAGACAATGATTATCGTTTTAAAGAAAGACATAACGCAGCAGCAGTTTCAGGAAGTGGTTGACATGGTGAAAGAGCTGGGGTTCCACGCCCATGTCATTCAGGGCACGGAGCGCACCGTGATCGGCGCTGTCGGAAGCAGCCGCGGCAAGGAAAAGCTGCAGGCCATGGAGAACATGCCGGGAGTGGAAAATGTCATGCCCATTCTTCAGCCCTATAAGCTTGCAAGCCTTGAGGTGAAGCCTGAGAAGACCGTTATACCGGTTCGCAATGGCACCAGTGTGGGAGGCCGGGATGTGGTGGTGATAGCCGGCCCCTGCGCAGTTGAAAGCGAGGAGCAGCTCATCGAGACGGCCAAAGCCGTGAAGGCGGCAGGAGCTACCATGCTGCGGGGAGGGGCGTTTAAGCCCCGCACATCGCCCTACAGCTTTCAGGGCATGGAAGAGGAAGGCCTGATCCTGCTGCGCAATGCCAGGGAGGAAACCGGTCTTCCCATTGTTACCGAGGTGATGAAGCCCTCGGACATCGATGTCATCTGCAAGTATGCCGACATACTGCAGGTGGGCGCGCGCAATGTGCAGAACTTTGCTCTCCTGAAGGAGCTGGGGAAAATCGACAAGCCCATCATGCTCAAGCGCGGCATGATGACCACGATAGAGGAGTTTCTCATGAGTGCCGAATACATTCTTTCTGGCGGCAACAGCAGGGTGATACTCTGCGAGCGCGGTATCCGTACCTTTGAAACCGCCACGCGCAACACCCTTGATCTCAGCTCCGTGCCCCTGCTGCGGCACCGCACGCATCTGCCCGTGGTTGTCGATCCCAGCCACGGCACCGGCCACTGGAAGCTCGTTGCGCCGATGTCCTATGCCGCCATTGCCGCCGGGGCCGACGGCCTGCTCATCGAAGTGCACCCCAATCCCGAGCATGCGGTCTCAGACGGCATACAGTCGCTCAAGCCCGACAAATTCGCCGCCATGATGACAACGCTTGCCCGCTTTGCCGAGGCCGCCGACCGGTCGCTTGCGCCAACGGCGCATTAAAGACGGCTGCCGGCCTGCATGGTCAGCTACAGCCCATGATAAAACAAAGGCGGCGTCTGAGGGATACACCCTTAGACGCCGCCTCTATCTGAAAAACCGGGGGCCTGTTATTGGCCTAAACTTGTCGGCCCAGCCTGATGTATCTATGCCTGCGGCACTGGCTCAAGCAGATACTCTTCACTGTTTCCTTCGCCGAGGTCGCGGGAAATATCTATGGTGTCTTTTGATATTTTCTTTATATTGAAAATCCTGACCTCGTTTTCATACGTCAGTCGAAGCTGATATTCACCTATTTTCCCATCCGTTTTATTCTCTATTACCCAAACGCCGGTATTGGTAACAGGCAGCAACTTGAGATAGTTATATTCCTCGACAAAATCATTGTTCTCTTTGTAGAATGTAATTTTATAATCGTCCTGGAGAAGCAGAAAGTCAGACGTGTCATCGACATTGTTATGCAAATAGGTATCCACTTTCCAGGCGCCTTCGATCGTGTTTTGATAAAAAAGCTTGCACCCCGACAGCATCAGCATGGCAACAGCCGCACAGCACCAGACCAGTTTCCTTGTTTTCATAAAATGCCCTCCCTGTATGGTTAATGTTTTTTGTTGTCTTTGATCATTGAATAAACTAATTTTATTAAACACATCATACGATAAAAAGTTTTCTTCTGCAAAGCAAAAACCGGCGGTTTTTGACAAGGGCTGCCCCGTGCCGGACAGTTTGTCTTGCCACCCCCGGCAAACTGTGTTAAAAAATCAAAAATTAAAGCTTTCTTAGACAGTTGAATTTTTTATTTTCAGGCACGCATCACATGGACACCACAGCGTACACACCTCATGCAATCGAGGAAAAGTGGCAGAAATACTGGGACGACACAAAGACCTTCAAGGTCGGTGAAGATACCGGCAAAGAAAAATATTATCTGCTCGAGATGTTTCCCTACCCTTCAGGCCGCATCCACATGGGCCATGTTCGCAACTACACAATAGGCGATGTTGTGGCCCGCTACAAAATGATGCGCGGGTATAATGTATTGCACCCCATGGGCTGGGACGCTTTCGGCATGCCTGCTGAAAATGCCGCCATCAGCAACAAGACCCATCCGGCAGCCTGGACCTATGCAAACATTGACGCGATGAAGCAGCAGCTCAAGCGCCTTGGCTTCAGCTATGACTGGGACCGCGAGCTTGCCACCTGCTCTCCCGACTATTATAAATGGGAGCAGCAGCTCTTTATCAAAATGTGGGAAAAGGGCCTGGCCTACCGCAGGAAGTCTCTGGTGAACTGGTGCGACTCATGCCAGACGGTGCTTGCCAATGAGCAGGTCGAGGGCGGCCAGTGCTGGCGCTGCAAAAGCCAGGTGCAGCAGAAGGAGCTTGAGCAGTGGTTTTTCCGCATCACCCAGTATGCCGATGAGCTGCTGGACAGCCTTGAGAAGCTCACCGGCTGGCCCGAGCGGGTAGTTGCCATGCAGCGCAACTGGATCGGCCGCAGCTACGGCTCGGAAATCGACTTCCCGATTGAAAATACCGACAGAAAAATAACCGTTTTCACCACGCGGCCCGATACGCTTTTCGGCGCCACGTTCATGAGCATAGCGCCGGAAAACCCCCTTGCCATAAGCCTTTCAAAAGATACCCCGCAGGCGGCAGCGGTAAAAGCTTTCATTGAGAAGACACTGAAGCAGGACAAAATTGTCCGCTGCTCCGATGACCTTGAAAAAGAGGGTGTCTTCACCGGCAGCCACTGCATAAACCCCGTTACGGGCTACCGCATGCCCGTGTATATCGCCAATTTCGTGCTTATGGAATATGGCACGGGAGCTGTTATGGCAGTGCCTGCCCATGACCAGCGGGATTTTGACTTTGCCAAAAAATACGGCCTTGAGATCAAGGTGGTTATTGAGCCCGAGGGCCAGACGCTTGATCCTGCGGCCATGACAGCCGCCTATGTTGAGGCTGGCATCATGGCCAACTCCGGCCGGTTCGACGGCACGGCCAATGAAGCCGCCAAGGCAGCGATCACTGATGCTCTTGCTGAAAAAAATATCGGCAAAAAGGCCATTAATTACCGGCTCAAAGACTGGGGTATTTCGCGCCAGCGCTACTGGGGCACCCCTATTCCAATGATTTACTGCGATGCCTGCGGCACGGTGCCGGTGCCTGAAAAAGATTTGCCCGTGCTGCTGCCCGAGAATGTATCCCTCGAGGTGCTTGGCCGTTCTCCCCTTTCGGATGTGCCGGAATTTGTGAATGTGGCCTGCCCGGCATGCGGCAAGCCGGCACGACGTGAAACCGACACAATGGATACCTTCGTGGAGTCATCATGGTATTTTGCGCGCTATACCTGCTCTGACTTTGACAAGGGCATGCTGGATACCAAACGGGTCAATTACTGGATGCCCGTTGATCAGTATATCGGCGGCATCGAGCATGCCGTGCTGCATTTGCTGTATTCCCGTTTTTACACGAAAGTGCTGCGGGATTTCGGCCTCGTGAATGTCGACGAGCCGTTTGTAAACCTGCTCACGCAGGGCATGGTCTGCATGGAAACCTACCGCTGCGAAAAGTGCGGCTGGCTGTTTCCCGAAGAGGCCGAAAACGGCGCATGCAAAAAATGCGGCGGCGCTGCGCAGGTAGGCCGCGTCGAAAAAATGTCGAAATCGTGCAAAAATGTTGTCGACCCCGAGCTGCTCATCGGAAAATACGGCGCTGACACGGCCCGGCTTTTCTGCCTGTTTGCAGCCCCCCCGGAGCTTGACCTTGCCTGGAGCGATAAAGGCGTCGAAGGCTCATTCCGTTTTCTGCAGCGGGTCTGGCGCATAGCCGTTGAGCATATGGACGTGATCAGCCACAGCGCATCCTGCCCTGCGGGTTTTCTTCCCGATGCCGATGTGAAGGCGCTGCGGCGCAAAACCCATCAGACCATCCGCAAGGTGTCCGAGGACATCGACAAGCGTTTCCATTTCAACACTGCCATCAGCGCCGTTATGGAGCTTTTGAACCATCTCTACCAGTTTGATCTCAAGGATAACGGAGATCCCGCCCGCGCCTTTGCTTTCAAAGAGGCTGTGCAGGCTGTGGTGGTGCTGCTGGCGCCCATGGTGCCCCATATGTGCGAAGAGCTCTGGAGCCTGCTGGGCGGCCGGGGAAACATCATGCACACGCCGTGGCCGGACTTTGATCCTGAGATTGCCCGGGAAGATGAGGTGGAGATTGTCATTCAGGTCAACGGCAAACTGCGCGGTAAAATCATAACCGGGGCCGGCGCCACGGAAGAAAATGTGCGGCAGCAGGCCCTTGCCTGCGAGCAGGTAGCCCCGTGGGTGAACGGCAAGGAGATCAAAAAAGTCATTGTTGTGCCGGGAAAACTGGTCAGCATTGTCGTAAAATAATGTGGGCAGAAAAGCAGGTTCGGAGTCATGAGTTTGGAGTTCGGAGAATAAAACTCAAAAGTCAGACGCCTCTGGGTCTTCTATTCTGAATTCCGGCTTCTTTGTTAAACGACCTTACCCATAAAATAGAGACTTATTAATTACATTGTCATCGAACCGTAATTTTTTAAAAGTTGCAAAAGAGGTGTGACGTGAAAAAATTCAGCATTTTCTTTTTTATCGGCATTGTGAGCCTGGCATGTGCCTGCTGCGGCTATCATCGGGCACGGCTTGACAATCCGCTTCTGGCAAATGTGAAAACGATTGCCATACCGTACTTCAAAAACAAAACCTTCGAGCCTGAAGCGGAAAAGATTTTCACCAATGCCTTCATAAATGAGTTTATCGAAAGCCGCAAGCTGCAGATAGTCGGCCCGACCGAGGCCGATGTTATCCTGTACGGCACGGTTCGCAATATGAAAGAAGAGGCCGTGGCCCATAACAAAGATGACAAGTCGCTTGAGAATATTATTCAAATGGTGGTGGATGTGCAGCTTGAAGAGCGCACGACAGGCAAGGTGCTCTGGAAGCGCAAAGGCCTGCGCCACGGCGAAGATTACCCCATTTTTACCGATACTTCTTCCCAGACAGCTGAACCCGCCAAGCGCAAAGGCCTGCGCCACGGCGAAAGCACCCCGATCGATACCAGCGGTATTCAGTCCTCTGAAGCCTCCAAGCGCATGGCGCTGCAAAAGATAGCTGTAGACCTTGCCGAACGGGTGCATGATAGCATCATGATGGGTTTTTAAATGGCTGTTGAGGATTTAAAAAAAAGTATTGCGGGGGGAGTCGTTGCTCCCCTTTATTTTTTTTACGGTGACAATGCGCCTTTTATCGAGGAGGCGATACGCCTGGTTGCAGCAACGCTTTTCCCTGCGGGGGCTGCCGAGCTTGATGTCAGGCACCTAGACGCGCAGAGCCAGGGGCCGGGCGATATTCTGCAGGCCGTGCGCACCATATCTTTTTTTGCCCGGAAAAAACTTGTCATTGTGCGGCAGGCACACCATCTCAAGCAGCCCCAGTGGGATGTGCTCGCGCCGTACCTCAAAAAGCCTGCTGACTCATGCTGCCTTATTTTCATACTTCTGCTTGATGAAAAAGACAAAAAGGACAAAGGGCGGATTGAGGCCCTGAAAAAATTCGCCCCGGCTTTTGCCTTTCAAAACCCCAAGGGTGATAAACAGATAGCACTGTTTGTAAAATCGCGGCTTGCGCATTACGGCAAAACCATTTCCCCGGAGGCTCTGGCCTATTGCGGCGCAATTCTCGGGGAGAACGCTCAGGCCATTTCGGGTGAAGTTGAAAAGCTTGCCCTGTACTGCGGCGAGCGGACAAAAGTCGAGGCGGCAGATGTCGATGAGGTTCTCTGTGGCGGGGGCAGGGGCACAATTTTTAATCTGGTCGACGCCGTAGGGCAGGGCAGGCTTGAACCGTCGCTGGAGCTGCTCGGGGGCATACTGGCTGCAGGGGTGCATCCGCTGGTGGTGCTCAAAATGATTGCGCGGCAGTTCAGGCTCATCGGCACGGCACGGCTGATGCTCGATCAGGGGGAAAACGCAACCCGTATCGGGCAGCGGCTGCGGTTGCCGGAATTTGTAGTACGCGGAGTTATACAGCAGGCCAAGAGCTGGCCTGCTGAGCGCTTAGGCATGGTCTTTGAGGAAATATTTCAAGCAAATTACCTGAGCAAGTCAAGCAGGGCAGAAGGCCACATTGTCCTTGAAAGGTTGCTGCTGCGGCTGCCGGAATTGCGTGCTTAGGCTTTTGCCTGAAGCGAGGCGTTGACGCGTTTCGTAAGCCTGGAAATTTTGCGGGCTGCGGTGTTCTTATGAATGAGCCCTTTGGATGCCGACTTTGCCACAACGGAAACAGCGCTGCTCAGGGTGGCTGCAGCATTGACATCCTTGTTTTCAACAGCTTCCAAAACTGACTTGACAGCGGTTTTCATGCGGGTTCTGTTTGAGCGGTTGCGCTCCCGGTTTTTAATACTCTGGGTATGACGCTTGACAGCTGATTTGTGATTTGCCAATGAAAGACTCCTTTTTATAGAATGGCAGTTGTTCTTTTACATTTTAGAATTGGTTATAATAGTGAAAATTGTATAGATTGTCAATAGTTTATTATTTCGCCGCCGATTCTTTTTTGTACATAGGCCGGGGAAACCCGGCACTCGCATATCCTTATAAAAGGTAGTCTGCTATGCTTCAACATACGGCGTGCAGTTTCTTAACCCCCTTTGGATGGTGCGGTCTTGTCGGGGCAGATGCAGTGCTGAAGAGAGTCTATCTGCCCGAGCCGGACCGTGACAGCCTGCTTGGCCGCATGGCAGCACAATTTCCCGGGATGAGCCGCGAGAAAACCTGTTTCAAAGACGTGGTGCAGGAATTACAAAGGTATTTCAAAGGGGAAATACCTTTTTTTGACTGCCACCTTGATTTTGCCGCGGCCACGGTGTTTCAAATAAAAGTCTGGCAGGCGACACGCTCCATTGCCTATGGTCAGGTAGGAACTTACGGCTGGCTTGCACACGATATTGCCAATCCCCGGGCGATGCGCGCGGTAGGGGCAGCACTGGGAAGCAACCCTTTTCCCATCATCATTCCCTGCCACAGGGTCATACGCAGCGATGGCGGCATGGGCGGATTTTCAGCTGCCGAAGGTGTTGAACTTAAACAAAAGCTGCTGCGGCTTGAAGGAATAGTGATAGAGGCAAAATGACAAGGAGGCCATAGTTTTTAAAGAAGCCGGAATTCAGTAATCAGAGTTCATATATATGTAGAAATTTGGATTTGTACTAACAGTTTTTATGAGATGCTTTTAGTTTTATCAGATAATACGATAGCACCTGGGGAAATTTATACTGAATTTGCGCGAGAGCATTTTTCTAAATGGTGTAGCCGCATTGTCATTTTTCATCCGCCGCGGCGGATGAAAAATCTTAACACCTTGATTGCACTTTAGCCTAGGATCTCTCCCTGCGGTCGAGATGACAGTACAAATAAACCGTCTATAGTGGGTAGGGTGGACTCACGAAGTGTGTCCACCAAATTTTACAAGCAAGGTGGACGTGCTGCACAAGTCCACCCTACGGGGTATTCATTTTCATTAATGGTGAGTTTCCTACGGCCGTAGATGGCAGAACAAATAAACCGTCTATGGTAAAAAGAAAAATGCTCTAACTGCTCATCCAACATATATCACGTAATATGCACTTTTTCTAATTTACCCTGACACCATATAAAAGAAAAAGCGGGGCCGTTATGACTCCGCTTTTTCTTTTATATTTGGATT
>Ga0209083_1003687_pt1 | contig 12493 bp, 14 predicted proteins | sample AM7aDNAmetaG_FD_184132 | JGI IMG/M metagenome (GOLD analysis project Ga0209083, IMG submission 184132) | Freshwater microbial communities from Finland to study Microbial Dark Matter (Phase II) - AM7a DNA metaG (SPAdes) (version 3) | ecosystem: Environmental > Aquatic > Freshwater > Lake ...
ATGAATTCTGCTCATAATTTTCACATTTAATATTTGTATCAATGGCCGAAACAATTTCATTAGCCCAACTTAAAGCCGCATTCGGGACGTACGTAGGAACGAACCAGAAGGATATTCTGCGGCTTTTGACCCAGCCCACCTACTCCGAAACCTTTATGACCACCAAACAGTCGCAGGATTTGGTTTACCGCGCATCAAAGGCCGTGATATCCGATCTCGTTCAGGGATTCCAGGAAGGCTGGACCCCGAAAGGAAAAGCTGCATTCACTCCCGTTGAGATTTTGCAGCGCCGGCACAAGATCGACCTTTCATTCTATCCGGATGAAATCATGGATTCATGGCTCGGGTTCATGGGCGATGAGTCGATCGACCGCAAGGTATGGCCGATCACCCGCTATATCATCGAACAACTGATCATGCCAAAGGTGATGGATAACCGCGAACTTGCACTCATCGGCAAGGGTCATTATGTTGCACCGGTTGAAGGCACAGCTCAGGCGCTGGGCCTTTCGATGGACGGCTTTGTCACCATTTTAAAGAATAAACACACTGCCGGGGGATCAAACATGAATTTCATCACCCTGGATGCGCTCACTGCTGACAATGTGTTTGATCAACTGGAGTCCTTCGGTGACCAGGTGGGTGATTTGTACAAGGATATGGCGATGAATATCTTCCTGTCGCGCAAATGGTTTGCGGCTTATCACAAAAAACGCCGTGATCTTCATGGTACCGACACGAATTACGATGGCATGACAACCATGCTGGAAGGAACCAATCTTACACTGACCCCGCTGCCATCCATGGCCGGCGAAAACCTCATCTTCACTACTCCCAAAGAGAATTTTATCCGGTTGATGAACCGCAATAATGGCGCCTCTAACATTTCTATCGAAAGCGTTGATCGTCAGATCAAGGTTTTTGCCGACTGGTACGAATCAGTGGGCTTCGGTATTGAAGAAGCTGTTTTCGCTTACGTTCCTGCAGTTTAATCATTAAAAACACAAAATCATGACCATAGCATTATTTGACCTTGCAAAACCCACCGTGAGAAATGCCGGAGGTGGCGGCGGAATAAAATCCGAGATCATCCTGATCCTGGAAGCGGATATCGATTGGGATACCTTTCCACAAAGGGATACCGATGGTGTGACGATGGCCGCTGACATTGCGATGAAGACTGGTAAATTCATGCACAGTTTTTATATGACCCAGGGAACGATCAAACCATCTCAGAAAAAGCTCAAAGGGTCCAATCAGGACTGCGGCGGGTATGAGATCGGTTTGGAAGGGTTCTATCCGGGAATTGAAAAGGCAGTTCAGAAATGGATTCAGAATTTCGGTATCGACTTCAAAGGGATCGTGATCATTCAGAACTGCGCCTCAAGCAAACGTTACCTGATCGGTGAACCCTGCAACCTGGTGCACATTGAGACCATCGAAACAACCTGGGGCGAGGAGATCGATAAAGATAAAGGCCACAAGTTCGGATTCCTGTGCAAACAGGGTTCGCCGATGGCCTTTTACGAAGGATTGCTGGTAATGGATCCCAATCCGCCCGTAATTTAATCAATGAAGCTTTCATAGTGTTTTCATAAGTGGGTTAGTTAGGAGCCTGTCGGAGTGATCTGGCAGGCTTTTTTGTTTCATGCAACTTGTTGGATATTTTTGATGTTAAGAGAATAACTATTCACGTTTTGTCTTACATTTACAGATTAAGACGGATTACCTTGCGCCTATAGTCAAAAATAGTCGCCATATGGCGGTTAGCGAGAAGTGTTATGCAGCATGTAAACAGAAAGAAAGATTTGGAGTATTCCATAATAGTATATACCTTTGTAATATAAAACAAAGGAATCACATGAAAACACTTTCTTTAAAGTTGGATGATTCGGTCTTCACTGAAACCGAACAAGTCATCAACCATATTAAAAAATCCCGCAACAGGTATATCAACGAAGCACTGGATTTTTATAATAAAGTTCAGAAGCGCAAACTGTTGGCTTCCAAATTAGAAAAGGAATCCAAGCTAGTCAAGGATGAATCATTAACAGTTCTCCATGAATTTGAATTGATAGATTATGAAGGCTAAACAATTTGAAATCTGGATTGCTGATCTTAATCCGACAAAAGGAACAGAACCAGGTAAAATCAGACCTGTTATTGTCGTGCAATCAGATCTTTTAAACAAACATCATCCATCGTCAATAATCTGCCCATTAACTACCAATGTCCAAAAAGACAGTGAAATATTAAGAGTTCATCTAAAAAAAGGTTGTTGCGGATTAAACGAAGTATGCGATATAATGGTGGATCAAACAAGAGCAATTGACAACAAAAGATTGATTAAAAAGCTAGGTATTGCTCCAACAGAGGTCATATCTATTTTGAAGGAAAATTTGAAAATAATACTTGATCTGGAATAAACCACGCCGCATAATCGAGTAGGCTGCCCCACCGGCATCGCCGGCAGGGAGAGCCTCTCACACCACTGATCGTACGGGCCACGTAATCAGCGGTTCATTAAACTGTGGGGAAATTCTCATGTAAAGATCGAGTGCGGACTGGTAACCCCTTTTTCTCAGCCTGTTCAGGGTGATTGTTGTGACCAGAATCGGACTTTGGGCAGTTGCCCAACCACCCATCCGCGTCCTGCTCCAAGACCTGGCTTGTATCGGTTTAATCCCCAGTCGGATCAGGCTTTTTCTTCTCCGTTCAGGTTTCTTCCAGTCATGCCAGATACAATATCTCAGCCGGTTACGAACCCAGCCGTCGAGGTCTTTGAGTTTGCCGTGAATACTTGCCATACGGAAGTAATTCACCCAACCTCGCTGAACATCTTTCAGCTTGCGGATTCGTTCATCGAATGAGTATGGAGCCGTTTTACGGGTAATCGCTTTCAGGTTTGTTTTGAACCGTTTCCAGCTCTTATCCGATGCCACCAGTTGGTATTGCCCATATACTCCTTTTTGATATGTGGAAACAAACCGGAATCCAAGTATCTCAAAGTTCACAGGTTTGCGGATGCCGCTTTTCGCCCGGTTGATCGGAAGTTTCAACTTGTTCTTGAGGAACAGGTAGATATCATTACCGTCAATACGGGCTGCCTGATCACTTGTCGTATAAATGCTAAAGTCATCAGCGTAGCGGACATACCTCAATTTCCGTCTTTCAAGTTCCTTGTCCAGTTCATGCAACATGATGTTGGACAGTAACGGGCTTAACGGGCTTCCCTGTGGCACGCCTTTCCTGCGTTTGGTGAGTTTGCCATTAATCAAAATCGGCGCTCTCAGCCATGTGCGTATCAGGCGTAGCGTAAGTGGGCATTTAACCTTGCGGTACAGCAACTGTAACAGGATACAATGATCAACCTCATCGAAAAAGGTTTTCAAGTCGATATCCACAATATGGTTATAACCCTCATTGATATGCCTCTGTGCTGCCAGTACCGCCTGATGGGCGTTGCGTTTGGGGCGAAAGCCGTAGCTTCCGGATTTAAACTCAATCTCGAATAGAGGATAGATCACCTGATGGACTGCCTGTTGCAACATCCGGTCGGTGACGGTTGGTATGCCAAGTAGGCGTACCTTCCCGTTCTCCTTGGGTATTTCTACCCCTCGGATTGGCTGTGGCAGGTATTTCCCGGACATAATTGATTGAACCAGTTGCTCTTTGTCACGCTCGAATATGGCTAATTGTTCTGCCTTGGTCAGGATATCCTTTTCGGTTATTCCTTCCGGGAAAAACAACATGGCTTCTTCGGGGCTGTCAAAGTAACCGATCAATTCCTGCACCGGGATACCGTCAAAACCTGCCGAACCTTTGTTCGACACTACCTGACGACTTGCCCTGCGCAAGTTATTTCCGTTCAAAATGCTCCTGATCATCCTATGCTCATTTGTTTTCCCTGTTCCGCTTATGGTAAGGCTGGCAAACTCGGGGTTTAAACCTCCTTACCGCATTTGGAACAGCTTAATGTTCAGCCCTTCACTACTTTGGTGAGACCTCCGGTTATCTTTACCGGCTCGTTTCCGTAACTACTATGACCTCTGCTGACTTCCCGCAATATCGTTACCGATACTACAGGATCTCCCCCGGTAAGAGCATCTTCCTTCCTCCGATTCCTGCGGCATCTACATAATTACCCTTTTTGTATTCTTTGGGTGTTGCAAGGACGTGGTTGCTTACCCGGATAACTATGCCTCATATACCGTTCCTGTTCGTCAGTACCGGATTTTGCAGTCCCGCTTCCTTCAGTGCATACTTTACAGTAAACCACCTTGCGGCTTGCTAATACTTCCGGGTGTCCCCGGCGTATAAGGGACTTTCACCCCCTGGAAAATTACACACTCATTGTTTGCCCGGAAAAGTTTATTTGTATATTTAAACTTTTTCTACAGCTTACAACAAGTGTGCGCTGCATGATGCTCATGCAGGGCACACACGAACCGTCAGCCGACAATGCGGGCGGTTACCGCAGGCTGGCATTCACCAAACCTGCAAACGACGTTGGTAAATAAAACAAACAACAAGTAAACCCCGCACTGCGGCAGCCTGGGGGGCGTTATGCACCACTATAAAAAAACACACCAGAAAGAAGGTATCCATGAAAAAAGACAGAATATTATTTCTATTATCACTGTTATTACTTTCGGGTTGCTCGAATAAGACAGAAGAATTGAAGTATCTGAATGAGACACAAGTTTTCGTCTCTAATATTTCATGGGATACGAGTAAAATGGAGACTTTTGGCAGCGGTGAAATCATTTTCTTTAGTCCAAATCATGAAGTTAAAATATTTTGTAATTCATTTTTGAAAAATCAAGACTCACTCGCTTGGGGAGAACCAGGAATTATTTTAAAGACCGGCAAATGGACATTAGATGCTGAAAAAGTTATTTGCAAAATTGAAACAATTCATAGAACATTCAAAGTTGACAGAGTTGCGCCAATCTATACTGACACTTTTTATTTTGAGGACAAATTATTATAGCATAAAACTATTGCTTATAAGCCAAATCCGCTCATGACAAGAGAATTATCTCAATTTATGCGAATGGATTGGGGAAAATTTAAAGGCCAATAAGAATTTTAAAATGAATTCAGAAAACAATTGCGGTGCATAACAAACGCTATAGCAAATGCGGGTTTGCGTATTCGTTGAAACATTTGAAATCTTAACATGCATTTGTGCTGGTAGACAATTGATCAACAAATTATTCCCGCATTTGCCATAGCGTCGGCTGTTCGCTGCAAGCGAATAAATAAAACGAATTGTTTCCATATTTAGAAACAATTATTATCTTTGCATAGTAATCAAATGATGATGGAAAACCCAATTGAAATTATTTTACTAAAACAAGCAGAAAATTTCATTGACGAAATCGAAGAGCCAGTCAGAAAGAAGTTTTTCATATCAATGCGAAAAACCAAATCCAGGATTTTGGGGATAGGTTTAAAAAAATGATTGACACCAATGATCTCTTTGAGTTTAAGGTGGAAAATAAAGGCAAATTTTACCGACTGTTTTCTTTTTGGGACTCACGAGGTGGAAAACAGACACTTATCGTTTGCACACATGGATTTGTAAAAAAAACGAATAGAACACCAAAATCTGAAATCAAAAAAGCAGAGTATATTAAAAATACGTGTTTCAAAGGGTAATATAAAGAGGTTAAAATGGAAACTATTAAAAATTATAAAACATTAGGCGAGTTGGAGGATAAATATTTTGGAAAATCTGGTTTACCTGAGAGAGAGCAGTATGAATTTGAACTTTCAATGGATATTCTTGGTGAAAAACTAAAACAAATTAGAAAGGATCAAAAATTGACCCAAGAGCAATTGGGCAAAATGATTGGAGTGCAAAAGGCTCAAATCTCAAAACTTGAAAGTGGAAATAATAGTGCAACCATTTCTACAGTTTTAAAAGTATTTCATGCAATGAAAGCCAAAGTGAAATTTAAAATTGAAATTGAAGAACAAATAGGATTTGTCACACAATAACAACGCCAGTAGCTAACGAACTTTCAACCGCAACAAAACCAACCTCATACATTTTTATAAAGGAATTTACTGCGGTTGCAAGTAGGCGTTATGCGTCATGCCTGGGCGACCTGCTAAATTTGAACTGACTGCAAGAAATTAACTATGACACATGAAAATTAAACAAACACTACTCTTTCTTTTTTCTTTCATCATAACTGTTATCCATGCACAAATTACTGAAGGCGACTTTTTGAAATCGGCACAACACCGAACCAGTTTGCTCCTCAGTGCCTATAAACAAAAGGATACGGCTATCTGCAAAAAATTAGCTGAAGAATCGGGATTGCAATATAGTAAACTCTCTGCTGAAGTCAGGAAAAAATATAGCGATTATTTACCGGATATTTATTATAATCTGTGTTGTGTCTATTCATTGACGGGTAATAAAGCGCAGGCATTACGGTTTCTGAAAAAATCAATTGATGCAGGCTACTTTGATTTTGCTCACATGCAAGCGGACAGCGACTTAAACAACATTCGCAATCAAAAAGAATTTAAAGATCTCATTGCCTCATTACAAAAAAAGTATCTGGACAGTTTGAAACTTGTTATAAAGGAATTCAAGCAAGACACCAACACAATTATAAGCCTTACTGAATATGCAAGGTTTTATTATTCCAAATATGACACCGCCTTGCTGTATTTTAACCGTGCTTATGAATTAGCGGGGAATTTAAAAAATGACAAGTACCGAGCAAGCAGCTTGGCTCAGATCGAACAGGTTTATACAAGGAATAAAAATTTCAGAAAAGCACTGGAAATTAATTTTGATTTACTAAAACTTTATGAAAAGATGAGCGATACAATTAGTATTGCTGATACATGGCTTGAATTAGGTGGAGTGTATGATAATTTAGGTGACGAAGAGAGTTCGATTTTATATAATAAAAAAGCGTACGCTATATACAAAAAGCACGGAGAAAATAAATTAAGGGTGATAAGCAGTGCGAATAACATAGGATATAAATATATAGTTCTGAATATCCCTGATTCTGCCTTGCCTTATTTTCAGGAATCAAATGCTTTAGCAAACAATGAAATAAAAATTTCCAATCCGGCAACTTATGCATTTACCTTATATGGTCTGGGCAAGGTTAATTATCAGTTGGGCAATTTGTCTATAGCAATGTCCTATTATAAAGAAAGCCTGGCGCTGATGATTAATAAGGCCGAAACCTCTTATGATAATTGGATACATGGTCTGATCTGTATGGGGCTTGGTGAAGTATTTAAATTAAACGGACATGCAGATTCAGCAATTGTTTATTACAAAGAGGCACTAAAAACAATGCCTGAGGAAATACTTATGCCTGTTATTTACAGAAACCTTGCCGAGCTTTATAAAAACAGCAATAAAGATACTGCTTTCAATTATTTAATGAAAGAGGTGAAATTAACAGACAGTTTGAATAACGCCAACAATAAAAGAGACATTAAGAACCTGACTTTAAATGAGCAGGAAAGGCAAAAATCCATTGCAGTCAAACAAAAGCAGGACGAAGAAGAACGAAAGCAAAATATTCAATTCGCATTAATCGGAATCGGACTTGTTTCCCTGATTATTTTATTCCTTGTTCTAAGCCGAAGTTTTATTACAAACACTAAACTGATTATATTCTTTGGTGTGATTGCCTTGCTGCTTGTATTTGAATTTCTCAATTTATTACTGCATTCATTTTTGGAAAGAATTACACATCACTCACCTGTCTTAATGCTGCTTGCATTAGTATGTATAGCAGCATTGTTGGTGCCATTGCATCACAGGATCCAAAAATGGACGACAACAAAATTAGTAGAGAAAAATAAAGCAATCAGATTGGCAAATGCGAAAAAGACTATAGAGAAATTAGAAGATAAGATAAATGATACGAATGAAAGTAGCACGAACGCATAACAGCGGCTATGCGCAATTGCTCCCCGAAAACTGGCCGGGTTTGCTCCGGAATCTCTGGCCGGGTTTACTCCGGAATGAGTGGCCGACTTTACTCCGGAATGAGTGGCAGGGTTTAGTCCAGAATAGTCAGTGACACTGGAATTTATGAGGGCGGGTAATAAATAACGATCGTTTATGTGCTTTTTTCTTATGGCAGGTTGTAATATCCACCATAAACAAACTGATAGCCCTGGTTAAGGGAAATGCTGGCAGGAACTGCACTCGCGAGATTGGCGGTTTGGTAATAGTACTGAACGCCCGGCTTGTAACTGGTCCCTGTTACCAGGTTCGGTGTTTGTCCAAATCCCTGGTTCACCACGCCCGGCAGGTCATGAAAATTGGTTCTTAATACCTCATTGCCAATGCTGTAATATTCAGACCCGGACCAATTGTAATGATGTTCTTCCTGGAGGATTGTGCCGATATTTACCGTAAGATCAACACCACCACTGCCTTGCATACTATACAGAACGTTATAGGAAGCCCAACCCTGAATGGTTCCGCTTATCGGAGGCATGTCACTTCCGGTTGTCACATCAATCCAGTTGCCATCGGCTATGACATAATAATTGCCCGTTATAGCAGTGGTCCCTTTTGCCTGCATGGTTCCGGCTGTTGAATTTGGATAAGTAAATGAAATGCCGCCCGCCTGTAAACTGAGACCATGGCCCTTGCCGGATGCAGCAAACGGGACAACCAGGACACTTCCCACCAAAGAACTGTTGAAGGTTTCAAAATCAAAAGGGCCGGCATCGGTTGTCTTTTTCCATCCGGATACCATCGAAGAGTTTGAGAGAAGGAGGTAACCCCATTGCCAGTTGGCAGTAAAACAGGCAAATTCAATGGTGCATTCAGCGGTTTGTATCGGGGAGGTTTGGTTTGGATTCCTTGGGTTATAGTATAGCGGAGTGATGCTGCCCGTTATGGGTCCGTAATGCACCCAGGGTGTCTGACCACTTGCATTACTGATCACGAGGGTCTGTTTTCCGGTAAGCCAGCCCGGATCAGGGATTCCAAGGTTGCCAAAGCGGTATGAATTCCAGGTCTGGTCAGGATGGCAGGTTGTATTGTCCCAATAGGTATAGGGAAACTGGCTTAATACCTGGTCAGGGAGTGCGCTTATGGTTCTTGACCCTATGGTTACAGCCAGCGATCCCGTCGGATTATTCCCATAATTATATGGGGTAAGGATATGACCGCACATCACCGGGTAAGGGAGGCCCAGCGCATCATACAACAGGTTGGCTACAAACTGTGACCGTGCCAGGACATGAATGAAAATATTGTCCGGGGCAAGACCCGCATTTGCATACTGCATGTCGCTAACAAACCGTGCCTGGTTCCTGTAATCTCCCATATTGGCAACCATATAATCAACGGCTGAGAAGAAAACGCCGACTTCCATTTTGAGTTGCGGGATAACATCATTATTCCAGAAAGCTGTATCGTAGCCGAGAATTCCGGTTGAATCCAATAAATTGCAGGCGTTTGCCATGACTGTGGCAGCCTGCAACTGGTAATTTACCACGGTGAGAAAGTAGCTTTCAAGCAATAAATATGCATTCATGGCATCAGTCGAGTCGTGTATTTTCCCATTGGTTAAGGAAACCACTGTTTTGGCGTAAGCCAGCAAAGCATTATTGCCGGTTCCCAGGGTCGGACACAAATCTTCATTCATCGCCTCAATGATATTTATCATTGAATTTGATGTCTGGTTATGATAGACGTTATTTGCATAGGTATGCACATAGCCCTTTAGTATGTTCATTTGCGCAATCCGGGCGGGATTCAGAGAATCAGCCTCCCATGCTGCCCCGGTATTCGGGTAATACATGAATTGGTCTTCTGTTCCAGCTTCCATGGCCGTTTTCACGTAACCAATCTGGATGTTGAGATCGCCGGAAGAGATAAATGCCGTGAGGTTGTCAATCTGAATATTCAGATGCTGGCCCATATTGTTTATGGTGTTGTTTAAAATGGCGATCTGGCTTGTCAGGTCCGTCAATCCCTGGTTAATTTCCGCAAATTCATGCTCAGTATGTTCGTAGTCATAGATTTCCCAAAGGGTTTTTCCGACTTCTTTAAATGGATTTTCCGGTTCCGGATCTTCGCCTCCGACAAGTCCTTTCCCAAGCCGGTGAATGATGTGCCCCGGGAAGTCAGCCTGATTGGCGATTTCATAATCCGACATCATGCGGATTGGCTTATTGGTGAATACATCAAGTGCGGCAGGGTTGGAAGGTTCAGGTGGTACAGGGATGTAAATAGTGTCGTTTTTCCTGCAGGAAACGACCATGATCATAATCAATATCAGAAGCATGGCCAGCGAATTGATTTTTTTTTGCAGATTTTTTGTTTTCATAGCAACTGGTTTTTACATAAAGCACCTCTATAAACAGGCCTAAGCCCGGTTAATCATGTGATAACGATATTATGTAGTGCAGCTGATCCGTTTAAAAATTAAACAATGCACTCATCAATATTTTTTCTGTTTGTCATGTTTCCAATGATATTCATGAAGATGAACCATAGCGTTATTTCCAGCACATCAATTATAATCATCAAATTTGGATTTGACTGTAAGGCAAAAGCTGATTTTCATGTAAGGCAATAACCTACAGCACGAGTTCAACTCTCGTCCCCGATACCAGAAATAAATGCAAAGTGCAAGGTGTAAAGTTTAAAATAATTTGCGCCTTACACTTTTCGTTTTAGACTTGACACTTCCTATTTTGCGCTACTCATATAACCGGTGAGGAGGATTTTTTATCATACATCTCCTATAACGGGATGATCAATTCCACCCTGATCACTAAAGCATTGCCCTGCTCATCTTTCAGATCAATAATATGCACCTGTGCGCCGGTGGAATTGAGTTTGTTCATCATTTCGATCCATTGGGAGGTGGCCTTCAAACCGTGAGATTTATGGGTGGCCGATTTGCTTTTAATCTCAATTGTGATGGTCCCTTCACCCTCTGTCTGCATCAGCGAGTGCCAGATGGCATTTTCAACAAGCGGATGCATAAGCATTGGTGGTATCATGACCGAACGTATATTTGCCCTGGGCAAAGTTAAATTCAATTACTTTGAGTAACCTTGAATTTCAATCACACAAAGTCAACTTCATCAGATTTTTATTAGATTTGTTTACAGTATTTAATCATTAACCCATTATTGGAATGCAAATTTCAACCTTTGTAATCTTATCTAAAAAATTCAGTTAATACTAGAATGAAATACAACACTTTACATGAAAAATCGTCTATTAATCCTCCTTTTATTGTTCCCGATTTTTTTACAAAGTCAGACAAAATTTGGTTTTCTTGACAAATTTACCGTTGTCAATTATACAAACATTGACACCTCAAATGTTGAAACAAAAGCGATGGTCAATGTGTGGACATCCTATCTTAAATCCCGGCTCTATGGCTGGCTGAAGAAAAATGACACACTTGGCGCTGGTTACTGGAACAATGATGAAAGAAAACTGACAACTTTTCCCGATCATATGTGTTTTCTTTATCCCTGGTTGTACTATTTCCCGACCACCGTTTTAAATATTGATCCTTGCGGGGATGGCTTTTTCCGCATTTTGAACAGCAACACAGAGGCAGATTCAAACGGGATCGTTGATACAAAGGCAATTTATTATGTACTCATTAAAAAAATAAACAATGAGTATAAACTCTTCAATTATTTCTACCATGAAAAGAATAAATTAAATACCTCTACTGTGGGAATGATCCGGTTTTATTATCCTCAATCCTATCTTTTTTCCGACCTTAAGGCAAGAAAACTGATGCAATTTCAGGATAGTTTATCCCGGTTATTTGATCTGCCTGTGCGCGATACATTAGATTATGTGGTTGACTCCAATAATACGTCATTGATGGGTCATTTCGGATGTATATATCTTAAGACCTTTTTCAACAAGAAGACTGGCCAATATTGGAAAGAAAATGCTATGCTTCTTTCTTCATTTGATGAAAATGATCATCATGAACTCGTTCATTCTTTTACCTCAGCCAAGTATACTGATTTAATTCATTTTTTTGATGAAGGGATTGCAACGTATCTTGGAGGAAGTTTAGGTCATGATCTGTCATGGCATATAAGACAGCTTAATAACTATTTTGCCAGAGGCGATGCAGATACGACTTACATCATGAATTATCCGCTTATTGTTCAAGAGACACAGCCTTTCTATATCACAGGGGCGATCATCATGAAATATGCCGTTGATAATTACGGATTCCAGAAAGCGCTGAAGTTACTCTCATATTCTGCGAAACAATACACGCCTGAAGAGGTCATTGAGAAAGAACTGGGGATACCCAAAGCTACGTTAAACGCCTTTTTTTTGAATTACATAACAAAGTATAAAGGCGATAAAAATTGATTGTGACTAAGTGTAAGTAGCCCTAAAAATCCTACAGGTTAAAAATAGGCATAAATGTCTAATTTTACACTTGTAGTATGAAAAAGAGCCGATTTACCGAAAGCCAGATCA
>Ga0209083_1003689_pt1 | contig 12492 bp, 14 predicted proteins | sample AM7aDNAmetaG_FD_184132 | JGI IMG/M metagenome (GOLD analysis project Ga0209083, IMG submission 184132) | Freshwater microbial communities from Finland to study Microbial Dark Matter (Phase II) - AM7a DNA metaG (SPAdes) (version 3) | ecosystem: Environmental > Aquatic > Freshwater > Lake ...
CAAGCGTTTGCAGCAGATAGGTTGTAATCTTTTTTTGCAGCAGCGGCGAAGGGCTATAGGCTACTTTAAGGGCAACAAAAGCCTTCACCTTCTTCATGCCATGCTCGTCGACGCTGCGGATAACAGCCGCCTCTGCAACAGCGGGATGCCCGGCAAGTGCCCTTTCTATTTCGGCAAAGCCGGTTTTGCCCGCTGAGGTAATAATGACATCATCGGTGCGGCCCTGATGAAAAAAATACCCGTCGTAATCGACAAAAGCTGTATCGTTTATGAGAAACCATGGCGGCCGTCGCACAAATGTCGCGTACGCCTCCTGATCGCGCCATACCCCCCGGGCCATGGTAGGCCAGCCCTGCTTAATTGCGAAATCCCCCATGGTGAAGGGGGCAGGCTCATGCCCTTCAGGGTCAAGCACCGTTGCCGCAAGCCCCGGTATTGGCCTGCCCAGATACCCGGGCTTAATAGCCATACAGGGGAAATTAGCAATCGTTATCATGCCTGTTTCGGCTGTCCACCAGGTATCATGCGCCGGCATATCAAGGATGCGCATGAGCCCGTAAATAAGATCGGGGTAAAGCGGCTCCAGCACGCTCACAAGATGGCGCAGGCTTTTCAGGTCGAAACGCTGCGCCGTATCGGGCCCGGCTTCGACAAGCATGCGGTAGACCGTCGGCGTGGCGTAGACCACGGAAACGCCGTTTTCCTGCACATTGCGGTAGAACTCCTCAGCGTGTGAGAGCCTGCCGGTTATAAAACTCGTCACGCCGCACAGCCACGGAGCAAAAGCATTATACACTACATTCATGAACCAGCCGGGCTGGGCCTGCGTCCACAAGACATCACCCGGCTTCAAATCAAGCGCCCATCGGCCTGACATGAGATAGCCCCGCATGGCGTCATGCACATGCACAAGCCCGATGGGCCTGCTGTCCGGTCCGGAGGTATAGATGAGAAAAAGCGGAGCTTCCGCCTCAAGCCACTCAATGGCCAGGTCATCTGTTGCCTGGGCCATTGCAGTTGTCCATGAAACCTCACCCTCTTCAGGCGTCACCGACGTACTTCCCACAATAATGATATGCTCGAGATCCGGCAGCTCCTCGGCAGGTATATGGCGGCGATGGGCCGGAGTGGTCACAAGCAGCGCGCCCTGTGCGTCAAGCATGCGGTCGCGCAGAGCATCCTTGCGAAAATGGGAATACATGGGCACAATAATCGCGCCGATCTTGGCGCACCCGACAAGCGCTATATAGAGTTCGGGTATATTGGGCAGAAAAAGAAAGACGCGGTCGCCCGCCCCGACACCCAGCCCCCGCAGCACATTGCCGAAACGGTTTGAAAGCCTGTGCATGTCGGCAAACGAAAGCACCTCCCTGCGGTCGCGCAGAGAATATATCAGGCACGGATGCCGGGCAGTGGCGGGGTTTTCGGCAAAGCGGCCGATTGCTTCATGGGCAATATTTAGTTTGCCCGTCTCATGCCAGGTGAACTCCCGGTTGACCTGCTCCCAGGAAAACGACGCGCAGGTCTCCCCATAGCGGGCAAGAACGGGATTTGGAGAGCGGGGGTTTATCTGGTTTTCAAACATCGCGAAAACACCTCCAATACTGCCCCTGCACTTCTGCCACTCTTTCAATGATATCGGGCACGGGAGAGGCGGGGCGCATGCCGCATTCAATGCGCTGCACAAGGGATTCAGGCGCGCCTTCAAGCATTGTTTCAAGCACAGCCCGGGTCGATTTACGCAGGGCCCCAAGGTCATAACCGCCTTCAAGCATGAAGACGCTTTTACCGCCGCACAGTTCATCGGCAAGCCCGAGAACAATCTGGGCCAGAACGGCAAAACCGTTTTCACTGACACGCATACCGCCGATAGGATCATCAATGTGGGCATCAAAGCCTGCTGACACCAGAATAAGCTGCGGCTGAAATTCGCACGCCACAGGCTCAAGCAGCCTCCGGTAGGCAACCACCAGGTCGCTGTCGTCACGCTGCGCAGGCAAGGGCACATTAACGGAGTAGCCCATGCCCTCACCCAGACCCACATCAAGCATATCGCCCGTGCCGGGGAAAAACGGATAGCGGTGCGAGGAAAAAAGCAGCACCTGCGGGGTCTGCTCAAAAATATGCTGCGTGCCATTGGGATGATGCACGTCCCAGTCTACGATCAGCACACGCTCGAAACCTAAAATACGGCGGGCATATTGTGCGGCAATGGCGGCATTGTTGAAAAGGCAGAACCCCATCTGGCGGTTGCGCTCGGCATGATGGCCCGGGGGCCGGATTAAGGCAAAAGCGGTATCAAGCTCGCCGGCGGCAACACTGCGCACCGCCTCGATCACACTGCCTGCGGCAAGGAAAGCCGCCCGGCACGACTGCTCCGAGGTCACAGTGTCGGGGTCGAGATAGCACAAAGGCTCGCCTGCGGTGTCGAGAATCTTTTCGACATACTCGGCCTCATGCACCATTTCCACTTCTTCAAGGCTTGCAAACCGGGGGGCTATCTCCACAAGCCGGTCTTTAAGCCCATCTGCGTCGAGCATACCGTAGATTGTTTCAAGCCGCCGGGGCACCTCTATATGATGCACACCGGTTCTATGCTCAAGAAATCGTGGATCGCGAACAATCCCAACGCGGCGCATAATGCAGTACTCCTGTAAATTCGGGCTTCCCTGCGCGCAACAAGCAGTATCAACACCATACAAGCAGTCTATCCTTTTTTTATTCCTTTATCAAATTTTGTTTTTTCTCTACTGACAAGGATTCTTGTAAAAATACTACTTTAAGAAGTATTACTTTTTTAATTTCAAGGAGATATTCATATGCGGGTTAAAGTTAAAGGGCGGGGCACTATTCCACGGCATGTCCGGGAAAAGCTGGGTATCGCTCCCAACTGTGAAATAGACTTTAAGGAAGAGAACAACCGCGTCTATCTTTTGAAAAAGACGGGCGGTGGCGCAAAATATGAAAACAAGTTTCATCGGTTCAGAGGTGCTGCGACGGTTAAGATGACCACAGATGAAATCATGGCCCTTACCAGGGGCTGACCATGAAGGGCGTTCTTGTCGACTCAAGCATTATTTTGGATGTTTTTGAAAACGACCCGGTCTGGGCCGACTGGTCTGAGGCAGCCCTTGTTACCCATGCAACCCAACTTCCGCTGTTTATAAACCCGGTTATCTACACAGAAGTTTCCATCGGCTTTCAGCGCATTGAGGAGCTTGAAGAAGCTTTTGCCGGATGCGGGCTGCACATGCTGCCCATACCCAAATAGGCGCTTTTTCTTGCAGGCAAAGCATTTTTTAAATACAAAAAACGCAAGGGCAGCAAGGCATCGCCTCTGCCTGATTTTTTTATCGGCGCCCATGCGGCGGTTGAAAATCTACTGCTGCTGACGCGGGATGTGAAGCGGATAAAAACCTGTTTCCCGACAGTTAAAACAGTATCGCCGTAGCCCACAGCAGTGGGTGCAGCCACCACTAAAATTTATCTCTTGCATGCATCCAAAAAAAACAGTGTGCACCAAAAATAGACCCTTTGTTCCCTTTTGCTTTTCATTTTAGAACATCTGGGGGAACGATTTGTTAGCAGCATCACCCAAGCCGGGCAGCCTCCGCGGCAACATGGCCAGCTAGCGCCGTGACGAATGTTTTGAGACCAGTCATCGCCGACAGCTCCGAAAACTTACCAGTCTTGGCAGCACTACGAGGCGACGTGATAAGGGCGGCGATCGTATAGAGTTGCTCTTGCACGAGCTTCTGACACAGCAAATCATATCGTTTGAGATAGGATGCGCCCTTAAATTCCTCAAAGACAGGGAAGTGCGGTGACGAATCCCTTACGGGAGATTTAGACTCCGGGGCCTCTTCAACCATTATCAGCCAACCGACAAATGGGCGCGGCTGCTTGCCGAACGCCTCTTCACGGTAAGCTGTCCAAAGGTCATGTGCAGTGCCGATAGCTTCTTCGGTACGGTTGTTGAAGTTATTACCAAAGGAAGGGCCAACCTGGCTTTTCAACTCGATGGCAGCTATTAGCTCACCCTTGTGAATCACCAGCAGATCCCAGAGCTTGGTTGGGCGGAAGTATCCGGGAAGAGTCAGGACTGCCCGTTTTTGGTGAATTTGGGCATGCGCCAATCCATTGGCACGCACAATATCGAGTATCAACGCCATGAAGCCGTCCATGTTTTTGCCGCTCGTCACGCCTGCACGCTCGCCTTGATCGGCTTTTCCAGACTCAATTTGCTTCTGTTTTGCCGCTTTTCGGTTTCTCCAAAAAGTTTTTACAGCTTTATGGGCCTTTTGTTCATAATCAACAAGATCAAGTGCCATTTATTCTCCATTGCCTCCAAGGGCGGATCTTTCTTCTTGGCTCAGGCCATACAACTTGAAAGCTGCGCGGTTGCATGCCTGCAAATCCCGCTCGATAGCAGCTTCAGCCAGTTCCGCCCGCAACGCCTTGGGCACATCCGCCCAGCGAGGGATACGAATGCGGCGGAGGTACTGCGCCTGAAACCGGAGGAATCCCCCGTGCATTTTGGTTGAGTAGGTCGCCACGAAAAGGCGCGTTACGGCTGAGAGCAGCACGGCCTGCAATGCTCTCAAGTCCCATGCTTCGGACGTGACGTAGTAAAGATTGTGGTGCGGATATAGCTCCCCACCTTCGAAAACGATATGGGCCTCACCCTTGATATCGGGAATTAAAAGTTTCGGCCTCTTCGCGAGCGCTGGGGTAATCCGATCAATTGTGCGATACCAGTTGGCTGGTGTCTTCTGCGCACAGTGCCGGGCAGCAATGATTTCCTGTCGCGCCTTCAGATAGCGGCGAAGACGCGGGTAGTCTCGCAAATCGACAAGGCCACCACCCTCGGCAAACGGATTGATGACGCCCTGCCCCCGCCATTGCACCTCTCCAGACATGATATCTCGGGGTGTCACCAGCGGCAGCTTGCGATCCGGCTCGACATCGAGGGCTTTAAAGTCGCCGATGTATGCCTTGTCAGCGCCGGTCGCCACACCGATACCAACCCTGCAGTCAACCTCTTCCAAGCTGGGAAATTGATGCTCAAGCCGTCGAATTAGGGCCATTTGATCCGACGATTCAAGCAGCCATGGCTCTGAACCATTGGTGACTTGAGCCAGCTCGCGCACCAGCCCGGCCTCTTTCGGCAAAGACGCCACGCGTAGAGCGTCAGCCAGTGCCGCCAGCGTGGCCCGGTCGATGGCAGGACGATGGGCAATGCGTGTTGCACCGGATATTTCCCGGCTGATGATGGTGATGGCCGGATAGGCGATGACATCGGAATGGAACGCTGGAGTATCCACCATATCGACATAGATTTTCAGGTGGAACTGCCCGGCTACAAAGCTGCGAAGCGGCCCGCCATATCGGTTCTTCATCCAACGATCCGCGCAGATGAAGCCCAAGCTGCCACCCTTCGCAAGTACCGACAGTGACCGCTCAATAAACGGAATATAGATGTCGGCCCGGTCGTACATCGTCTGGTAGCGGCGCCGGTACTCTGCCAACAGAGGTGTAGCGATCAGCTCTTGGCGTACATAGGGAGGATTGCCGACAACGAAGTCGAATTGGCCATCCATTGGAGCCAACAGAAAGTCGCCTTGGGAAAGCCAGCGATCCGCAAGGGCGGTTGCCGTACTTGAGGCCAACCCTTCCCGCTCGAGCAAGGCAACCACTGCCGAATGGGTTGAATGGAATGTTTCGCGGTGCAACTCCACAGCCCGGAGCGCATCGCCCATATCCTCGAGTGCAGACCGTGTGCTTTTCGCAGCCCGCCATGCTGTCAGCAGCCTGCCCACTATGGGCAGCAGGAAATCCCCGCCGCCGAATGACGGCTCCAAGAGCCGGTTCTCATATAAAGGTTTGTCCTCAGTGTATCCGACCAAGTCGAGAATAAAGTCGACAACTTCAACTCGGGTAAAGATTGCGCCGCGAGATTCTGTTCCTGCTGCTGCGGATAATTCCTCGATTGCGGCAGCCACGCTGGGCGAATAAGCACCTCTCAACTCACCATAAAAACCAAAATTAAGCTGCTTAAATGCCACGTTCATGATCCTTTTTGATCTGTGCCCAATGTTCAAAAAGCCGATAACAGTGCAATAAGTGGAAATTGGTACGGCATATCATTGCCTATAGATGGACAGAATTCCCGCTTATTCTTTTCCTCTGTTTGATTTTTACATATTGCGATATTATGTGATAGGATATGGAAAGTCAAACAGTCTATGATCAAAAATAAACATGCTGCGAGTTCCCAAATAGGTATCTTTTCTATAGTACGGGCGGTTAGCAGCCCGTCATTTAAAAACTATTGAGCGCTCCCGGCCATAAACAAACCATAAATAAATATACATCATGTTCACACACCTTCATCGTAGCGGCATGCACTGGACAATAAAGTCGGGCTTTGAAAAAGTCCTGCCTGCTGATCTTCCTGCAACTGTTGAGGCTTGCAGGGGCGATAGTCGCGCAACGCTCATACGCGACAATAATGTGCGCATGTCTTTTCTATACCGCACCGATGATGCCGGGCTTTTTATAAAACGCTACAAGTGCCGAAGCATGTGGGACACGGTAAAATATTTCTTCTTCCCCTCAAAGGCCATTGCGGAATGGCACAATCTGCGACACTTTGAGGAAAAGGGCATACCGACTTCTGCCCCGCTTGCTGTTGCTGAAAAGCGCACGCTGCGCCTGCTGCGGGAAAGCTGCCTGGTGACGGCATCGCTTGCGCCTGCCGAGGCGCTGAATGATTATTTGCTGAAAGCAAAGCTTACGCCCGGGCAGCGGCAGCAGCTTGCCTGCTCCCTGGCGCGGCTTGTAAAAAAACTGCATGATGCCAATGTGTTTTTCCGCGACCTTCATGCAGGCAATATTCTCATAGACTGGAGCCGGAGCGGCGAGCCCGCATTGTTTCTTATCGACCTGCACAAAGCCTGGTTCGTTCCCCGGCTGCATGACTGGATGCGCGTGCGCGACCTGGGTCAGCTGTGCAATTCGCTTGTTGGCTCCCGTACCGATGGCATCAGGTTTCTAAAAACCTACCTTGCAGGCCAAACTGATGCCGCATACCGCTCACTGCAGCATAAGATAAACACTAAACAGATTAAACTTGAAGCTGTCCGCATCAAGAGCCGCAGCAAGCGCTGCATCAGGCACAGCACGATCTTTGAAAAGAAAAGAACCTGGTCGCAGGTCTATTTCGGCAGAAAGGATTTCGGCAGAAAAACAACCGGTGCCGCAATCGGCCTGCACTGCGCAGAGCTGGCCTCTGAAACAGCACATATGCTCAAGCGCGCATCAAAGTCAGCCGTGACCCTGCACGCACTTGATGGGCACGGGCAGGTTTGCGTCAAGGGGTATCGTGATGTAGGCCTGTGGTACAGCCTGAAAAATATTTTTAAAAAGTCGCGAGCTCTTAAAAGCTGGATTGCGGCCCATGGCCTGCTGGTGCGGGGGATCGACACGCCACTGCCCCTTGCCGTGCTGGAGCGCACCTGCGGGCCCTTGCGGCGCGAAGCATTTCTCCTCACGCAGATGCTGCCCGAAGCCCGCGAGCTCAACGACTATATTCTGACAACAGATCTGGGAAAACGGAAAGCGGATTTTATCTGCGCCCTTGCCGCCATGCTCAGGAACATGCACGGTCTTGGCATCTATCATGCCGATCTTAAATCAAACAATATCCTCGTGCAGGAATCGGAGGGGGGCTGGCGCTTTTCAGTGATCGACCTTGACCGCACATACTTCACCGATGGCCTCAGCTTTGCGCAGCGCGCCAACAACCTTGCGCAGATAAATGCATCCGTTTCATCACGCATGACTATTCGGGATCGCTTGAATTTTTTCCATTTTTACGCTAAAGAAATTAGTCTTTTGCCCGAACGCAGGAAGTACTACCGCAAAATTCTTGCAATCAGCCGGAGAAAAAACACTTCGCCCTACGGCGTGATCTTTACCTGAGAATTTAAAAGGCAGGTTTGAAACCTGTCTCTACGGAATCATTGTACATCTCGTAGGGGAGGGGTTTATCCCCTCCCGAAGGCGGGCATAAAGCCCACCACTACATAAAAATAATAAAATCGGAAATTCAATTGCGACTATTTGTTCGCGCCGTTAACTGGATTTAAGCAGGGTATTTCATGAAAATTCTTCATATCTTCAGCAACTGGAAATGGACCGGACCGGCCGAGCATGCACTCAATCTTGCCCTGCAGATGAGTCAGCATGGGCATGACGTGACTTTTGCCTGCGCACCGCCCCCTGCGGGCATCCAGGAGTCGATACAGGCCGTTGCTGTCGAGCGCGGCATGGAGCCGGTCACCGGGTTTCATCTGAATAAACATATTAGCATTTCCGACAACATGAAGGACATGGCAGCGCTGCGCCGGTTCATAAAGAAAGAGTGTTTCGATATCGTCCACACCCATATGCCCAATGATCATCTGGTTGCAGGCATGGCTGCACGCAGCCTTTTTGCCCGCGTACCCGTCATACGCTCATGCTATGAGGGAGACGGAGTGCAGGGTGGCATGCGCTCCCGCATGACGCTATCCCTTCTGACCGACGGGCTTATCACAATCTCCGACATTACCCGCCGCCAGATCACAGCACGGCGCTATCTTCCCGCCGACAGAATATGGAAGGTTGACGTTCCTGTAGATCTCGAGCGTTTCAACCCCGATCGCGTCAGAAACAACCGCGCTAAGTTCAACCTTCATCAGGAGGCTGCAGTGGGCGGCATTGTGGCGCGCGTACAGAGGCACCGGCGGTTCGAGGTGATTCTTGAGGCCATGCAGATGGTGATGCGGGAGGTCCCCTTTTTCAAGTTCATGGTGATCGGCAGGGGAACCAACATACAGGAGATCGCCGTGAAGCCGTCTCAGAACATGGGCATCCGAACCAATATGATCTTTACGGGTTATAAAAAGGAAGATTATGCCGAGACGCTTTCATGCATGAATTTCAAGGTGTTTCTCATGCCCGGCACCGACGGAGCCTGCAGGGCAGTGAGGGAGGCCATGGCGCTGAAAATTCCCGTTATTGCTGCACGAAGGGGAATGCTGCCCGAAATCATCAGCATGAGGTTGACGGCCTTATTATCGACGATACGCCGGAAAACCTCTATAATGCAATTCTTTACATGATCGAGAACCCAGACCACCGGCTGAGGATGGGAGAAAACGCTTTTCGCAAAGCGCAGCTGCACTTTAATCCCGTTACCCAGGCACAGCGGGTTGAGGAAATTTACCGCGACGTGATTGCGCGCAAGCAGGCAAAGAAAAAATTCTGGAATTTCAAAAAGCAAAGCGTGCAGAAGTAGAACCGTACGGAATTATCTCTCCTGCAGGGGTTCTGGCCCCCTCCCGATAGTCATAGCAGAAGATCTCTTTCTTTCTCGCTTTCGCCATCGCCATTGATATAGCCATCACCGCAGCCCCTGCCATTGCCGTAGGCATGTCCGCCGCAGCCATGGAGCCAAAAGTTTCTATCGCCGGTCCGCATGCCCCTGCCATAGGGCGGGGCGTACTGGGGATAAAATTCATAGCCGTAGCCTCCACCCGTGCCATCGCCATCGCGGCCGCCATAGCCGCGTCCATCGCCGCTGTCGCTGCCGTATGCATGAATAGTTGTCAGTTCACTGAGGGTATAGCTGTAGAGATAGCCGTAGCTGTCTCCGCAGCCGCCGTCAGAAGCCCAGCCATCATAAAAAATATATCCATTGCTTTGCTGAGATATGCAACAAAACTGACTATCGCCTTTTATATTCTCCTGACCGTACCCAGCTCCGAGTCCTTCGCCATTGCCTCCGCCAAACCCATAGCAATAGCCATCTCCTCTGCCGTCTCCCGCGCAAAAGGCATAGTCGCCGCCGTATGATCCATCGCCGCAGCCATTGCCATCCAGCCCATAGCCGTAATGATGCCCTTCGCCCCTGCCGTCACCATTCCACGAACCATAATCAAAGCCGCAGCCAAAATCATTACTGCCAAAGTCACTGTCTGTAGCCGTGCAGAGATAGCCATCGCAGGCACCGTAATCCCAGCCGTCTACCGGCATACTGCTTCCCATTGGTCAGAGCAGGTGAAGGCGCAGACAACTGACAATTCATGAAATTTTATCTCCTCTGCTGGGTCAAGAATTGTTTCCTTAAGCGGGCCCTCTTTTGCCAGTTGCCCAAGCCCGGCGGTGGTGCCCCATTGTCGCACTATAAAAGCATTGTTAAGTCTGCATTGTGCAGCATCCTGAGAAAATACTCCGGCTGCCACCCAGCCTCGCTGCAGCACCACAATTCGTATGTCTTTTTGTTTTTTCATAACTGCTCCTAAGTAGCTCATGGTTTTTTACACAATCCTTCGATGAAGAAGATCATCCGCATAATGCTGTAGCCGACTCTTCTAATAAAATAGCCAAGCCTGTATCGGCAATAGGATGTAAAATACGTGGCTTTCCCGAATGCCTTGATAAACACGTTCATGGGTTCCCTTTCCCTAGCTGATCAAACAAGCAGTAAACAAACTGCGCTATGTTTCGCCCTGCACGTTTTTCATAGCCTGCCGATAAGGTATGTGTAACCCTCGGGTACTTTAAAACAATTCGTGAACTGGCCAAGCATGCGCCGGTCCTGCGGCATTATTTTATAATGCCTGTCGTCGGCAATGACCAACACGGGCAGCAGGTTGCTGAAGCCGAACAACTGAAGTATTTTCTCAGTGTTTCTTATGACTCCCGCCGTGCCCATAAGCCTGTAACTGCCCTCAAAAAGCGTTATCCGGCCGCGATCGCAACCATAGGAAGTGTTGATGATATCATGCATGTGCTCCGTGAGAAAAAATCTCGGGGCCTCATGCACCCAGAACTGATAATGGCCCTCATATACGGGCGCATCTTTTGGTATATGCATCTCGCCAAGAAGGCTGCGTTTGTGTAGGTAAAAATAGCCTATGCTGCTCATAGCTGAGACCCCAGCTTTGCCAGTTCATCTATTGTCATGCGCACTTCTTTTCCATCAGCAGAATTGATGCTCACCCTAGCATAGGGATCAGCCTCCCTGCACCCGTTAACCCCTGTTTGCGAAGTGAGACTGCACGCAAAATCGCATAGCACGGATCGAGCTTCCGGCGTCAAACTGCGCACGTTGATCCTCCAGCCCCTTTCAGCATCTTTCGGGTAATGCCTGATGCGTATCCACCCACGGAGTATCAAGCTGAAAAGGAGCTCTCTGCGCGCCTGCCCCTCAAGGCCTAGCTTCTCGCCGCAGGCTTTATACGCGGACTCGATTTCGCAGAAAGACAACCCAAACTTTCCGGGGCTTCGATGACCGCCGCAATATGGGATGTTGCAACTGGCAGTATGTCCCCGACCGGTGAGATAAAAGAAGCTTCTGTTGCCATAGGTGTTTTCCCTTCTTGTGTTTTATGCATCGCTTTTTGCCAACTCTATGCACAGGCCGATAAAGGTAAGCACGGTCACCGCAAGCGACATCAGAATAACCATTGCCATATAAGTAATTGTTAATTTAAAGAAGTCGATGATCAGACTGCTCAGCAGCATAGTGCTGAAAATGACAACTATAAGGCTTGCCACCGTGCCGATCTGCGTTAAAACCATCGCAGCTCTGGTTGCTTTGCGTTCTTGGGGGATCGCGTTAGGCGCCTCACATTTCATATAGGCCTCGTTTCTATTCTTCTCAGTTTACATACACAACCCTGTTGCCGTCTGACTTGTACCGCATAACATCAAACGCTGAAGCCTCTTTAGTCTCCAATGCTGAAGCTCCCGGATATAGCCCGGCTGTTATTCCCTGCACTTCATCTTCTTTTGCATAAACCAGGATATGTGCCCCATCCTCCAGGAATACGGTCCAAAATTTCCTGGGCGGCTGCGTCGGATTTGCTCTGATGGCGTTCATAATCCTCCTTGCTAATAGGGTTTGCTATTCATTTGTTCCTAGCCTTGCCTTCGTTGAGCTTATCATATACTTACGAGACAATGCCCTCCCTCTCATGTGAAATCATTTTTTTCAATTTTTTGTATTTTGGTAAAATCTTATTTCCTTTTCTTGCCGAATATGGTTATTTCCTTCAGACAGGTCCTTACTGATAAAGAGTGGCGAGCAGGACATTTTTTGACATTTTTCTTTGCTGCCGGAACATGTGCACTTTACGCAATTATTCAATCCCTAGTCATCCTTTTGCAGATACTGGAGCGCACATATGAAAGAGAAAGCATACCTTGTTGACCTTTTCTGTCGCGGAAATTCCAAAAAATTTGCTAAGGAAGGCAGGTGCCATAATTTTGAAGTGCTTACGGGCGATTGCAGGCTGCTCCAGCGCAAGACCCCGCTAGGAGTCTGTCGGACTTTCCAAGCATCCTATGATATAATGGCGTAACATTAAACAATTGATTTCAAAGGATACGCCAGATGTCATTAAAGTTTGTCACTTGTGATCGCAATGCACAATTTTTACT
>Ga0209083_1003692_pt1 | contig 12485 bp, 7 predicted proteins | sample AM7aDNAmetaG_FD_184132 | JGI IMG/M metagenome (GOLD analysis project Ga0209083, IMG submission 184132) | Freshwater microbial communities from Finland to study Microbial Dark Matter (Phase II) - AM7a DNA metaG (SPAdes) (version 3) | ecosystem: Environmental > Aquatic > Freshwater > Lake ...
CCATGGCGCTCAGCTCACAGACTTTTGCGCTCAATTCACAGATGGTTTTGACAACCGCTTCCGGCCCTGCATGGTAAATCGCCAAAGCTTCTTCTGGAGTAATTACCTTCATGTCTCCAAAAACGGCACAAGAGACGATTTTATTAACCCCTTTTTTTTCTGAACAACAACGACCGATCGTATGATCTCAAAAACTACACCACGCAAAGGGACCTGAGTAGTTACGTCTTTTTTATGCCTGTTTTTGTCCAGTATTGCCTTATTGAGAGTGCTATTAATAGTAATATATAGCCATACATAGCATATGAATACTATTTAGAGATAATAGGATATATTTATATTGGAATTACTATGACCAAGGAAACATACAGATGATAAAGATTCACAAAAAGCCATGGAGTCTGATGCTTACAAAAGGAACCGCTGTATTCGTGTGTACGGCGTTCCTAGCTACATCCGTGTACTTGCCTCAAGCCAAAGCCGAAGTTTCTCCGGCTTCAATGGTCGGTTACCGTTCCTTGGCAGACGATTTAACCGCCTCGATTGCTTTGCCAAAAGAGATCGGGAAGATTCAGGAAATCTACCGTGGCATGAGCGATAAGATTGTGGTGCTTATCCAGGACGCTCACTCTATTCCAGACGCGCAACGCAGCATCCGTTCTGCTATTGATCATTTTCAGACTCAATACGGAGTTTCCTTGGTCGGGCTCGAAGGAGCTTCAGAAAAATTAGACCCGCAGATATTTAGGAGCTTCCCTGATAAGGAGCTCCTCCGTAAGACATTTGACGCTTATGCTCAACGAGGCGAGCTCACGGGAGGTACAACAGCGGCACTTTTTAATACATCCTCAAGCGCCTATCACGGCATCGAAGATTGGCCTCTCTATGAGCAAGGGGTTTCCTATTTCCTCAAGGCGACCGCAATGGAAAGCGAGATTAAGATACTCCTTGATCCGATGGTGGCCGCGTTAGACCGGGAGAAAGCAAACGTTTACTCCAAAGAACTACTTGAGATCGACCGTCTGCTCGCGGGTTTTGGCGAGAATAAAACCGACCTGATGCAAGTCCTGAACCAGCTTAGTAAATACCAGCCGCCTCCAAAAGGTTCAGAGCTTACGGTATTGCTCGAAGAGATCCAGCGGGATCAAATCATCGACACGCCTATCGAGATCGAGATCAAAAAGATCGCGGAGCAAGTGATGTCTGCACTCAGAAGGCAGTCTTCCTCTTCCGAGACCCGTCAGGAGCTTCAGGAGTTCAGCGGGAAGCTCCAGGAGTTCCGGACGGCCAGGATGACCCCGCAGGCTTTCGCCTTATACCTTAAAGGTTTGGTGCAGAAGCACAAGATTAGAGTCAAAGTGTCCCGCAAGCTTGCTTATTTGGTGGAAAATCAGAAGAAGCTTAAGGACATTGAAGGTACCCGCCTCTTTGAGGAGTTCAAACTCTATGCGGATTCAGTCAAAGAATCGATTTTCCAAAATGACCGCCAAAAAACTTTGGATATTCAAACCCGGGGGGTTGAATTGATCAAACGCCTTGCCCGTCTCGAACTTAGCTTCGAGGATTGGGGGAAGGTTCAGAAGCTGATATCTCAGTTGGATCGGTGGACCGTAGCTCAGGATGGCGTTGTCAGCCGCGATGAAGTTTCGGCAATCCTCAAAAAAATGGAGACTCATCTGGCTTTTTACAGGGTTGCAGAACAACGCGATCAAGTGTTCCTAAAAAACATACAAGCCATGATGGAGAAGCAGGGCAAATCAAGCTCTGTACTTGTGGCCGGAGGATTCCACACCGAAGGTCTGACACAGACTTTAAAAGCGAAAGGAATATCCTACGTTCTCGTCATGCCATGGATCGGAGCCATTCCCGAGGAGCCGCTTTACCGGGAGCATATGCAGGGGCAGGTCTCCTGGAGCAATTATTTTGAAGTCAAAGACGGCAAAGTGGATCTTTACGATGCTTTTGTGAGGGCCACGAGAGACAAACTACTCGGAGATAAGGACGCTTCTGCTAATGGCGGAAAAGAGTGGCGGGACCAAATTATTCGAGATCTCGCAGCTGATGGCCGGATCATGCAGGCATCCGAATATACGCGTTTCATCGACGAAACAACTCAGCCCTCGTCATCCAGCGCTCAGTCCTTGCGAGAAAAATGGCTCGCCAACATCGACCGATTCGGTGAAGGTCTTAAGAAACTCCAAGACGAAGGTAACCTTAGCGAATCCAGCATCCTCCAGCTCATTAAAACAATTACCATTCCGGCTGTTGCTAATGGAGCTGACATACTTAATCCTGACGCAAGAGCGGAGATTAGACTCCTGCCTTGGATCAAGAATCAGAATAATGTGAAGGGTAAAAAACGCCCTACCCGACTTGTTCGTTCCGAAGCCAGGGGAAAAGAGATGGTTGGGGAGGTGTATGAGATCCAAAAACTGTATCAATGGGAGAAGCTTCTTCGGGACGTTGATGATGACGCGAAGCTTTTTATCCTTCCGTATTTGTGGGTTTCTTCCCATAAAACGACCAAAAAGGAATTCCTGGATCATATCAAGCAAGATCAGCAAAGCTACATTCCATTATATGCCCCTGGGACGGAAGCTTTGCTTAAAAAGACAAAGTATTCTGATGGCACGATTGGCTATGCCGTGCTTATAGGGGAACCTAAGACACTTCAAATTCCGGAGAGCGCCAGCGGGGTTATTACAGCTTATCACAATACGCCTTTGGACTCGGCCAAGCTCATAGCAAAGCACGGCTTCTACCAACTGCCGGGGCGTTGGGCTTTCACTTTATTGCCGCCTCGAGGGGTGGGTTCAATAGGCAATGCAATTCTCGCTTTCGATCTACCGGCCCACGAAATAGTTGTGGAAAAAGGCGAGTCAGATGGTCAACTGGCGTTTAATCTCTCCCCGTCTCAATTGCATTACTTACCTTCTGAAGTCTCTGCGCACACCCAGATTGCCAGAGGTTCATCTCTTAAAGAAAATCCTCTCGGGATAGCAAACGAATTCGGAATGTTGGTTCGTGTTGCTCCCGAAAAGATTAACATTGAAGCAACACGAAAGGCAAATGAGGAGCGCGTGAGAAATGGGGAATTCCTTCAAGAAGACTTTGAGGCTCTGATGAGTAGCCTGGTTCGACCGGGAACTGCCGGGAATGGAGAGCAAGTTCAGAGACAGGAAGTTCGAAACGAACAGAGTGAAGTCGAAGTTAAATCTCGCTCCGAATCGCGCGAAAATAAAGAGTCCTCTGCTAATGCCGCTTCTAAAAATACAGAAGAACAGATTGTGAGAAATCATCTCGGAAGCAACGGAACGCTTTTTTCGCGCGATGAGATAATAGCTTATTCTGCCCATGTAGCCGCAGGCCTTGGAACTTCTGTCGAAATATTTGAGTCCATCGAACTTCAAAAGGAGCCAGCAAAACGACGCGAGATTTATGGCATGCTAAACTCAGCAACTCCTTCTTCACCGCCTGATAATTTTTCCGGCATGATTGCTCGCGTCAATTCGGGGATTCAAGCCCTCTTCCCTGAAGCGCAAGGAACGTCGCCGGACCAGTTCGTTTTTTTAGATGAAAATCAAACATTAATTAAGGTGGTTCGCAATGATACCATGGGCTTTACTTTGAAGGGACAAGATAGGATGGTTATTCCAGTTCGTAATAAAAAACCAATAGATCAAAACCTGGGCGAATGGATTTATACGCACGAAACTTTGCACCTTCTTTTTCCGGGATTTTTAGATAGAGGTTCGAATGAAGCAATAACGGAGTATTTGACAGAGAAAATTCTGTCTAGAGATGCCTATGCTCAGAGAAGGCAGCCTTTTTTTATCGAAGCCTTCGGTAATGCCGAAAGTTATGAACGCTGGTACGCCCTTCTTAAAAAGCTTCTAAAAGATTGGGACGATAAGGATCATAAGCTGGAGCAGGCTCTTATGCGATCCTATCAGACGGGCGACTTGTCGATTTTAAATCGAGTTGCCAATGAAGTGTCTGCCGAAAAACTTCCCGAAAATGTACTTTTTGTCGTCTTGAGTTCATTAGAAATGTTTGAGCCGCTTTTAAGGAATGGGAGAGATTTAGAAAGCGCGAAAGCCCTTCAGATGGTTATAAATATGCGTTCTCAGATGATTCGGATGAGAAATGACATTGAAAAACAATATCCGAATGGAACGGATAAAACAGACGTGAACAATCTCAGGAACGATCTTGACGCTGCAATTCAGGAGACTAAGCGGGACATTCCGCAAGCGATAGGATTGCTGGTAACGTTAAACCCAGAACGGTTTGATCAAAAGTACCAAGGCTATGCGGAAAAATTCAATCTGGTAAAACCTTTAAAATTAGAACGGAAACTCCGCTCCGAATCGCGGAATGTTGAGAAGCAAATAGAAATCTTTTCGGATAAAAAAGATATTGAACGTATGGATAGAGTTTTCCGATCTTTGGATGCTCTTCCCCCGGAATTTCTCAAGAAGGTGCGAGACGAGACGGGTAACGGTCCCAAGATGAAGGTTCTTCTTGGCGAAGCACTCCCTGACGGTAAGGCCGTTATCAATGGATTTGAAGACGAAGTTTTGACAGCCCTGATAAGAGTGGCCTGGAATTTAAAACAACTGGAAAAGAACGTCCGTGAAAAGAAAGATGACATTAGTTTATCGCTTATGGATTTTTCAGATTTTCTCCCTTTTATCAAGGTACCTTGTGTCGCGGAGCGGCTCGACAAGTTGAATGATCTTCCCTGGAATGTTCTCGGGGGGGAGCTGAGCCCTTATGCAAAGGAACTGCGGGTCGGGTTAGAGGCACGATGGAACCTGTTACAAAGGCGGATTTCCTCCATCCGTCAAGGCGTAATGCCTCTCCCCGCGGGATCTTTTGCGCTTGCTCTGGCGCCTGTCAAAGCGTTGGTGAGATTAAGGAACGACGGCATATTTTGCTGGGTGGGGCCGAATGATGAACGAGAACAGGTCTTTCGGAAACATTATAAGGTCCCGGAGATCATTCAGGTTGAGGTGACGAAGGAAGGCGCAGGGTTCTATGCTTATCACGTGGAACGTGTTGCGGTTGAAAGAAATGAAGAAGAGCGAAGCCTTGGCGCAGATATCAAGGTGGGGGGTGGTGAAAAGATAGAAGACCCGGATGTCATCAAGACGATTTTCAAACTTTTCGATGCTACGCTAAGCGACATGAAAGATGTGTTTCCTGAAATGTGTGCCCGCGTCCGGAGAAATTATCCATTGCTCACCCATTATTATTATCCGGAAACGGGTAAGCGGAAGAGCGATGTGCTAAAAGAGGCAGGTATTTCATCAGATGAAGCCGGTAGGGAAGCTTTAATCAGAGGAATTTTTGAGAACGGGGAGAAAGAACTAGCAAGCATGGAAGAGCCGCGAAGTCAACGGTTGCGGGAAGCTATGGGACAGATTCGAAATGCTTGGGAAGATGGACGAGATCTTGGAGCATTAACACGGACATTCGCCGAAGTAGACCGGGAGTTTTTGGGCGGAGTTATAAACCGTATCCTTCAGTTGACAGAGGATGATAAAAGCCCAGGTGGCCGTTCCGAACAACGTGAAAAAGAAACGGGATCGATTTCCGCGGCGCTGTCTCCCCAGGCTTTAAGAGAACGATTCGGAATACCATCGGATGTCCCAATTCCGGATTCGATTATGCCAGATCTGATTGCTCTGAAAAAATGGGTTAATGGCCCGAGGAGTCCTCGGGCACAAGAGCTTAGGCAGCAAATGGCGGATTTCCTTGTGAATGAGGGGCATGTTAGCTTTGAAGCCTTCATGCTGGCTTTAGACGAGGCAGTTGAAAAATTCAATCAGGTATTAAAGGGACGACCGCCCAACGTTCAAAATTATGCGGTTGTTTTTGATCAGTCCACGCATAAGTCCAGTCGATGGATCTATGAATTGATTAAGCATAAACTAATCTATCCCCCGATGGCCGAAATGTACTCAGAACCAGCAAAAATTGACAATGCAGTAAGAGCTTTCGGTACTTCTTCTGAGCCGGACTTTTTTGTTTTTTTCGATGATGCTTTTTTTTCAGGAGAGCGAGTCCTGGATGTTTTCGGTAATATCCAACGAGTATACCGTTCCTACGGTGAAGTTCCACCCGAAGAATTTTATGCGGTAGCCCCTTTTGCCATGGAAATGACTGCTCAAAAGGTGAGAGATGGGTTTGCCGCGGGAATGGCATATCCGTCACCGGGCAAAATAACACTGATTCATTCAAGAATCATCCCATCTGTAGCTGATGCCGTTCCAGGAGCAGAGGCTGCCGATAATTTTTCTCTTACCGATCCTAGCATCGGCAGTGAAAGGCCCTTGTCTGAGTGGGGATGGTGGTATACAGATTCCAACGTATCGGATCCTCTGTCCTGCCCTTGGCTTTCTGAGCTTCTCCAATACTTCAAGCCTCCCTATGGAAAAGAGAATACTGCTTACTACCAAAACGAAAGTGAAGATTATTCAAAGGGATATATAATTCTTCCCAAACAATCAGAAGCAGTAGCAAAAAGCGAACGGGCCGACGGGCGCTCCGAACAGAGAGTGGTGGATGAAACTTCGGAGGTAATTGCGGGTGAGCTCGCTGACGCGGTGAATCCTGTCAATCCGAAGCCAGTGGCGGGTGAAAGCTTGCAGCTTATCGCATTGAAAATAAACAGTGGCGAGGTGGATCCGGAGACTTTAAAGCATACGATGACGAAAGTCATGGCGGAAAGTCGCGGGATTTACAAAGATCACTTAGTCGCCAAAGGTGTAAGCGCTGAAGATGCCGAGGCAATGGTTGAAAAATTCCGGGTTTATCATGGGAAGCTGTTGGCTTTCCTCAGTAATTTACCCAAGAACGGTACGATTTCTGTCGGGCTGATGATCGATCCGAAAAGCAGTCATTCCTTTCTGACGCGGTTCGTCGCAGCGTTGAAGCAAGTTCAAGGCGTTAGCGTTGAGGTCATCGCGCCGGCGAGCGTTTTGAATGATCCTTTATTGAGGACAAAAGATATCTCCGGTGTTTTGAAGATGCATCCTGTTCGGGGATTCAGCCGCGCTACCGTTGCCGCGGGCCAAAATGAAGTGCCCTTGGCGGTCGATCCCACCAGCGAGGGTCAACGGGGCGTCCTGGCTGAGATGTTCCGGGCTTTTCGGCTGGATTTCACGGCGATCCCTGATCAGAACACCTTGTTGCGCGACGCCATTGAAGAAACGCTGGCGACCATGATCTTGGTTTCTCCGGATATCATGGAGGAAGACGGATATAAAAGCGCTCAATCCTTGGCGTTAAAGGCCGCTTACCTTAAAGGCCGTCTGAATGAAATATTCAAAAAGGACATGTTCGGAGAACCTGGCGGTGACGGTTCTCTGACGCTGATCGGGACCAAGGTTCAGGAATACATCGCCAGCCTCGAAACCCAAAAGGCTGCTTAATTACTTCCTAGTCTCCCTCACCTCATTCCACCATCGCGAGATCCTGCACAATTAACCGTTTCACTCTATTTCTCGTTAATTGCGTCCGAAGCAATTTTCGCGAAATAGAAAGGAGTGATAGGACCCTTGACAGAAGTCTTAAATGTGCTAGATTCCTTATCGCATTATCATTATGCGCAGGTAACCCTATAGGCTACTTATGGAGAATAAAAATACAGTCAGTGGTTTCGGGCCAAAAGAGGTGGAATTTGTTGCACGCCTTTCTTATGAAAAAAAGACCGTCATTTCGGCTGAAGAGATCGATGGCTTTTTGCCGGCTGATTTTAAATACCGCAAACAATTCGTCTACACCTTGAAACAGAAACGCATACTAACCCCGATCAAACGCGGTGTTTATGTTTTTACGCCGCTTGACTCCATTACAACGGGAACCCGTATCAATGAGTTTCTCATCCCTCCGATATTTTTTCCCCGCAAGAATTATTACATCGGATATTCCACCCTGTTCAACTACTACGGATTCACGGAGCAGATCTTTCAAACCGTTTATGTCCTCAATACGTCCATGTGTAGTGAAAAAGTGATTTGCGGGGTGGCCTATAAATTCGTGAAAGTTTCTGAATCCCGCTTGTATGGAAGTGAAAACATCACGGTGCAGGGCGTGAGCGTTGCCGTCAGTTCGAGGGAAAGAACTTTGGTGGACCTTATCTATTTCAACAAGCCGGTCGGGGGAATTGCTCCCGCTGTGCAGATCCTCAAAGAGATCGTCCAGAAAAAGAAATGCGATATTCGCAAGCTTGTGGAATTTGCTTCCCGGTTCCCCAACGTCACGACACGCAAGCGGATCGGCATGACCTTGGAACAACTTGGCATCGAAAGTTCCGTCTTGAAACCGCTCATCAAAAGCGTTGAAAAAACAGCCATCAGCTCACTGACCGGTTCCCGCAAAGGCACCCTAAACTCAACATGGAGGATACTCTCCGGTGATCCACGAAAACAAGGATGATTTTTTAAAGGTACTGAATCAGACGGCAACACAGACGGGATTTTATTTGCCTCTTATAGAGAAGGATTATTATTTAACACTGATGCTCTCGTGTGTTCAAGAGTTGAGCCCAGATCTTATATTTAAGGGGGGAACCTGTCTCAATAAAGTCTATTATTCCTGCTACCGGTTAAGTGAAGACCTGGATTTCAGTATGCGGCTTCCGGCAGGCGCTGACACGCGCGGGGCAAGGAGGCAAACGATCCGGCCCGTCAAAGATAAGATCCTTAAATTCGGGGAACAGTTCGGTGTGAAGCTCGATCTGACTGAAAACCCCGGAAGAAATGAATCCAAGCAATATGTTTACAACTTCCTTTACTCCTCCGTTGCGTTGCCCGTGGAAGCGAAAATAAAATTTGAGGTGAGTCTCCGGCACAATCCCTTCTGCCCCGTGGAGCCTCGTAAAGTCCAGCATAAATTCACGCATCCTTTCACCGGGGATATGTTATTCGACGGAGGAGAGGTGAATTGCTTGGCGCTAAAAGAGCTGGTTGCCGAAAAAATGCGCGCCGCAGCTATCCGCCAGACGATCGCTCCCCGTGATTTTTATGATCTTGATTTTATTATGCGGCAACAATTCGATCTTGCAGACGAGGATGTGTTGGAACTTTTCCGCAAGAAACTCGCGGAAGATGGCGGGGATACGGATCTCGCGAAATACCGTATCAATCTTGGAAGACAGGGCAAAGAGATCGCGGACATGAAAGGGCGGATCAAGGAAGAGTTGTTCGAGGTGCTCACTCCTGCCGAACGCAAGAACTTCGATCTTGACTCCGCGCTTCTGCGACTGAATAAACAGCTTGAGAGCCTGAAATGAAAAAACTCAAAGTTAACATGGACATGCTGCTGTGGGCGCTTGATGATCGGAAGATCAGGTGGCGTGCTTCAAACAGAGGGTCTTGAGCGTGAGCTATATCATGGTGGATATTGAGGCGGATGGACCGGCCCCGGGCGATTATTCGATGGTCTGTTTCGGAGCTGTGGTCGTGGAGCCATCATTATCCAAAACCTTTTACGGAAAATTAAGACCGGTTTCGGAAAAGTGGATCCCAGAGGCGCTCAGGGTAAGCGGCTTTAGCCGTGAGGAGACGCTTGAGTTCGCAAGCCCGAAAACAGTTATGGAAAAATTCGATGTCTGGATCCTGAAATGCTCAAAAGACAGACCTATTTTTGTTTCTGACAATAACGGATTCGACTGGCAATTCATCAACTGGTACTTTCACCATTTCCTGGGCCGCAACCCGTTCGGTTTTTCCTCGATGAATCTTGGCTCTTTCTACAAAGGACTGGTCCGGAATACTTTTAAGAGCTTCAAGCACCTCCGGAAAACAAAACACACGCATCACCCGGTCGATGACGCGAAGGGGAACGCCGAGGCATTGCTCGAGATGGACAGAGAATTCTCCCTGAAAATGATTTTTGAATAGCGCTTGGGAAAATATGGGTATGCTGACGCTTCGAAAGATTTGTCCGGATTTCGACGACTGGCCGAATCGATGGCAGATCATGCCAGAGGACAGACAGTCAGGGCGAGAATTGCTTGCGGTCCTTGAGCCTTTTTGTGAAGATCTGATCAAAAGTGGTTTGGCGGAAAACACGATCCGCAGGCATTTGACAAACGCATGGCTTTTGGGGGGAGAATTGATCGGGACGGTTAATGAAGACGAGACGTTGCGAAATTGTCCGGCGATAGAATTGATCCTAAAATATGTGGATGAGAAGGGCGGACCCTACAGCAGGCATCTGGAGAGCGGGGCGGAGAGGAACGCGTTTGACGCGACCTGCCGAAAATTGCACAAGTTTCTTAGGAAAGAGAAAAGGAGCGAATGAGCTATGACTGAGCAGAATGACCCGGTGAATCTGAAGTTTCAATATTCTTCCGTGGAGACCCTCCGTCATCTTTTTGCTGCGGCGGATGCATTTTATTTGTTGGCGCCGTGGAGGTGGATGGGAGATCACGAAGTGGTGGCTGTGCGCGATCCGAAGTCGGAGCGCATTGCTTATTGCATTGTGATGGGAGGCCAGGGCCTCTGTTTCGGGCTTGAAGCCATGCTTGACGATAGAGGCCTTTCGGCTTTCCGTGAAACGGTTTCCGGTGAGGCTGAAAAAGAGGGCTTTGATTTCTTGCATAGGAAGGATTCGCTGGCAGTTTTTTTTGAGAATAAGAACACGCTCATACCGGAGGATTTAGTTATCTGCGAGGCGGCGGGTGTGGTGTATCCTCCCGCGCAGAGGTGGCCGAAGTTCCGTAGATTCGAGCCGGGATTCTTCCCATGGCTTTTGGAAGAAAGCGACGCCGCATTTATGAAGATTTGCCTGGAGCAGGTGGTAGAGGTGGCGCGCCGCGCAAAGCTCAATCACGGGATTTTAGGTCCGCGAGACCAAAGGACATTTTTAGCGCGCATTCCCGCTCAAACGGAGGAAGGAATCCTCTGGAGCGAGGAGTTTATCGCGCCGGAACCTTTGAAGCGCATCATCATGATCAAGCCGAAAGTGGATCAGACGCTCCTGAAAAATGTGATTGGCGCCGCCAAGAAGACCGAAATGATCTGGGAGGCAGATTGCTTTTGGGGTCCCATGTCCTACGGAAAATCGGATGAGCGGCCCCGTTTCCCCCTCTGTTACATGTTGGCCGATCATGATTCGGGTTATCTTTTCCCCACGAATCTGGCTAATAAAAATGATCACGGGGCGGGTTTCCTGGATCAGGTGTGCGAGGCGGTCAAAGAGAACGGGATGTCTCCGAAAATGATCTATATCCGGCAGGCGCATTTGGCGCCTGTTTTTGCGCCGCTCGTGGACTTTGGCATTTCAACCAAAGTTGTAGAGAAACTCCCCATGATCGACCAGGCCCGCGCAGAGATGTTTAAGGCGTTCGGTCCTGATGGAGTGATGCATTCCGGAAAAGGGTCTTCATCCAAACTGACAAGAAAGCCGAAAGTCTCAGAGGCCTCCGGCGAAAAGAAAGTCGCATGGCCTGGGAAACAAGCGGTGTATCAATTCAAGGTGGCTTTGAAAAATATCCATCCTATCATCTGGCGGAGGTTTCAGGTTAAAAGCCAAATCACCCTCAAACGACTGGCGGCAACGCTCCTGATCGTGATGGGCTGGGATAACTGTCATCTGCATCAGTTCCATATCGGCGGAAAGGATTATGGAATGCCTTGTGACGATTTTGAGGACCTTGATAACTTTGAAGATGAGGGCGAATTCCGTTTGTGTGATTTTGATTTGGACCAACTCAAAATGTTCGTTTTCGAATATGATTTTGGAGACGGTTGGGATCACGAGATCTTGTTTGAAGAGTTCCTGAAGCCGCAAAAGGGCGCCAAATATCCGGTGTGTCTTGCCGGCGCGCATAACTGCCCACCGGAGGATTGCGGCGGTTCCCGAGGGTATGAGAGATTTTTGAAAGCGATCCGTGACCCGAAGCATTCCGAACACGCCAGCATGGTTGAATGGTCCGGAGGTGCTTTCAACCCGGAGGAATTCGATGCCGCCTTCAAGAACCAGGAATTAAAATATGTCGCCAAGGTAGAGGACTGTTTTGATGCCGAGTGACCCGACGGATGGTATTCGTCCGTTGAAAGCATCAGCAAAGCCCCTTGCCGTACCCTCTGTCCGCGACAATAAAAGGATTACGATCATGCAAAAGAAAAGAGAGAAAGGCATAGCCGTTTTTTCGAGCCATTGGAAGAAAAAATAGTGACTCATCGTAAATATTCGGTAAACACGTACTAACCTACATTCCGCAGTTGCACGAGTGCATAATTTGGAATTACGGTGTACTGAGCCCTCAGCTCATCGATAGACTTCCAGAGGAACATCCAGGAGCCGCAGAAGAGTCCGTTGAAGATCCGTCAGTTCAATCGGAAAGGCGACAACGTCTTCTCGTCGTTGATACTCGTACCAGTGTAGGGGATAATCGGACTGAGGCCATTTTGGATAATGGTGGTACCGCTAGCAGACATAGCCACCCTTCGATCACCGGGTGGATGCCG
>Ga0209083_1003693_pt1 | contig 12484 bp, 10 predicted proteins | sample AM7aDNAmetaG_FD_184132 | JGI IMG/M metagenome (GOLD analysis project Ga0209083, IMG submission 184132) | Freshwater microbial communities from Finland to study Microbial Dark Matter (Phase II) - AM7a DNA metaG (SPAdes) (version 3) | ecosystem: Environmental > Aquatic > Freshwater > Lake ...
ATTATACCACAGACAGCAACCAGAAACTAAAGTTTCAAAATTTTAGCCGCTTTCCGCCTCACGTTACAAACGTTACGAACGTTAAGAACGTTATAAACCTTATTCTGCTATGCCGGACGTAGTCCGGCATGAATAATATCTTACTTATCAGAACAAGACGCGCGAAGCGCGGCTTACAAACCTTACTAACTTTTTACCGTCTTACGTTACAAACGTTATGAACGTTAAGAACGTTATAAACCTTATTCTGCTATGCCGGACGTAGTCCGGTATGAGATATATCTTACCCTGCAGAACAAGACACAGCGGAGCTGCGGCTTATTCTCCTATGCCGGACGTAGTCCGGCATGAATAATATCTTACTTATCAGAACAAGACGCGCGAAGCGCGGCTTACAAACCTTACTAACTTTTTACCGTCTTACGTTACAAACGTTATGAACGTTAAGAACGTTACAAACCGCCTTTAAGGTATTTGCGCATACCTCTTCACCCATATCTCCGCATTACCTGTCGCATCAGCGCCGGTCCCAAGCACGTAGATATCGCCATTCCTGCCAACCGAGAAATCGACCCCGTAGGAATAACCGGAATAATCCATAGCCTCCAGTTTATTGCCGTCACTGTCTAATTTTGAAATCCAGCTGTACTTCTTCTCGGTTTTTTCACCGCTGCCTGTGGCAGAGACATAAACATTATTTTCACTGTCAAACTTTATGGCGTTCCCGCCAAAACCTTGGTAGCCAGTATTAGGATATGAGATAGACCAGAGATTGCCTCCCGAAGGAGATATTTTCCTGATAAAAATATTCCTGCCCTGAAAGAAAACTGATTCCGAGCCGAGAACAAACAGGTTGTCTGAGAGGTCTACCGCAATTTCATTAACGACCCTGGCCCGAACCCTGTCATCCGGCAAACTCATAGTCTTTTGCAGATTCCCGTCCGGTCCGTACTTCTTCACGGCAAGATAAACTTCCTGATTGTCGCCGTCCTGATATGCGGCAACATAAGCATTCCCTGAGACATCCACGGTCAGCCCTTGTTCCTGCTCGTTAGGCAGCGGAGAGACGCCGTAAGTTCTGCACCACTGCTCGTTCCCATCAAGATCGTAGCGCCTAAGCCAGAGTTCACGGGTAAGGTTATCAAGATATTTGTAACCCACCGCGTAGAGGCTGCCGTCGGGAGCGGCAGCCAGATCCATTATCTTTGCATCCCTGCTGCCGTAAAGGTTCTCCCAGGTTCTGTCCCAGAGAACATTCCCATTCTGATCGTATTTTCTTATCCAGGCGCTCCTTCCCTTTCCTTCAACATACTTAAAACCGCCTATATAGACATTATTTGAAGCATCTACGGCGAGCGTGTTTTTACTGTCAACTCCACCAAGCCCGATATCGCAAATCTGTTTCCACACTATTTTTCCGTCAGCGTCAAGTTTTCTAACCGCCACAGTACCGCGTATATTGGTCCCGTCCGGCACGCACCTAAGTCCGGTCACATAAAAGCCATTGCCCTTCCACTCAACACCGATATCCCCGGCTAACTCGGTATCTTCCGCTTCAAGCGTGAAAGTCTTTGTCCATACCTCCGACATCCTTGCCCCCGCTCCCGCGCAAAGAACAAACAAAACAGCTATGACAACTCCAGTTTTTTTCATCCTTCTTTCCCCTCATTTGTTGTGTTCTAAACGTTTTCGATCTTTTAATCTTTTTTGTTTACGTTAAGAACGTTAATCTGCCCTGCCGGACTTGGTCCGGCATGAAACATACCTGCCTATCAGAACAAGACGCGCGAAGCGCGGCTTACTAACTTTTGCTCTTCTTATGGCATTCCTTATACAATTCCCCCAACAAATCCCAGCAGTACTGCGGTCTCCCGCAGGCAAGCTGGCTCATATATGAAGTACCGCCGTAGCCCCAGGCCGCAATATCCCTGGCGCCGCAGTCAAAAGCCGTTCTTACTGCGGTTTCCAGGTTGTACTCTTCACCCTTTTTTATGGAGTAACACTGCACCCAAATACCGGCTTTTTTGCCGTATTTTTTCGCGGCTGCGATTGCATTGACAGAATTCCTTCTGACAAATTCTTCGACATTGAAGCCCGGCCGTTTCAAATGCATTGTCCAGTAGGGATCCGTCGTGAACAAATCAATTCCCTTCAAAGAGGCAACCTTATCCCAATCGCCTGTTCCGGAATTTTCTCCTTCTATCAGTTTCGGCAGCACGCAAATCGCTGTTTCCACGCGTCCGCGTTTAATGACCGGGTTTATTTCATTAAGCAGAGAGACAACGCATTTTTCGCGGAACTCTTCTATGGTGCTTTCCTGTTTCTTGGGCATTGCCTTCCCGTACTGTTCTCTGTAAAGTTTTTTGCACTTCAGACAGAAACAGCCGTAATCACCGGGGGCGTCGCCAAAATGCCACGGAAGGTAAAAGTGCGGTTCGTCCCAGAAAAAAGTGTCAATCCCGTAGCTTACGCAATTTTCAATAAACTTCTTCAGGAAAACTCTGAACTTTTTGCTGTTTAGACAGGCCGCAGGAACTTTTTTCCCGTTCGCGAGTTCCTGCATCTCGCCGCTATTTTGCATAACAAAAAGAGAATAGGCCTCTCCGCCAAAAACCCCTCCTACCGCCCAGGAATTCATTTGAACTTTCAAACCGTTGTCGTGGGATATTTTTACTATTTCTTTCATGGTGCCCGGGTAATAGGCCTGGTCAATCTCCGAGCAGGTGTGCAGCACATAAGTGCAGTTGTGTTTCTTGATGTCTTTGAGGTCTTTTTCTATGTGTCTCGGCATTCTGTTGCCGAAGTAACTTATTCCGGTTTCCAAAGGGCCTCCTCGGATTATTTCTCTCCCGGGTACAGCTTTTTCAGGCAATCAGGGCAGATGGAATGAGTGAAATCCGTCCCGGTCCTCTCGCCGATATATATCTCTATCCGCTCCCAGACATCGCTGTCATTCCTTATCTTTTTGCAGCTCGCGCAAATAGGTATCAGCTCTCGTAACTGGAGAAGCTCAGTTATGTCTTCTATCATAAGAAGGGCTCTGTCTTTGTTCAACCTGACAGCGGAAAGAACAACGCTCATATTCACTTTCTTCTTGCCTCTCTTCACTTCCAAAGCAGTGGTTTTCCGGAATGCGGATCTGCCGTTAAACGCTTCATACACCGAATTTCGTATGACACAATCCTTGCAGGCCGCGCCGTGGCCGCAGCCTTTCTTCGTTTCCAAAGAATTCATGCAGTGCAGCACGCCTCCGGTCTTCTTATTTATTGCCGCTGCCGCATTCCTTCCGAGCAGGTCTGTTTTTGCCTTTTTGTTGTATGAAAATATTTCAACATCCCTGCCTACAACAAAAGCAGGCATGGGCATATTTTGAAATACGGCTTCAAAAACATTTTGTTCCACAGACCCTCCGTTCAACTAACCTATAATATTCTATCATAAACGCTAAATTGTGTGGGCTGTTTGTTGGGGAAATTCCGGAGGTAAAAAAAACCGCCGGCTCAGTGCCGGCGGCGTTGATTCCTTCAATGTTTTTTAGGCTTCGTCCGGGCTCATAGCCAGGCTTTCCCAGAATTCTCGGTAATTCTCTTTCTGGGCGCTTTCGCGCAAAGCAAGCGCTGCCTTGGGATGCTCGTCCAGTATCCCGGCAATCGCGTAGGGAATAACATAGCCCCATTCAATCTGCTGGCGAAGCGAGATAAATTCCTTGGAGATGACATCCAGTATGGGCCTAATATCATATTTCGGGTTCTTGAGAAACCCGAGCATAAGTTCCGTCGGGCAGTTCCCCGCAGCTCTTCCCAACCCATAAATCGTGCAGTCAATATTGTTCGCGTTGTGGATGATGGCTTCAATTGAATTTGAGAAAGCCAGCTGCTGGTTGTTGTGCGCGTGAAAGCCGATCTCTTTGCTCTTAATAATGGACTTTGCCTTTTTCACGAGAAATTCCACGGTTTCCTGGTAAAGCGCCCCGTTGGAATCTACAATGTTGATTACCTGCGCTTTGCATTCCGTTTCAAGCTGTTCAAACGCTTCATTTATTTCATTGTCCAGCGCCTTTGAAATAGCCATAATATTTACCGCAGTCTCGTAGCCCTTGTCCGCCATCTGATTGCAAAGCGCTATCGCCTTGTCGATATCCTTAATGTAGGAAGCAACGCGTATCATCGTAACCGGGCTGTTCTTCTTGGGTTTAACATCGGCGGGATCTACCCTGTCAACATCCACCATAACCGATATTTTGGTCTTTGAGGGTATGCCGTCTATTACTTTCAGGATATCTTCGTCTTCACAGAATTTCCACTTGCCGAATTTCTCCGGAGAAAAGAGCTTCTTTGAGTTTTTGTAGCCGAGCTCAATATAATCAATTCCTGCTTCGGATACCGAGCGGTAGACCTCGCGCACAAACCTGTCCTCAAATTTGTGGGCGTTCATCAGCCCGCCATCGCGAATCGTTGCGTCAAGTAGTTTGATTTTTTCGCGGAACAATGTTCCTCCTAAGTCTCAATAATTGTCAACACTTCACAGTGAACAGGTTCACAATATAACAATTAATACCGTTTATTTCAATAAGAAAAGGTGCTTTGAACAAAAGGGCTTGCTTTGACCTGTGTTTTTCGCGATACCGCAGACTTTTGCCGGGCTATTACTCCTCTCCGAACTTCTTGATAAACCTCTGGTGCAGGAAATAGACCAGCGTGAGATACACAAGCATCATGCCCGCGAGATACAGGAAGTATTTCAGCGGCGGGATTACAAAGTGCAGTTTCGCTGCAAGCGGGGTAAAGGGCAGGATAATGCCAATGGCTATTACAGAGAGCGTTGAAAAAACCAGGAAACTGCTCGGTCTGCTTTGCAAGATAGGTATTTTCCCGGTCCTGATAACATAAATCACAAGAGTCTGGCTGACCAGGGATTCAATAAACCAACCGGTCTGAAACAGACTCACCTGATTTGGATCTGTCTTGTCTGTGCAGTGAAAAACGAACCACATCAGGCCAAAGGTCAGGTAGTCAAATATTGAAGATATAGGGCCTATCCTTACCATAAAGCGCTGGATGGACTGCACGTTCCATTTCCTGGGTTTTTTTATGTAATCCGCGTCTACCTCGTCTGTGGGGATAGCAGTCTGCGACATATCGTAAAGAAAATTATTCAACAGCACCTGAATTGGCGCCATAGGCAGAAACGGCAAAAGCAGACTTGACCCGGTCATTGAGAACATATTGCCAAAGTTTGAGCTCGAACCCATTTTAATATACTTAACTATATTACCGAAAGTCCTTCTCCCTTCAATTACCCCGTCTTCCAGGACGCTTAGATCTTTCTGGAGGAGAATAATATCCGCAGATTCTTTCGCTATATCTGCGGCATTGTTCACGGAAATACCGACATCAGCAGCCTTAAGCGCGAGAGCGTCATTTATTCCGTCACCCATAAAGCCGACTATGCGCCCGTTATCGTGCAGCGCCCGCACTATCCTTTCTTTCTGGACCGGGGATAAGCGCGCGAAGACCGTCGTTATTTTAACCACTTCACTTAGCTCTTCATCGGTCAGGGATTCAATCTGGTCTCCGGTTGCAAGTCCGAAGATGTCCAGTCCGACTTCCGAACAGATTTTGCGGGTAACGAGTTCATTATCGCCGGTGAGCACCTTGACTTCTATGCCCAGCTTCTTTATCTGGTCCAGAGTAGACTTGGTTGATTCCTTTGGGGGATCCAGGAACGCGACATAACCTTTCAAGACCAGACCGCTTTCATCGTCCTTGGAAAATTTGTTTTGGGTATAATCTATATGTTTGTACGCGATTGCAATTACTCTGAACCCGTCCTTTGAAAGATTGTCGTACTCTTCCTTCAGGTCGGCCATGATAAGCGGCTCAATATCAAAGAGGTCGCCGTCAAGCTCATATTTTACACATCTTTTGAAGATTTCTTCCGGGGCGCCTTTTGAGATTATGGTAAACCTGCCTTCGGCGCCCACAACTACCGACATTATTCTTCGCTGAAAATCAAAAGGTATTTCATCTACCTTGCTGTATTTTGTCTTCAGCGCGGCTTTCAGACCGCGTGACTTATTCAGCACCGCCTTATCCAGCAGGTTCTTTAATCCTGTCTGATAAAAGCTGTTCAGGAACGCTAATTTTAAAACCTCTTCATCGGGTTCCTTGACCACATCACAGTACTTCTCAAGTATGATGTGATCCATAGTGAGTGTGCCGGTCTTATCTGTGCAGAGCACATCCATTGCCCCGAAATTCTGAATGGAGTTCAGGCGTTTTACAATAACCTGTTTTCTTGACATCGCTATCGCGCCCTTAGACAGGTTAAGAGTGACAATAAGCGGCAGCATTTCAGGCGCCAGACCTACGGCTACTGCTATAGCAAAAAGGAAGGCCTCGACGAGGTCGCCTTTAACTAAGGCATTTATGGCGAAGATAGAGATGACAAGGGCAATCATCGCCCTTATCATAATAATGACAAACCTGTTGACGCCTTTCTCAAAACTGGTCTGCACGGTCATCGTCGAGAGTCTTACGGCAAGGTTTCCGAATTGCGTGAAGGAACCCGTTTTGATAACTACGCCGAGCGCCGTGCCGCTGACCACAGAGGAACCCATAAAAGCTATATTATCCGCATCCGCGGTTGCGCCGGACTGCTTTTTATTTTCGCTGAGTTTTTCTACCGGCATGGACTCACCGGTCAGCGTTGCCTGGTTGATGAAAAGATCTTTCGCTGAGATAATGCGGAGGTCGGCCGGGATCATGTCGCCCGCAAACAGGTCAACTATATCTCCCGGCACCAGTTCTTTGATCGGCGCTTCTATGGACTTCCCGTTGCGGTAAACAGTGACATTCGTGCGGACGAGCTCCGACAACTTCTCGGCTTCTTTGTTTGATTTTCTTTCCTGGAAGAAAGTTATGCCTACGCTTATCAGCACCAGCACGAAAACGATTAAAGCGCTTGTTTTCTCTCCGAAGAAGAACGAGAAAGCGCCGATTACCATAAGGACAATCACGAGAGGGTTCAAAAATTTCGAGAGTGCCTCAAGAACAAAGGCCCTCTTCTTTTTCTTAGCGGGTTCGTTGTAACCGTAATCCTCCATACGTCTCAAAGCTTCTGCGGAGGAAAGGCCTTTCGCGGAGGTTGAAAGCTTTTCAAAGAGTTCGGAGCAAGGACAATTCACAATATCAAAATCGTATACCTGGGGCTTTAGTTTATTATGTACGCGGGGAATATTCTTTTCGCTCACTCATCTGCCCTTTTGGAAATCAATCTGGCTTATGATACCAGAATCAAACAAAAAACCTCAATAGTAATGATACCGCCGGATAATAAAAAAGCAGGGCAATCTTTTGGACTGCCCTGCCTTGATTGCAAGTTCTGCTGAACTTACTTTGTTTCCGCTTTCTTCTCGGATTTCTTCGTTTCTTTCTCTATCTTTTCAACTTTCCCTTTAGCCGAAACGCTCACCTTATCGCCGACCTTGAGCACTTCAAGCAGTTTCGCTTCTACTTTTACCGTTTTCTCTTCTTTCTTGCCTTTTACGGTGATTTCGCACTTTTCCTTGTCTATGCTGAGAATCTCACCTTTGAAAACTTTCACTTTAGAAGTTTCTTTGGCGCTTGCAGCTTTGGGTTCGGCTGCTTTGGCTGCTTTGGACTCTTCCGCAATCGCCGCTCCTGCAAAAAGGATCGCCGCTGCGAATACCGCAAGAACTAACTTTTTCATTTGATGCCTCCTTTGGCACGATTCTGTCTTGTAAGTTAAGCGCGAAGAATCTTTCTTTATCTGTGATAAGTATAACACCGGAGGATTAAATAATTATTAGATTATGATTATTTTTTCTTAATATTAAGCGGCATTGTGAAGATGAATTCCGAACCCTGCCCCGCCTTACTTCTTACCGAGACCGTGCCGCCGTGCGCCTCGGCAACTGACCTGACAATGCTTAAACCCAGACCATAGCCCTCGGCAGATCTTGATTTGTCAGCCCTGTAGAACCTGTCAAATATATGAAGCTTATCTGACTTGCCGATGCCTATACCGCTGTCTTTTACTGAAAGCACGGCCAGGGAGCCTCTCTTATACGTCCTGACTTCTACGGCGCCGGCGGGTTTTGTATACTTCAACGCATTCTCTATAAGGTTGCCCGCGAGGCTTTCAAGATACATCTCGTCTCCAAAAACCAGCAGGCTTTCACCGGACATAGAGAGCTTTATGCCGCGTTTTTGCGCCAGCAGTCTAAGGTTCTTGACCGACTTTGCCGCAACAAAATAGAGGTCAACCTCTTCTTTCGTCAGTTTTATTTCCATACTCTCAAACCTGGCTAACATGAGCAGATTTTCAACTATCTTCCCGAGACGGTCCATATCATCGCGGGTGCTTTCAAGTATCGTACGATATTCGCTGCTGCTCCTCTGCCGGCGGAAAGAAATTTCTATCTGTCCCTTTATCGCAGTTATCGGAGTTTTCAACTCGTGAGTTATATCCTGTATGAATCTTTTCTGCATGCCCACCGTAGCGTCCAGCCTGCTGAGCAGTTCATTAATAACTTCCGCAAGGTGCTGGAGCTCGTCATTGGTTTTTGGAACATGTATTCTTTGCTTCAGATCCAAACCGGTTATGCCTCTCGCGCTTTTTATCATTTGATTAACAGGCGTGAGCACAAACCTTGTCAGGAAAATGCCTGCCAGTCCGGCAAGCAGCAGGCTTAGAGGCAGCAGGACGAAAAGCCCTATTCTCAGACGGTTCAGGGAAACATAGACGGTACTCAGCGAAGACGCAACCTGCACCACGTACACCACCCGGCCGTCCTCGGTAACCGGTCTGAGGAAAACGCGCATATCAGTCTTTCTTCTGTCATTCACCTCTATCATATAATCGTGGAAAGACATCGTACCGTTCATAGCGGCTAATTTTTCTTCGGCGGGGATGTTTATATTGTAGGGCAGAGAGGTAGAGTGGGCGATACTGGATCCGTCCCTGTCGAAAAGTTCAATATCAAACTTCTGCAGCCGCGGGTCATACTTCTCGTCTTCTTCAAGGAGTTTCACGACTATAGAAATAAATTCCGATCTGTCAAGTTCTGCGATTGAAAGAAGCGGCTTGCCGTCTTTCAAGTACTCAAGTTTCTCGGTTTCCCGGTAAGCGTCAATTGAACCCTTTATTCCTTCCGCGCGCGAGACCAGCATCTCATCCATATTTGAATACATATCTGTCTTGAGCTGTTCAAAGATTGCTATGGAGAATACCAGCAGCACGGCCGTAAAGAGCACCATATAAAATAAAAAGATGCGTACCCTTATAGAGGTGAACACTTTACAAACCGAACCTGTAGCCGCGCCCCCTCACCGTCTGGATGAGTTTTTCAGTATGACCGCTGTCTATTTTCTTGCGGAGATAATTAATATAGACATCTATAATATTGGTCCCCGTGTCAAAATCAATATCCCAGACATGTTCCGAAATCATAGTCCTGGTGATAACCTTCCCGTTATTCCTCGCCAGGTATTCCAGCAGGGCGTACTCTTTGGAAGTTAAATCTATATTCACGCCGCCGCGTTTCACTTTATGCGTAACCGGGTCTATCTCAAGATCATCTTCTTTTATCAATGCCGCCCGCCCTGCGCCTGCCTTCCTCACTACCGCCCGCACGCGGGCCAGCAGTTCTTCAAATGCGAAAGGTTTAGTGACATAATCATCCGCTCCCGCGTCCAGTCCTTCCACCTTATTCTTTAGCTGGTCCTTTGCGGTAAGCATAATGATAGGCACTGTGCTTCCCTTTTCCCTTATTTTTTTACAGACCGTAAGACCGTCCTGACCGGGTATCATAAGATCCAGGATAATAAGATCATACTCGTTCGCTTCCGCCTGGCTCTGGGCCTTCAAGCCGTCAACGACCACTTCAACCACGTGCCCCTCTTCTTTAAAACCTCTCTTTAGAAAGTCAGCAATCTTTTTCTCGTCTTCAACTATCAGTATTCGCATAAGGGTACCTCACATGAAATATATTTAGACCATTTTACACCTAAAACGCTCCGGATACAAGAAGACTTGAGCCTCCCGGTCCCCCAGGAGGCTCACTAAAACCTTGTTTTTTTGCTTTACGTTATAAACGTTACGAACGTTATGAGCCACCCCTGCCTAAAGTCCGGGGTGGCTCTGCTGTAGTGTGGACATTATTCGTGCCAAATTTCCGCCGGAGGCGGATCCGCCTTTGGCGGACATCCCGTATCGCCATGAATGGCGGGGTGTTCTTTGGCACAAGCGCATAAACATCATTAACTTTTCATGTTTTCGTTATACACCTTACAAACCTTATAAACTTTACAAACCTTACAAACTTTTTATGTTTATTTTTTATTATCAATAATTACTTTCGCCTTCTCAAACAACTCCCTTATTTCCTTCCCGAGCGCCTGTTTCTTAACCATCAACTCATAAGTTTCAGGATTGTTCTTCTTCATCATTTCCATCCTTTTCTCTCTATCGGCTCCGTCCGGACCGCCAACTCCTTTATTCTTGTGCCCCTGAGGGGCAGACTGCCGATCGCCGCCGTTGTCGGCTGCCGCCTTGCCGCCTTCAACCGAAGTTTTATCCTGTTCTCCCTGTCCGGCTCCTGCGGCTTTCTTCTTGTGTTCTTCCAACTTCGCCTGCAGCTCGGCATATTTCGCCGGATCAGTTTCTTTCAACTTCGCCGCTTCTGCTTCGCGTTTCTGTTTTGCCGCATCCATGAGAGGCTTAATCTGGTCATCAAGCGTTTTCATCTCAGCCAGCTTGACCTTTATTTGGGTAACAAGATCTGCGCAATCCGGGCATTTCGCTAACAGCTGGTCAGGATCCAACCGCTTCCCGGGCCTTCCTTCATGGCCGGCTTTTACGCCGGGTCCCTGCTCTCCGCCCTGAGGCGGATTGTCCCCTTCCGCCGCCCCAAAACCGGCTAAAAACAATGTGCAGAGCAAAGCAAACAATACCTTCTTCATAGGACCTCCGTTAAACTTATTTTACTCTCTGCAGATTAGACCCTTTGAAGGGAAAAATAGTTTCAGACCTTTTGACGGTTGCGGCAGGAGTATTATTGTTTTTTTATAAAAGTGCCGTTCTCGTATTCTTTAAAAGCTGTTTCAAGTTCCTCTTCCGTGTTCATAACTATCGGACCGTACCAGGCAACAGGTTCCTTCAGCGGCTTGCCGGAGATTAAAATAAAGCTCGCGCCTTCCTCTCCGGCAACGACGGAAAGAGTTCCGGTATCTCCAAAATAAACCAGAGATCTGTTGTCCGCTTTTTCTCCGCCAAAAGAGGCCTCCCCGCCATAGATGTAGGCGAAGCAGTTATGCCTGTCAGCTACGAGATGTTCAAACTTGCCTCCCGCCTTAAGCTTTACGTCAAAATATTCCGGTTCGATTGCGATATCCCTCACAGGGCCTTTTACGCCCTTGTATTCACCGCAGATTATTTTCACTTCGCCTGAGTCGTCTTTAACGGAAGGAATATTCTTTGAGGTCAACCCCCTGTACTTCGGGGCGCTCATTTTGTTCTTTGCCGGCAGATTCGCCCATAATTGAAAGCCGCCCATTCTCCCGTTCTTGCTTTCCTTCGGCATCTCCTGATGGATTATGCCGCTGCCTGCAGTCATCCACTGCACATCCCCTGCACCGATAACGCCCGAATTGCCGATACTGTCGCTGTGTTCCACTTCACCTTCAAGCATATAGGTTATCGTTTCAATGCCGCGGTGCGGGTGCCAGGGAAATCCGGACATATAATCACCCGGCCTGTCTCCCCTGAAATCATCAAGAAGCAGGAATGGGTCGGTTGCTTTTGTATCTCCGAATCCGAACGCGCGGTGAAGTCTAACCCCCGCGCCTTCCATCGCAGGTCTGCTCACGGTTATGTTTATTACTTTTCGTATGTTCATTGTTTAATAGAAGCCTCAAATCTAGCAGGTTATCGTTTATAACGTTTATAAGGTTTGTAACGTTTATAACGTGAACATTAGCAAGCACTAAATTCTAAATTCTAAACTCTAAATTCTAAACAAAGTACAAAAGGCAATCAACCAAAGCAATTAACTGCTCCTTTTCTTTTATGCTCTTGTGACAAAGAACACCCCGCCATTTATGGCGGGGATGTCCGCCAAAGGCGGGAATTTGGCACGAATAATGTTTACACTACAGCAGAGACACCCCGGACTTCAGGACGGGGAGGCTCATTCTTTGCATTTTGTTTAGGATTTAGCGCTTAGTGCTTGCACTTTGGCTTGGTTCTTTCAGTCTATCTTTACGTTATAACGTTAAGAACGTTACGAACGTTACAAACTTTTGCCTTTTGTTTACGTTATAAACGTTAAGAACGTTATTCTGCTATGCCGGACGTAGTCCGGCATGAAAAATATCCTACCTCACAGAACAAGACGCACGCAGTGCGGCTTATTCTGCTATGCCGGACGTAGTCCGGCATGAAAAATATCCTACCTCACAGA